>Ga0163210_1001271_pt1 | contig 10966 bp, 14 predicted proteins | sample Kivu_220m_FD_113536 | JGI IMG/M metagenome (GOLD analysis project Ga0163210, IMG submission 113536) | Freshwater microbial communities from Lake Kivu, Western Province, Rwanda to study Microbial Dark Matter (Phase II) - Kivu_220m | ecosystem: Environmental > Aquatic > Freshwater > Lake ... | reverse complement strand
CTCGAGCTCTGCGCCTGCCAGGGGCTCGAGCGACGGTTGCTCAGCGAGCTCTCGGCCGGTCAGCTCAAGCGGGTGTTGCTCGCCTTCTGTGTGGTGCGGCCACGGCGGTTGTTGGTGCTTGACGAGGCCCAGGCCGGTCTGGATGCGCAGGCGGCGGAGCAGTTCCACAACCTGTTGTTTGACCTGCGCCGCAGCCAGGGCTGGACGATCCTGCAGGTCTCGCACGATCTCGACATGGTGTGCCGCAGCTGTGATCGGGTCCTGTGCCTCAACCGCAGGCTGCGCTGTGCGGGCAGCCCCGACCACGCCCTTAGCCCCGGCCAGCTCGCGCAGCTCTACGGGCACCACTACGCCCCGTATCGCCATCAGCACGAACCGGCGGGCCAGCCATGAACCCTGAAGCTTCAGAGCTGTTGGTGCTGCTGGGGCTTCCGTTCATGCAGCGGGCCCTGCTGGCGGGTCTGCTCACCGGTGGGCTGGGCGGCCTGCTGGGCAGTGTGGCAGTGCTGCGGCAGATGGCGTTCTTTAGCGATGCCCTGGGCCATGCCTCATTGCTGGGCCTGACCCTGGCGGTGGCGCTGGGGTTGAACCCCACCCTGGTGCTGCTGCCGTTTGCCGTGGTGTTTGCCCTGGTGGTCAACGCCGTGGTGCGCCGCAGCCGGTTGCCGGTGGATGCCCTGCTCAACATCATCTATTCAGCGTCGCTGGCGATCGCAGTGCTGGCATTGAGCCGTCTGCCCCGCCAGGGGCCGGGTCTCGAGGCCCTGTTGTTTGGCGACATTCTTGGCGTCACCTGGCTTGATCTACGGCTAATCGCTGGCCTGCTGCTGGTGGCGGTGGTGCTGCTGGCCCGTCACCGCCGCAGTCAGATTCTGCTTTGTCTGGATGAACCACTGGCCCGCTCCCGCGGCGTGGATGCCGAACGGCAGCAGCTGCTGTTCGTGGTGCTGCTGGCCCTGGCTGTCGCGCTTGCCATCAAGGCCGTGGGGGTGCTGTTAATCAGTGCCTTCATTGTGATGCCGGCCTGCGGGGCCCGGCTGGTGAGCCGGGGCTTCAGCGGCTACGTGCTGCTCTCCAGCGCCATCGGCGCGGGCGGGGCCGTGATCGGCCTGCTGGCTTCAGGCCTGTTCAATCTGCCGTCGGGGCCGGCGCTGGTCGTGGTGCAGCTGCTGGGCTTTGTGCTGGCCCTGCTGGCATCTGCAACCGATCGCCCTGGCGCAGCAGCCAGTGCATCGTCGCCCGATCGCGTGGGCTGAGGCGCAGCACCGGCATCGCACCGGGAACGGCGGCCATGGCATCGGCCGCATCGTCGCTGTGGCCCCACAGGCCGAAGGCATGGCCCAGTTCGTGCAGGGCGGTGGCCTGCAGGGCCAGGGCGCGCTGGCCGGGGCTGAGCAGCACCTCGACCCGAGGTTCGAGGTGCTCCTGGCCGCCGCGTCGCACCTGCAGCAGCTGCAGCACGGCCCGGCCATGGCTGGCCCGGGTGCGGCCATCGGCGAGCCGTTGCAGCGGCGGTCGGCGCCGCCAGAGGCGCACCTGGGCCTGGTCGGGGTGCTCGACCAGGCTGATCGACAGCAGGGTCTGCCATTGCTCGAGGGCCGCCCGCACGGCGTTCTGCCACTGGATCGCGCGCTGCCCCTCGGCGCTGGCAGGGTCGGCCTGGCCGATCCCGGAGCCCGCTGGCTCAATCCAGACGCACCAATGGTCCTGCACCGGCCAGCCCAGGGGCGTGGGCCTGAGGCGCGTGTTGTAGGTCCCTGGTGCCGATTCGGTGGGTGCACCGGGGGGTGGTTGCTTGGCCCTGGCAGGTCCGCTCAACGCGGTCACGGCTTCGGCCGCCGGGCAGCGGTTGGCTGGGGCTGCGCCGGCCGACGGGGTTGCCAGCCCTGCGGTAACGATCAGTCCTGCGGCCAGCAGGGCCAACCGGCTTGCCATGGCTCAGGCGGCCGGCAGGCCCACGCCGCGGGCCATCAGGGTGGCCAGCAGCGGCACGGCGGCGAAGCCCACCAGTTCGATGTTCAGGATCCAGGCCAGCCTGTTGGCCAGCGCGTCACTGACCTTGGGCAGTTCGCCCTTGCGCAGGGGCAGCGCCCAGAGGATGTAGGTGACGGTCGGGTAGAGCGACAGGGCACCCACCGCCAGGTACAGGCCAACCTTCCACCAGAACAGTGGATTCTCGGTGTAAAAGCCGCTGCCCTGGCCGAAGTAGAGAACCCGCAGAATTCCGCTGACCAGCAGGGCCAGGGCCGCCAGGCCGTAGACCACATCGGTGATCACCATCAAGGTCGCCTCCTGCCGGTTCGGGTTGGCCTTGATCAGCCGGCGCTCCAGCACCAGGGCGCCAAAGCACAGCATGAAGCTCAGGTAATGCACGTAGGCCACCCCTGCCCGCTGCAGCACGTCGGTCGGAATGGCGGCCAGCAGGGACGTCATGGCAGGTGGAACTGGGCGATGAGATTGTGACGGTAGCTCGCTCCAGGTTCGGGCTGTTGAACGCTGCGGGCAAACTCGAAGTAATCCTGTAGTTGCGTAGCAAAAATGAAAGTCGGAAGTTTTTCAGTGAGTTTTTTCCCGCTGGCAAATCTCCCTTAGGTTCAAATCAATCTGCGACCTCACCATGGTGAGCTCCTTGAGCGCCTTTCTCGGTGAGATCGGACGCCATCAGTTGTTGACACCTGAGCAGGAGCTCACCCTGGGCCGCAAGGTGCAGGCCATGGTGTCTCTGCAGGAGCGCTGCACATCGGCTGGGGGCACGGGGCCGGCCTGCAGCTACGACGAGTTGGAACGTCGCACGCTGCGGCTGGGTGAGCGGGCCAAGAATCACATGATCACCGCCAATCTGCGCCTGGTTGTCAATCTCGCCAAGCGCTATCAGGGCAAGGGGCTTGATCTGCTCGACCTGATTCAGGAGGGCACCTTGGCGTTGTCCCGGGCCGTGGAGAAGTACGACCCCACCCGTGGGCACCGATTCAGTACTTATGCCTATTGGTGGATTCGTCAGGGCCTCAACCGTGCGCTGTCGACCCAGAGCCGCACGATTCGGATACCGGTCAATGTCAATGAAAAACTGACCAAATTGCGCGCGGCAAAAGCCCGCTATCTGCAGAGCCATGGCGTGCTGCCAGGGCCCACGGTTCTGGCCAAGATGCTGCATCTCAAGCGCGATGAGGTCGAAGAATTGTTGGCCTGCGAATTGCGCAGTGTCACCGTCAGCCTCCAGGGGGTCGTCAAATCGAAGGCCGACCCCTCGGAGCTGGTCGACGTGCTGCCTTCGGCCGAACTGCCTCCTCTTGAGCAGGCCGAGCTTGCCGAGCGCATCTCAGCGGTCTGGGCGCTGCTTGATCGCGCCTGCCTGACCCCCAGGGAACGCACCGTCGTGATGTTGCGGTTCGGGCTCGACGGGAGCCACGAATGGCGCACCCTGGCCGAGGTGGCCAGGCAGTTGAACTGCAGCCGTGAATACTGCCGGCAGGTGTTGCAGCGGGCCCTGCGCAAGCTGCGTCGCTCCGGCCAGGAAACCGGTCTGGTGGAGTGCGACTGACGCCTTAATCTCAGGGCCAACGCCTGGGGGTGATGGCCGTGCTGACGCAGGACCAGCTCGGTGATCTGGAGTCCTTCATCAAGGACTGGCTGCGCCATGCCGGCCGCAGCCAAACCGACCTGCGCCGTGCCCTGCGGGCGGCCTCGGTGCGCATGCCGGTGCTGATCGATGCGTTGCACCGCACCTATTGCCGTGGTGGCCTGCCCGAACTGGTGGCCTGCCTCTGCACCATTGAAGCCGAATGGCATGGCGAGGATCAGGCGGCGCTGCTCACCGGAATCGATGGGCCGGCCACGCTGCCGCCGGCCATCAGCGGCTCCCTGGAGCAACTGGATTTGCTGCTGCAGGAAATCCGCCAGGAGCAGCCGGGCTGACCGCAACCCGTGGGCCCCTCGCCATAGTGGTTCGGTAGCCCTTGAGCGTGCACCGATGTTGCGGCGTGATCCCATCCTTGCCCTGCTGCTGGGGACAGCTGTCGCTCCGCTGTTGCTGGGTGACCTGCCTGTCCGGGCGCAGGTCCAGCAGTTTCTGCTGGGGCCAGGCAGCTCGGTGGGCAGCGAAACCGAGGTCAAACCGAAGAACTGCGTCACCGATCCCAAGACTGGGGCGATCACCTGTGACACCGAGATCGTCAACCCGCCCGGCAACACCCCGGCCAAGCCCTCCTACACACCCTTCGGTAATTAAGAGGTCCGGGCATGAAAGCAGGCATGACCCCCCCCAGCGACCACCGCTATCTGGCCCTGGTCGACGGGGCCGAGCGTTGGATCGCCAAACTGCTCGGCATGATGCTGCTTGTGGTCATGGTCATGGCCACCTTTCAGCTGCTGGTTCACGTGGTCTTGGCGATCAGCTCGCCCCAGACCCCCTGGTTGAGCGAGCGGCTCACCCGGGTGCTCGGGGATCTGCTCAACATCCTCATCGCGCTTGAGGTGCTGCAGAACATCACCTCATACCTGCGCAAGCATGTGGTGCAGATTGAGCTGGTGCTGATCACGGCGATGACCGCCGTGGCCAGAAAGGTGATCGTGCTGCCCCCCGGTGCCGAAAGCAAGCCCCAGCTGCTGGCGGGTCTGGGCGTGGCGGTACTGGCCCTGGCCGCGGCCTACTGGCTTGTCAAGGCCAGCAATTTCAGGTCGGTCCTGGCCAGAACAGCGCCAGCCAGACGGTTCCTGGATCGGGATCCGTAGCCTCCACCCGGTGGCGGGTACCGGCGGGGATCAGCAGGTGGTCGCCGCGGTTCAGGGTTCGCGGCAGGTTTTCGCCTTCCAGGGCGAGCCGGGCACTGCCCTGCAGCAGCACCACCCATTCGTGCTCGTGCTGGTCGTACCAGAAGCCTGCGGGGCTGCAGGCCTGGTTCGAATGGATGCGCTCAAGCCGCAGGTGGTCATTGCTCAGCAGCACGGTGGTGAGCTCCTGGCCAGGGGGCGGCGGCGCACCCCCCAGCAGGCCGGCCGTTTCCGCCGCAGGCTCGTCGGATTCCCCCCAGCGCCGGCCGATGGCGAAGCCAAAGTCACGGGCCAGATTGACCACCTCGTGGTGGCTGCTGCAGGCGGCCAGGGCCTCCCGCACGGTCGGGTCGGCCTCGCTTAGGGCCACCAGCGCATTGAGCTGGCTGACCTTTTCAAGAAACTGCTGCAGCTGCGCTTCAGCCATGGCCGGCGGTGAGAGCTCTGATCATGCGCCAGCGCTCAAACAGCACGCCGGCATAGGGCACGGTTTCACAGGCCTCGATCTGCCAGCCCAGCCGCAGCAGCAACGGCCGTGACAGTTGGCTGGCTTCGGTGCGCAGCTGGCGCACACCCTGTTGGCGGGCCCGCTGCTCCAGGGCGCGCACCAGGGCTGCGGCGCGCCCCTGGCGGCTCCAGCGTCCATCGCAGTAGAGCAGGGCCAGGCGGTCGGCCGGATCGAGCACCGCAAAGGCGGCGAGGCGTTCATCGCCTGGGGCTACCGGATTCACCAGCGTGAAGCCGCGGTCGATCGTGGCAGCCACGGCACCCTCGGGTTGGCCGTGCCCGGCCCAGGCTTCCACCTGTCTGGGGCTATAGAGCCCAGTGCACTGGCTGCGCACCGCTGCGGCATAGAGGCCTAGCAGGGCGGCCAGCTCCCCGGGTTCGGCCGGGCGCAGGATGGGGCCGGGTTCAGTGGCCATCGTCGGCGCCCAGGCTCAGGTGCTGCCCCGGTGCTGCCGCCAGCGGCGCGAAGTCAGCGGGGGTGCAGCTGAACAGCAGCACCTGGACCCCACGCGACACGCCGCGCTCGAGCATGCGCAGCAGGCCACCACGCCGTGCGGGGTCGCTGTTGCTGAAGGCATCGTCGAGCACCAGGGGCAGGCAGCCGTCGTAGGCCCCCAGCAGCACCTCGGCCAGGGCCAGCCGCAGGGCCGTGTTGAGCTGTTCGCGCATGCCGCCGCTCAGCTGGCCGAAGTCGAAGCGCACGGCCCCCTGTTGCAGCTGCAGGGCGCTGATGCCCTGCTGCGGGCTGAACCGCAGGGCGGCCGCTGCGGCTGCGGGCAACGCCAGGGCCTCCAGGTAGCCCTGCAGGGCCCGTTGCAGCGGCAGGCAGTAGTGGTCGGCCGCTTGCTGCTGGGCCTTGTCAAAGGCCTGCAACACCAGTTGCAACGCCGCCGTGTTGCGCTCGAGGGTCTGGCGCTCGGCCCGGGTCTGCTCCCAGGCGGCCTGCAGCAGCTCCACTTCGGCTGATGGGTCCCGGGCCCCGAGGCTGCGGCAGATCTGCTCCTGCTGGCCCCGACGCGTCAGCAGGGTCTCCTTTTCGGCGGCCAGCAGGCGCAGGGTCTGCCCGGGGTCGCCCACCCCGGCCTGCAGCGACGACTCCACCCCGGCCAGCTGGGCGTGGTGGTGTTCCAGGCGCTCCTGCAGCTCGTCCAGCGAGCCGTGCGTGCTCGCGAGCTGGTCCAGCTGCTGGGCGGTGGCGCTCAGGGCGCCGGCCAGCCGGGCTGCCTCGGCCTGGTGCTGCCCCTGCCGCTCGATCAGCTGCTCGCGCTCGCGCGCCGTGGTGTCGTTGTCCTGCTGCAGTTGGGCCTGCTGCTGGGTGAGGGTCTGCAGCTCCTGTTTGAGGGTGTCCTGTTCGGCTTCGAGGGCGGCCAGGTCGGGCGCCGAGGCGCCGGCTGTGGCGTCATGATCCAACGCCGCCAGGGCACGGGTCAACCGTTGCCGGCGGGGCTCCAGGTCGGCCAGCTGGGCATCGAGGCGGGCCCACGGGATCGCAGCTGCCGCCTTGCGCAGATTGGCCAGCTCGCTCTCGAGCACTAGACGCTGCTGGGCCACGCTCTCGGCGGCATCGCTGCTGCTCTGGCCCAGCTGCTGCTGCAGCGCCTGCAGCCGGACCTGGGCCTGCTGGCGCTGGGCCACGGCCGTCTCCATGGCCTGACCTCCACCGGGGCTGATTAGCAGGCGGGTGCGGCCACCGTCGAGGCTCAGCTCGGCGGCATGGTCAAGCCGTTGCGGTTGCGCGGGCACGAGTGGCCGCCCATCGAGGCTGGCTGGCGCTGTGCTCGCCAGCAGCTCCACCTGGGTTGCCATGCCCTGGCAGCGGACCTGGGCCTGGGCCAGCTGCTGTTCGGCCTGGCGCAGTTCGCGCACCTGGTCACCGCTGATGGCGGGCAGCTGCTGCAGGTGCTCCTTGATGGCATTGGCCTGCTGCTGCAACGCCTCAAAGCGGATCTTGTGCGCCTGCAGCTGGTCCTGCTCACGCTCCAGCGCCGCCAGATCCAGCTGGGCTGAGACGCGCTGCTGCTGCTGCGCCAGGGTCTTACCGCTGCGCTCGAGGACCTGGCGCCGGGCTCGCCCCGCATTGGCCGCTTGCTCCAGCTGATTCAGTTGAAGCTGGTGTTGCTGCAGTTGCTGCTGCAACCCTTCGAGCTGGGCCTGGTCGACCTGGCGCTGTTGCTTCAGGACCTGCTGCTGCCGCTGCAACGCCTGCAACTGCTGCAACTGCTGCAGCTGGCTCAGGGCCTGCTCCTGCAGCACGATCGCCGCGAGCCGATCGCCGATCTGCGCCAGTTGCTCCATGGCGGCTTCGAGTTCATGGAGTCGGGCCTGGCTGCGGTGCAGCGCGTCCAGGGCCTCGGCCTCCCGCGTCTGGGCCAGGGCCAGGGGGGAGCCTGCCCGCACCTTGCCGGTGGCGGTGAGCTGCTGGTCGAGCCGCTGTTGCAGCAGGGCCTGCACCTGCCGGTCGAGAGGAGACTCCAACGCCGTGGCGGTGGCCCGCAGGGCTTCCTGGGTGCTCCCGGCCCCCTGCAGCTGCTGCACCAGCAGGGCCAGGTCGTAGCTCTCCCCCCCAGCCGCCAGCAGGTCGCTGCCCGCTTCTCCCTGGCGCACCCACAGATGGGCCCAGCGCAGGGGCAGCTGGGCGATGCGGCGCCCCTCCACCGGGCCAGGCACCTGCAACAGCGCCGCGAGTCTGGTTTCGGCGGCACTGCCCTGGAGGGTTTCGCCGCCATCGCTGCTCAGCTGGCAGGTGCCGCCCGTGCCGGCAAAGCGTTTGCGCAGCAGCCATTGCAGGCCATCGGCCTCAAAGCGCACCTCCACCTCGGGCAGGCCCCCATGGGTCAGGGAGCGCAGCTCCTCGACCCCCCGGCCGCTGGCCGTGGCCTTGAGGAACAGGGCCTTGTGCAGCGCCTCGACAACGGTGCTCTTGCCCGCCTCATTGGGCCCGCCGATCAGCGTGAATCCGGGAGCGAAGCGCAGCCCCAGCAGCCGGTGCTGGCGCACCCGCTCAAGTCGGGCAGCGATCAGGCGCATGCGTCGCCAACGCTGCGGTGCAGCTCCAGCAGGGCTTGGTCGAGGGTGTCGTTGCCAGGGTCCTGAGCCAGCCGTTGGCCCAGGTCGCGCACCACCGCCGCCACCAGGGGGGCATCGGCCAGCTCGGCCAGCGAGCGGAGCTCGTCAGCCTCCGGACTGAGCCCCACGCGGAGGCGCCGCTTGAGCCGCAGCAGCTGGGCCTCCCAGCGCTGCAGCAGGCCATCGAGCCGCTGCTGACCGCTGATGCTCAGTTGACCGCTGAGCTCCAACAACAGCAGATCGGTGCCCACCCGCCCCTGCAGCAGCGCCTCGACCTTGCGCTCCAGCGCGGCCAGGTCGCCGTCGCCATTGAGGGCGACCTGCAGCGGATGCCAGCCCACCGTGCCGCTGGTGGTGGAGCTCACCCGGGCTGCCCCGCCCCGGGTGAGCTCCACCACCAGTACCTGGCCGCTGCGGTAGTCGGCATGGCGTGGAAACCGATCGGCTTCGGGGGTGCCGCTGTACCAGGCCTTGGCGTGCACCTGCTTGCAACCGTGCCAGTCGCCCAGGGCCACGTAATCGACCTGCTCCAGCCAGGGGGCCCGCAGGTCGATCAGGTTGGCGGGGCCGCTGGGGTTGTCGTCATCGAGATCGCTGCCGGCAAAACCGCTTACGCCCCCGTGGGCCAGCACCAACCGGGGCTTGTTCGCCGGCAGGCTGCCCCAGTCGAGGCGGTTGAGCCAGCCGCAGGGGTCGCTGCTGTCGTGGCGTTGTTCCAGACCACAGGGAAGGATCAGCAGATCGTCCAGTTCGAGGGGCTGGCGCTGATCCAGAACCGCCAGAGCGGGTGCACGGCGCTGCCGCTCGTCGGTGAACAGCGGCGATTGCCAGATGCTTCCCGGACCCCCATGGTCGTGGTTTCCCGGGATCACCAGGGTGGGGCAACCGATGCGGCCGATGGCCGCACACACGCCGCTCACGTCGCTCGGGCTTGGCGTGGGCGAATCAAACAGATCGCCGGCCACCACCACGGCCCTGGCCCCCGTGTCAGCGGCGGCCGCCGCGATGTGGTCGATGACCTCGAGGCGCACTTGACGCAGCCGGCTGCGTTTGTCGGGGTCGCTGATTCGGCCATAGGGTTTGCCGATCTGCCAGTCGGCCGTATGCAGCACGGTGATGGCTGTCGGCACCTGGAGGACCACCCGCGCTCAAGCGACCTGTCTAGCGCCTGAAGCCCCAGACTGGAACCGCACCCATGCGGGCGGTATGGCTTCTCACTTCTGCCGCGTGCTGCGGGCCCGGATTCTTCAGACACTCGCCCTGCTGTTGGTCGTGCTGCTGGCCTGGTGGCCCCTGCCGGCCCAGGCAAGCCCCGATGGGGCGCTGCTGTTTGACAACCATTGCGCCGGATGCCACATCCATGGCGGCAACATCATCCGGCGCGGCAAGACCCTCCAACTGGGCGCCCTGGAGCGCCAGGGGCTGGCCAGTCCCGAGGCGATCGCCCGGGTGGCCACAGCCGGCATCGGCCAGATGGGCGGCTATGCCGCGAGCCTCGGCGATGGCGGTCCCGAAGCGGTGGCGGCCTACGTGTGGCAGCAGGCCCAGGCCGGTTGGCCGCGGGCCTAGAAGGCCTGGGTCCAGGGGTGAATCTCGATCGCGGTCCAGATCCCTTCGCGCCAGTAGACATCAGCCTTGACCAGGGCTTCGATGGCCTCAGACGAGTCGCCCTCGAAGATGCCAAACACCCGGCTCAGGTCGGTGGTAGGCCCCAGGGTGAGCAGGCTGCCGCCCTCCTTGAGCTGCTGCAGCCGGGCTAGGTGCTCCTCGCGAAACGGGGCTCGCTTCTCGAGCACGTCCTCGCAGTAGGTACCCCAGAGAACAAACCGCGATGCCATGCCAGCGTGCCGTGATGCAGGTGGATCTTCCCAGATCCGGGCTGCCTCGACGGCCATGCCCTGCGGCTCAGCACCGGCATGGTCGATGGCCCCACCCTGACCGTGTCGCTGCAACGGTTGTTTGGCGGCATCGGGGCACTGCTCGGCCAGGCTTGACACCCACAGGGGCGGCTTCAGCATTGGGCACAGTTGCGCGTGCGCCGGTGACCCTCAGGCAGAAGGCGATCGCCGCCGGCTGGGTGATCGCCGGCGTCGCTGCTGTGGTGCTGGGGCTGCAGTGGTTGCTGGCCCACCTGGCCTATGAACAGCAGCTGGCCCGCTGCAATGCCCTGCGCGACCAGCTCTCACAGACCAAGGGCCGTCTGGATGCGACGACCCGTGACATGCGCCAGAGCCGGCTTAACCCCGAGCAGGCGCGGCTTCTGCGCAGCACCGATCCTGCGGCCTATGTGAACTACTCGGAGAAGGTGGCCACCAAGGTGGACGCCGTCGCCGACTCTGGCGAGCAGCTGGTCAGCCTCAGCAGTGACTACCAGGCGGCCCGCTGCCTCGACGTGGTGCGCTGAGCGGCGCCCTACCGCACCACGCCCCAGCGGCCCTCACGGTCGATGCGCTCCTGCAGGGCGGCCAATTGCCCGTGCCGGCCGCGGCAAGCAATGCTCCAACGTCTCGGCGATGGTCTGCTTGTTGCGTTCGCAGGCTTTAGAAAACAGCACGGCTGGCAGGGCGACGGCGTGCGTTGCGATCAGGGCTGATCCAGGGCCTGGCGCAGCTCGGTGCAGAAT
>Ga0163210_1001269_pt1 | contig 10971 bp, 10 predicted proteins | sample Kivu_220m_FD_113536 | JGI IMG/M metagenome (GOLD analysis project Ga0163210, IMG submission 113536) | Freshwater microbial communities from Lake Kivu, Western Province, Rwanda to study Microbial Dark Matter (Phase II) - Kivu_220m | ecosystem: Environmental > Aquatic > Freshwater > Lake ... | reverse complement strand
GTGCCAGCGCGCTCGGCGGAGAGCGTATTCGTCGTCGGGACGACGGTCATCAAATGCAGCGATGCACCGCACGCACGCGCGACCTCGCTTGCCACCGGCAGCGCGGGTTCGTGCGCCGTCGTGCTATCGAGGGGGACGAGGATCTTGCGGCATACGAACGCGGGCGCGTTCTCCATCTGCGGGCGGACGAACAATACCGGCATCGTCCCGCGCGAAATGACTTGCTGCGCAATATTGCCGATCAGCATATCGCGCAGGCCGCCACGGCCGTGCGCCGCCAGCACGATCAAATCCGCGTTCAGTTCCGTGATGTGCTCGATGATGCTCGCGGCGACATCGGCTTCTTTGACCGGATGCACATTCGTCTCGATCTTGACATTCGGACGCGCCAAGCGCGTCGCCAGCTCAGCGAGATAAGTCTGTGCTTCCGACTCGACGAGCAGATGCCGTTCGCCGTGAACCGTCGCCCGCGCGCCTTGTTCGAGCGCGTGGAAGATGATCAGAGTGGCGCCAAAACATTCCGCAAAAACCTGCGCCGCCGGCAGCACCGCTTCGGCCAGTTGCGACCCGTCGAGGGGGACCAGTACGCGTCTAAACATTTAACTGCCTCCCGCGAAAAGCGTTTGATAGAGCAGGAAGAAATTCAGCGCGACGATGAGCGCAGCGACCGCACTCGCGAGGATCGTCGTCGCGCGGCGGTTGACCAGCACGCCCATAATGTCTTGGCGCGCCGTAAAGATCACCAGCGGGATCACGGCAAAGGGCAGACCGAAACTCAGAACGACCTGGCTGATGACGAGCGTCCGGGTCGGCTCGAGGCCGATCGCGATGACGAACAGCGATGGAATCATCGTGACGAGCCGGCGAATCCAGGGTTGGATTTGACGCCGGATGAAACCCTGCATAATCACCTGCCCTGCCATCGTACCGACCGTGGAGGACGACAGCCCGGAAGCAAGCAATGAAATCGCGAAAATCCAGGAGGACGCGCCGCCGAGGAGGGGCGCGAGCGTACGATGCGCCTCTTCAATGGTGCCGATCTCCGTCAACCCGTTGACGAAAAACGTCGAAGCCGCCATGATCAGCATCGCGGCATTGATCAGCCCGGCCGCGCCCATGGCGATGAGGACGTCCAGCAATTCAAATCGGTAAAGCCGACGGAGTTGCTGCGGATCACGCGTGACGATGCGCCCCTGCGTGAGCGCGGAATGCAGATAGATCACGTGCGGCATCACCGTGGCGCCGAGGATGCCGGTCGCGAGCAGGACACTCTCGGCGCCGCTGAATTGCGGCACGACGATGTGATAGCCGATCAGCCCCCAATCCGGCCTGACGATGAACGTCTCCGCGAGATAACTCAGCGCGATGACGCCGACGAACGCCGTGATGACGGCTTCGAGCGGGCGGAAGCCGTACCGCTCCAACCCGAGGATGATGAACGTGACGATGGCGGTCAGGATGCCGGCGGCGAGCAGCGGGATGTGAAAAAGGAGGTAGAATCCCAGCGCCGCGCCCAGAAACTCCGCCAGATCGGTCGCCATGGCGACGACTTCAGCGATGAGCCACATCCCCCACACGACCGGGCGCGGGAATTGCTCGCGGCAATGCTCGGCCAGGTTCAGCCCGGTCGCGATGCCGAGCTTGGCGGAAAGTGACTGAACCAGCATCGCCATCAAGTTGCTCGCGATGATGACCCAGATGAGCAAGTAGCCAAACTTGGCGCCGCCCTGTATGTTTGTCGCAAAGTTGCCGGGATCCATGTACGCGACGGAGGCGATGAACGCAGGTCCCAAGAATGGCAGCACACGCGCCAGCAGCCCTTTCTTGCTCGTCCCCTCCAAAACCTCGATGGCTGCAGTCACCGTGGCCCCAGAACCCGGCGGCACAGTCTGATTTCGCTCAAGCGGGACCGGTTTGGACTTGATCGATTCTGTCATGGAGACTCTTTCCTCAGCCGGACGATAATAGCAAGAGCAAGGCTCATCCCGAAATCGAGATGAGCCAATCATCCGCTCGCTATTTGATAAACAACCCGGTGATGTATAGCATCAGCATCCCTGCGGTTACGCCAGCGAAAACAGTCAGCGGCATCGGGCGCTTGACGGCATCCTTCTGAATCAACTTGGCGATTTCGTAGGCGACTTCGAACACGGCGCCCGCGCCAATCGCGAGGAATATGACGGCAAGCGGCTGCGAGAAACTCAAGCCGCCCACCCACGCGCCGGCAATCGCCGGCGCGCCGCCGATCAACCCCATCCCTGCGAGGCTAGATAGCGAAGCATTGTCTTTCAATACCGGCGCGATGATGCCCAACCCTTCCGTGATGTTTTGGATGATAAAGCCAATGACGAGGAACGTGCCGAGCGCCGCCGCGCCCACGCTGTACGCTGCGCCGATTGCCAGGCCTTCACCCAGGTTATGCAAGCCGATCCCCACTGCGATCATGAACGCGAGCGTCAACCGCTGTGCCGCTTCGCTGCGCCCTACGCCGACCTGGCGGCGGGTGATCGCATCGAGCAGCATGAACGTCGCGACGACGCCAATGCCGACTAGCCCCACGCCTTGAAAGGGCCCGCCCAATCCAGCTGCAATCTCCAACGCCTCGCTCGCCGCGTCAATGCCGAGGTAGATCAACAAGCCGGCGGTGAGCGCCATCAAGAACATCAGCCCGCGCGCCCCCAGCTGCTTGAGTGCCGGAAACCACAGCATTCCCAGGAGCACTGGGATTACGCCGACGTACAGGCCAATCAGGGTGAAACTCAGCAGCGTGCCGGTAGACGCCGTCGCCGTTTCCGCGGCGACCGGAATCTCCGTCCTGAATGCAATCGAGTTCGATGAGAAAACTGCGATGTTGTACGCGCTGGCATGCGTCCACGGGTACTTGAGCGTGACGATCGCCTGCCCCAAACGCGGCACCACCTTGCTCGGCGTCGCGGTAAAAGGCCAGACCGAATCGTTGATGATGACCTGCGCCAGTTCGATTGGCTGCGGGCTGTTGTTCCGCACGTGGAGTTCGATCACGCCGGGATACAAGACCGTGCGCTCGAACTGCACCGTCTCGATGGGCACCACCGGCTTGACATTCAGCCCCGCGCCATTGGTGAACAAGAACAAGCCGATGACGCCAGCCAACAGAATGACCGGTAGGATAAACAACAGCCATGTTCGAGTGCTATTGCTTTGGGTTGGGATGGTAGTTTCCATCTTTGCTCCTTGACCATTGCACTATCCCACTATCGCACTAACTTTCTACTTCGAATACCCCCGTCCAACCGAGTTCGGCAAACTCGGTCTTGTGCGCGTGGAACATGTACTTGCCGGGGAACTTGTAGCGAAATTCTAGAATGCCGCGCTGTGCCTGCATCTGCGCGATCGTGTCGGTGAATTCGCCCGGAATCAGACTCGTTCCAGTCGGATAATAGTGGAAAAAGTTGGCATGCAAATGGAACGAATTGATGGGGTCGAACTCTAGCAGATTGGCGAGATAGACGCGCACCAGTTCGCCCACCTTGATTCTGATCGGATGCTTGTCGTAGTGGAACGGGATGAAGTTGACCGCGTAGACATCGTTCTCACTATCGAAATCAAGATCGGTGCCGGTCATCACCATCACGAATTCGTGATCGGCTTTGGGGCGCCCCTGTTTCGGATCGATGATGAACGCGCCGTACAAGCCGCGCGCGATGTGCTCGGCGAGCGGAAAGATGTGACAGTGGTACAAATGCAACCCAAAGGGTTCGGGGTCGAATTCGTAGACGAACTTGCCGCCCGGTGGGACTTGCTCATACACGCCGTCCATATCGCCCGGATGAATGCCGTGAAAGTGCATCGTATGTGAATGCCCGGTCCCGTTCGTGAAATTGATGCGGATGCGATCCCCTTCCGTGCAGCGAAACGTGGGGCCGGGAACGCGCCCGTTGTACGTCCACGCTTCGTACTGGATACCGGGCATTAGCTCCACCGTCTTGACCGCAGCAAAAACGTCGTACTCGCGCAGGGTCTGCCCACTCGGCAAAGTGCTGACCCTGCCATAATCAAAGTCGCTGAGAATATCGGTGGGATTGAAACCATTCGCCGCGTGATTGACGTCGCCCTCGAATCCCGGCATCATCGATTCTTCTGCATAGCCGTTCGTATCGCCATGCTGCATACCTTGATGCGCGCTTGCGGTCGGCGCTGCTGACGGAGCAGCCGGGCTGCACGCGGCCAGGGTGCTTGCGCCGGCAACTGCCAACGCGCTTCCGATGCCTAGTTTTATAAAATCCCGGCGCGACAAATCGTTCGGCTGGTCAGCCGACGTGACGCCGTCTTGGTTATCCATGCTTATCTCTCCGGATTGCTTGTTTTCGAGCCGCTCCTAAAGTCCGCGTTACCCAAATCTGGCGCGCCAGGCCTCGGTCCAGACTGTACTCTTCCCCACCCTCGACGCGCACACGCACGGGGCCCTCGAAGGGCGCCTGTTCGATCAAATCGACGCTGGCTTTGGGGACCAAGCCGAGTCCATAAAGATACCGCAAGTGCTCCGGGTCTTGGTCGCTCACACGTCGAATCGTCACCCGTGCGCCAGGGGAGAGATCCGCAAGCGATTCCTGCGATTCCGCCGCTACCATGCCGGCTTTTGTCGGAATCGGGTCACCGTGTGGGTCTTCCGTCGGGTTGCCAAGAAAATCGGCGATATGGTCCTCAAGGTTTTCCGATAGGACATGCTCCAACCGATGCGCCTCGACATGCACCTGGTCCCAGGGAATGCCCAGCGTCTCGTTCAGGAATAACTCGATCAGGCGATGATGGCGGACGACCTCCAGCGCGATCCTCTCACCCGCGGGGGTCAGTTCGACTCCGTGGTAGCGAACGTGCCGCACCAGTCTCATGTCTGCCAGTTTCTTGATCATGTTCGTCGCGGAGGCGGCGGAAACGCCCATCTCTTCGGCGAGCGCCGTCGTCGTAGTCCCGCCCGCCGTCTCGCCGAGCAGATAGATGGCCTTGAGATAATCTTCAGCCGCCGAGCTGAGCGGCGCAGTTTTCTTAGCCATAGTCAAATCCAAATTTAGTCTCAACTAAATTATACACCCATTCGCGTGTCCCTGTCAAGAGGCGCTCGGCGAGTTATCTCACATCCGTCGCGCCGTCGTTCGCCTTTACTAAAAGACACCTTTGGCATATAATATCCCTCGTGCCAACCAAACGCGATTACTACGAAATCCTGGGCGTGGGCCGCGACGCGAGCGACGACGAGATCAAGCGCGCCTTCCGCCGGCTCGCCAAACAATATCACCCGGACGCCAATCCCGGCGACCGCGCCGCGGAAGAGAAATTCAAAGAGGTGGGCGAGGCGTACGCCATTCTCTCTGATCCGGAAAAACGCCAACTGTACGATCGCTATGGCCACAATATGCCACAGGGCACCGGCTTTACCGGCGATTTCTCCGGCTTTGGCGATTTCGCGGATATCTTTGAAGAGTTTTTCGGTTTCGGCACACGCGCGTCCGCGCGGCGCGGTCCCCAATCTGGCGCGCACCTCAAATACAACCTGACGCTGTCGTTTGATGAAGCGGTCTTTGGGACGGAGAGGGTCCTGGAGATCCCACGGCTCGAGACGTGTCCGCACTGTCAGGGCAGCGGCGCCGAGCCGGGCACTACGCCGGTGCGCTGCCCGCAGTGCCAGGGTGCCGGTGAAGTGCGCCGCATGCAGCAGTCGATCCTGGGCTTGCCCGTCACCGTGCGCGCGCCCTGCCCGCGCTGCGGCGGCGAAGGCGAGATCATTTCGACGCCCTGCACGACCTGCCGCGGGCAAAAGCGCGTCCAAGCCACGCGCAAAATCAATGTGCAGGTCCCCGCCGGCGTCGACGATGGCACGCAGATCCGGCTGGCGGGTGAAGGTGAAGCCGGGACGCGGGGCGGTCCGAGCGGAAACCTCTACGTCGTCGTCAGCGTCAAGAAGCATCCGCTCTTCAAACGGGACGGCATCGACCTGATGTTCGATTTGCCGATCAACATCGCACAAGCCGCGCTCGGCGACGAAATCGAGGTGCCGACGCTGAACGGCAACGTGACGATGACGATTCCGCCCGGGACTCAGCACGGGCAGACTTTTCGATTGAAAGAGCACGGCGTGCCGCGCCTGCAGCGCAGCGGCCGAGGTGATATTATCGTCACGACCAAGATCGTCGTCCCGCGCGAGTTGAGCGAGATTCAGAGAGAGTTGCTGCGCGAACTGGCCAAGACCATGGGCAAAGAGCCCGTCACGCGCGACAAGAGCATGTTCGGCAAAGTCAAGGACAAGTTTAAGTAGAGTGACGTGTGGCGTGTGACGAGAACTGCCCCGTCACCTGTCACCCGTCACTCGTCACTTGCCATGAATTGGATTGAACTTGACATAGCGACGGACGCGGAGGGTGCTGAAGCGGCTGCCGCGCTGCTCAACGAATTTGTCAGCGGCGGCGCGGTGATCGAGGAAACGCTGATCGCCGACCCTGGTGAGCCATTTGACCCGGCGCGGGCGTTTACTGTCCGCGCTTTTTTCTCGTCGGACGACCGGGCCGGCGTCGAGCGCGCGGAACGGGCGCTGTGGCATCTCGCACAATTGCGGTCGATGGGTGCTCCGCGCACGCGCGAACTGGCCGAGGAAGACTGGGCAGAAGCGTGGAAAAAGCATTACACGATTCTGCACATTGGCAAGGCGCTCGTCATCCAGCCGTCGTGGCTGGACTACGCGCCACAGCCGCATGAACTCATCATCCAGCTCGATCCGGGGATGGCGTTCGGCACCGGCCTGCATCCCACTACGCGCCTGTGCATGGTCGCACTCGAAGAACGCGTTCAGCCCGGGATGCGGATGATCGACGTGGGCACCGGCTCCGGCATCCTCGCGATTACCGCAGCCAAGCTCGGCGGGCGCGACATCCTCGCGCTCGACCTCGACGCGGTGGCAGTGGGAACGGCGGCGCGCAACGTGGCGATCAACCACGCGGAAAACACCATCCGCGTCGAGCGCGGGAGCATCGACGCAGATACTCACCGTAACCTGTTCGACCTCGTCTGCATCAACATACTAGCCGAGGTCATCTGCGATCTCGCGCCAGCAGTTGCCGCCGCGCTGCGACCCGGGGGAATCGTGATCGCCTCCGGCATTCTCGATTTCAAAGCCGCCACGGCGATCGACGCACTGCGCGCGGTTGGGATCGAGACAGCAGAGAAAAAACAGGAAGAGGATTGGGTTACGCTGATCGCCGTAAAACGCAAAACGTGAAATCCCGACGACCCAACTATTGAACGATGCAACTATCGCACCAACCCATGCACCGTTTCTTTGTCTCGCCTCAAGCCATCAAAGAGAGCCGCGTCGTGCTGCGCGGCACGATCGTGCATCAGATTCGCGACGTGCTGCGGATGCGCCCCGGCGACGACATCGTCTTGCTCGACAATTCCGGCTGGGCGCACCGCGCGGAACTCGTCACCATCGACCGCGACGCGGTGCGCGGACGCGTGGTCGAGAAATGGCAACTGGAGACCGAGCCGCAGGCGCGTATCACACTGTACCAGGGCTTGCTCAAAGGACAGAAATTCGAGTGGGTGCTGCAGAAGGGCACGGAAATCGGCATCGTCGGGTTCGTGCCGCTGCTCGCCGCGCGCTGTGTGATCGGAACTGTAGACGATGTCAGCGAGGCGCGCATCGAGCGATGGGAGCGCATAATTATCGAAGCCGCGGAGCAAGCGGGACGCGCCGCGCTGCCGCATCTCGCGAACGCGATGTTGTTCGCCCACGCGTGCGAGCAGGCCGGGCGCGCCAGCTTGGCGCTGATCCCGTGGGAAGGTGAGCGCTCGCGCGGATTGCGCGAGGCGCTGCAGAACGTTCCGAAATCGCGAGAGATCAGTTTGTTCATCGGACCCGAGGGCGGATTCGCGGAGGAAGAGATCGCGACGGCGCGGGATCGCGGTGTGGTGCCCGTGTCGCTCGGCCCGCGCATCCTGCGCGCGGAGACTGCCGGACTCGCCGCCGCCTCCGCGATTCTGTACGAGTTGGGCGATTTGGGGTGAAATGGAGCAACAATGATAAAACAAGGTCGCATAATCTACATCTGCCGGGTGTGTCATCGCGTGGGGCAGCGCCCACTGACGTGCCACCCGCGCGCGTCGGTGAAATGCGATGCCGGCGCCCCCGGCGACGAGCGTTCGATGCCGCTCTTGGACAAGGGCGGACGTCTTGTTACGCGCGCGCCCAAGTGGTGGGTGGAAGCGTGTTTCAAGTCAAAAGCGAAAAGTACAAAGCAGAAAGTTGGATCGTGAGGTGTGAGTGGTCGAACATTTCTCGTCACTCGTCACGATGGCACGTCGATAACTCGGCGCAAAGCGCCGAATCAAAGGCGTGCCATCGTCACATGTCAAATTGGGGTTGTAGAAAATGGCAGAGAATCTCATCATTATCGGCTCCGGTCCATCCGGATTAACCGCCGCGATTTACGCCGCGCGCGCGAACCTATCGCCGCTCCTTCTCACCGGGCAGGAAATCGGCGGGCAGATCGCGCTCACGGATGAAGTGGAGAACTATCCGGGTTTCCCGGACGGCGTCACCGGGCCTGAACTGGTCGAACTGATGCAAAAGCAGGCGAAGAAATTCGGCGCGCGGATTGAGATCGACGTGGTAGAACAAGTCGATCTAAAGACGCATCCGTTCCGGCTCGCGACGCAAAACGGCAACACCTACGAGGCCAAAGCGCTCATCGTCGCAACCGGCGCATCGCCGCGGCGCCTGGGCGTGCCGGGCGAGAAGGAATTGACCGGGCGCGGCGTGTCGTACTGCGCGACGTGCGACGGTTTCTTCTTCCGCGGCAAAGAGATCGCCATCGTCGGCGGCGGCGACAGCGCGCTGCAAGAAGGGTTGTTCCTCACGCGTTTTGCAAGCAAGGTGCACGTGATCCATCGCCGCGATACGCTGCGCGCCCAGCCGATCCTGCAAGACCGCGCGCGCGAGAACCCGAAGATGCATTTCGTGTGGAATTCGGTGGTCAAGGAAATCAAGGGAAACGGCAGCGTGCAGAGACTCGTGCTGGAGAATACGCAGACGCGCGCGCGGTCCGAATTGCCGGCGCAGGGTATCTTCGTCTACATCGGCCACTTCCCGAACACGGAACTCTTCAAGGGACAGCTGGAGATGAACGAGGAGGGCTACCTCAAAGTGGACGAGCGTCTGCACACGAGCGTGCCCGGCGTGTTCGCGGCGGGCGAATCGCACGACCGCGTCTTCCGGCAGGCAGTCGTGTCCGCCGGATTTGGCTGCATGGCGGAGATGGAGGCAGAAAAGTTTCTGGCGGAGTGGGAGCACAAGAACAAGTGAAGAGTCACTTTGGTTACCGGCATTGATAGCAGTATAGCATTCAAGTAGAATCACACCATCTTGGTTGAGTGAGAGAAGAAGATATTTTGCGCCTGACTGGTCGAGTAGGCATCGCTATCCTCGTGATACTGGTCGGGTTGGTCATGCCGGCGACGGCATCGGCGGATGGACCGACGGCCGCGCCTACTCCCGCCGCGTCCATAACCAACAGCGATACCTCGACCGCCTCCACCGCGGCTGCTTCCCCCAGCACGGCAACGACCGCGGGTACTTCCACGAATAACACGAATAACGGCGCACTGCCTGTGGGCAGTTCACCACAGTCATCCCCTGGGGCGAATGACGCCAAGACGACCACCGCGTCCGCATCGCCCGCGGCTGCTTCGTCCACGCAGGACGCGAATACCACAACAACCACGACAACTGCAGACACGTCTACAAAAACAGAATCAACCAGCGCAGCTTCAAGCGCGACTTCAACAAATGCAACGACCGCAACGAATAGTGGAACGAACGCCGGCACAGCCACCAATAACACGGATAACGCGACCAGTACGAATGACGCCGAGACAACACCCGCGTCCTCAACCCCGGCAGTTGCTTCCACGTCCACGCAGGACGCGAATACAACCACAACGAATGCGGGTACGTCCACGAATAATACGAATGACACGAACGCCGCGAAAACAGCATCAAGGTCTGCACCCACGAGCACTGCGCCGGCTGCCGCAAACACGGCATCGACCAGCGCGGCTTCAAGTGCGACTTCGAATGCAACAACCGCAACGAACAACGGAACGAACGCCGGCACATCCGCCAATAACACGAATAGCGCGAACAATGCGAATGACGCCAACACGACCTCCATGTCCACGACCTCGACGAATGCAACGAATAGCGGAACGAACGCCGGCACATCCACGAATAACACGAAGGCTGCGAAAACAGAATCTGCAAATTCTGCATCCACGAGCGCTGCGCCGGCTGCTGCAAACACAGAATCGACCAGCACTGCTTCAAACACGGCCACCGCGCCTACCGTCGCAGCCAGTACCGCGATAGCCGAATTGACCCACACGGCTTCAAGCACGACTACCGCGCCTGCAGACACCCAGTCCACTGCGTCTACCGTCGCAGCCACTACCGCGATAACCGAAGCGACCCACGCGGCTTCAAGCACGACCGGCGCATCGGCGGACGCCCAATCCACCGCGCCCACCGTCGCAGCCACTACCGTGATAACCGAATCGACCAGCGCGACTTTGAGCGCGACCGCCGCGTCGGTACCCGCGTCCACAGACACGAACGCGCCAACAACCAGTGCAACGATTACGACGACCACAACGACAGCAACCGACTCAATCAACTCTACTTCCAACGTCCAATCTCCAACGCCCCCAATCACCCCAACCGCTGCCGCGCCAACGACTGCAACGACCACAACGAACTCAACGGCCACAACGACGGCAACGAATCCTGACCCATACATCTCCATCGGCGGCACCACCTTCAAATTCCTGAATGATTGCAGCGGCGCCGCCAATTGCACCCAGTCCGCCACGCCAATCCAGACCGCCGTCAACTTCTTCGCTCAGCAATCGGACAGCATCGCTCCAGCCGACCGCACCATCTTTGTG
>Ga0163210_1001268_pt1 | contig 10974 bp, 12 predicted proteins | sample Kivu_220m_FD_113536 | JGI IMG/M metagenome (GOLD analysis project Ga0163210, IMG submission 113536) | Freshwater microbial communities from Lake Kivu, Western Province, Rwanda to study Microbial Dark Matter (Phase II) - Kivu_220m | ecosystem: Environmental > Aquatic > Freshwater > Lake ... | reverse complement strand
TTTATGGGTCAGCGCTTTGGTTCTTGCTCGTAGAACTTCGTTTGGCCGCCGTGGAAATATAACTCAAGCTCTCCCGTAGGACCACTTCGATGCTTGGCTATCAGAAGTTTAACGAGCTCCCTTTTCTCCTCATCCGGAATATATAAAAACATAACCACATCCGCATCCTGCTCTAAAGCTCCAGACTCGCGAAGATCACTTAACTGCGGCCTCTTATCTCCCCCCCTCTGCTCAACGGCACGGGATAGTTGACTTAAAGCAAGAACTGGAATATTTAACTCTCGAGCCAACCCTTTCAAGGATTGAGATATCTCAGATACTTCCTGTACGCGATTCTCCAAATTTCTCCCACGCATAAGCTGTAAATAATCAACTACAATAAGCCCTATCCCCTTGTCCAACTTAAGCCTTCTTGCCTTGGTCCTCATTTCCATAACAGATATTGCCGGTGTATCATCAATATATATTGGAGCCTCCGCTAATATCCCCATAGCCTCGCCGAGCCCGGCAAAATCCTCGTCCGAAAGATTGCCTGTAGTGATTTTAAAGACATCAATCCCAGCCTGCGCAGCCAGCATTCTATCACTTAACTGCTCGCTACTCATCTCCAAAGAAAACATGCCAACGGGAATCTTGTGCCGTATCGCCGCAAACTGCGCAATATTGGTAGCCAAAGAACTTTTACCAACACTGGGGCGAGCCGCCAAAATTACTAAGTTGGAATCCTGCAGACCATTAAGCCTATCATCCAAACCTTTAAGACCAGTCGGCACACCTCGCAGCATCCCCCGATGCTTATGAAGCTCTTCTAGCCTGTCAAAGCTGCTTTCCAGAACTTTCTTTAGCGGCTCAAACTCTTGCTTCAAATAGTCTTGAGAAATTGCGTAAAGTTCTTGTTCAGCTTTATCAAGAAGGTCGTTGACATCACCTTCATCTGAAAATCCCAAATCGCTAATCTTTCCTGAAACTTTTATAAGCTGGCGTCTAACGTAAGAATCTTTGATAAGCCGGCCGTATGTTTCTATATTTGAGGAGGTAGGTATATACGAAGCTAAATCGGAGATATAAGCTGTGCCACCAACTTTAGCCAGCAACTTCTTTTTCTTTAGGGCGGCTGGTACTGTAACTAAGTCAATAGGCTCCCTTTTATCGTAAAGATTGAGCATTGCGGAAAAAATATCCGAATGAGCCTCTTTATAAAAATGTTCTGGCCTCAAAAACTCCGCTATTTTAACAACGGCATCACTATCTATTAATATAGAGCCCAAGACCGACATTTCAGCCTCTATTGAATTCGGAGGTAGTTTTATTTCCATTTAAGCTTCTGAAAATGTATATAATTCTATTTCTTCTGGAAGGTCTTCCCGCGATTTAAAAGATATCTTATCTACAATCTTGGGCTCCATTTCGATTGCTTTTAGAAAATCCGAAAGTGGTGAGAGCTTGGAAGAAAGATCGCCATTTAGTCCGGAAACCCTGTAATGCATTGGAACTACAACATAAGGCTGAATCTGGTTAATTATCTCAACAGCCCTTTTAGCATCTATAGTGTACGTCCCCCCTACCGGAATTAAAAGTATATCCGTATCTTCAAGCTCCGAAATCTGATCGGGATTTAACGCATGACCCAAATCCCCAAGATGCGCTATTTTTATCCTTTCTTGCGTATCCACAAGATACATTATATTTGCTCCTCTATCCTTACCCGAAGATTCATCATGAAAACTTGGAACACCATAAACGTGAATCCCTTTAACTTCATAATCCCCCGCGCAATCTATAACGAAAGGATCCCCTTCAATTCCTTCTCTAAAGCTATGATCTTTATGAGCGTGGGACACCAAAAGGATGTCCGCACTTTGCTTTTTCCAAGGGAGACCCACAACCTTGGGGTCAAACGGATCAACCACAATGTTTACCTTGTTTTCTCCGTTGCTTACTATCTTAAACGCCGAATGACCCAAATATTTCAGATCCATAAAACTACTATACCAAAGTTCAAGAAAATCCTCCACATTATTCTATCTTCCGCGATCCAATTCTGATATCATCCTAATATGATCCCCGCCCAGACGAGAAACAAACAAGCAGTGTTAGCTCTGCTTACAGCGACCGCGATCTGGGGATTTGCCGGGCCAATTATTAAAGCCACACTAAAAGAGGTCCCGCCGTACACATTCTTGTTCGTAAGGTGCTTAATGGCCTCGGCTCTTCTAATACCTCTTTTGATTTCTAATATGGCCAAGAATAATCAAAAGCTGAATATCCAACATTTGCCCCATCTATTTATTATGGGATTTTTTGGCATAACCGCAAATTTAGCCTTTGTTTTTGAAGGCTTAAAAAGAACATCGAGTATAGAAGGGGTTCTAATTGGAAGTTTGGGCCCACTAATTACCATACTTTTGGGCGCTTTAATTCTAAAAGAGTTTATACCAAAGGAGGAAAAAATTGGGCTTATCATCACTTTCATTGGCGTATTAATCCTAATATTAGAACCAATAAGGGTAAACGGTCATCTTAAATTGGCCGGCTTTTTCGGCAATCTACTAATACTTGGAGGAAACCTTACTTGGTCAGTATACGTTTTGTACTCTAAAAAACTATTCAATCACAGAAAACACTATTCTCCTTTAGTGATAACCACATTCTTGTTCCTCACAGGTCTAGTCAGCTTTGCCCCGCTCTCTTTTCTTGAGTACCTAAGGGATCCTTTGGTGTACACAAAGGCCTTAACCTTCCCGGCCGTTTTAGGCGTGGCATATATGGGGGTTATCTCGTCCGTAGTTGCTTACTTTCTATACGAATATGCTCTGGAAAGAGTGGACGCCAGCGAAACGGCAGTATATGGATATTTAGGCCCAATATTCGCAGCGCCCCTGGCATTTGTCTTGCTTAAAGAGACCATATCACCCCTATTTATGATAGCCGCAGCTATAATTGTTGCCGGCATAGCCGTGATACACACTTCAAACAAGGAGAGTCCCTAATAGGGAGACTCCTATTTAGGGACTCTCCTAAACAGGAGACTCCTTATGTAAAACCATTGATTCGGAGGTGCTTTTGATATAAAATAAAGCGCTATGAAAGATATACATCCAAAATATTACGAAAACGCCAAAGTCATCTGCGGCTGCGGCAACACATTTACTGTTGGCTCCACCATCCCGGAAATTCATGTGGAAATATGCAACAAATGTCACCCCTTCTATACGGGCGAGCAAAAACTCGTTGACACGGAAGGAATGGTGGAAAAGTTCCAAAGAAAAGCTAAAAAATCCGAAAGCCTAAAAAAGAAGGCAGAGGAAAGAACCAAAAAAGCCGAGGCAAAGAAAAAAGAAGCGCAGCAAAAGCCCAAAACGCTAAAGGAAATGCTGAAGGTAGCGAGAGAAAGGTAAATTTCTAAAATTCTAATATCCCTCCTAGCTCTCCTTCCATAATCCTCCCCAAATTATGCCAAGATTTTTTTAGCCGATGGTCGGTTAACCTGTTCTGCGGAAAATTATAGGTCCTAATCTTTTCGCTCCTCTCACCTGTCCCTATTTGGCTACTCCTCAAATCCCCAACAGATTTTTTTTGCTGATCCATCATCATAAGATAAAGCTTGGATGTTAATACCTCCATAGCCCTCTCTTTATTCCTCAATTGGCTTCTCTCATCTTGACACGATACTACAAGCCCTGTTGGAATATGTGTTATTCTCACCGCAGTCTCCACCTTATTAACATTCTGCCCTCCGGCCCCACCACTTCTGTATGTATCAATCTTCAAATCTTTAGGGTCAACCCGCACAACTACCGGGCTAACCACAGGCAAAACAGCAACCGTAACCGTGGACGTATGGATTCTCCCCCCACTTTCCGTAGCAGGCACGCGCTGAACCCTATGAACACCAGACTCGCCCTTTAAGACCTCATACAAACGGCACTCGCCACCACCCAAAACTTCAAAAACCGCCTCCCTTATATCCCCTATATCCCCCACCCTTCTGACCAACTCTTTAACCTTCCACCCTTTACTTTGGATATACTTTATGTACATCCTATACAAATCCCTAGCAAAAAGCCCCGCCTCCTCCCCCCCGGTACCAGCTCTAATTTCCATAATTACTCTATTTAAATCGACCGCTCTTTTATCTTCCATATTTACTGCGCGGGGGCTTCCGCCAATGTAGCCTTAAGGGTAACAGTGGACCCACTTCTATCTATAGTTAGTGTTACCGTATCTCCAACCTTTCTCTCATTTATAACTTTTATCAGCGGATTTTTAGAATCAAGCGAAATAGCATCTATCTTTGTTATAATATCCCCCACCCTAACCCCGGCTTTTTCGGCGGGCGAGTTTGAGACAACGGAACTAACATACACCCCCTGCGGAAGCTTTTGCAAAAAAGATGTCGCCTCATTGATTTCATAATAGGACACACCAAGATAAGGCCGAATAATTCTTCCCGTCTGCTCAAAACCCAAAAGAACCGGTTTTATGATATTTATAGGCACAGAGAAACCTATGTTTTGACTCGACGAGGATATTGCAACATTTATCCCAATAACCTGCCCGCTTAAATTGATAAGCGGCCCGCCGCTATTTCCCGGATTAAGAGCTGCATCAGTCTGGATAACATTGTCCAAGCTTTCCGCACCTCCGCCTAAAGGAGAGCCAGCTTCTATCCCACGGCCAAGAGCTGACACAACACCTTCGGTAACTGTATTGTCAAACCGGCCCAAGGCGTTCCCTATAGCTATAACTGTTTGACCAACACGCAAAGAAGAAGAATCCCCAAGCTCAACGGCTGGTAGGTTTGTGGCATCCACTTTAAGAAAAGCCAAATCCATCACTGGATCCCGATAAACTTTGGACACCTTGTATGTCTTATTCCCATCCTTCAAAACAACCGTATAAGTTGCGCTGGTATCGCTCACCACGTGCCTATTAGTAACAATCAGCCCGTCCCCGCCTATCGTAAACCCAGTGCCTATGCCCTGACTTTGCCTATAAGGACCAGAAAACGGATCCAAGACTACACTATCCTCTACTATGGAAACTACTGCGGGACTAACTTTCTCCACCGCCGCTATGGTTGCTGACTCCTCATCAACAACCTTCTGCACGGTAACTGGAGACGGCCCTCCCGAAGACGAGGACCTGGACCCATCCACCAAGAGCCTAATTTTAGGACCAAAGAATACCAGCGCAAGACTAACCTCCAAAACAAGGATGATCAAAACTATTGCCACTGCATTGAGTATTTTTTGCACATTCATAATATCTTACTATTTAACTAACGATTTAGCTACCTCAAGTGCCTTATCAAACTGCGGATCTTTGCCGGACGCCGCATCCTCTTCAGGCAATTTTACCTCATAGTCTAGCGTTATGCCTACATTATGAATCCATGTACCCTTCGGGGACAACCATTTAGCTATTGTAATATGCACACCTGAACCGTCGCTGAAATCCCGCGCATCCTGAACAGTACCTTTGCCAAAACTCTTTTCTCCAACGGTTACCGCACCTATACTATCCTTAAGCGCCATAGTAACAATCTCACTGGCCGACGCAGATCCTCGATCTATCAAAACCACTACAGGATAGCCAATTAAGACTCCTTTCCTATCCACACGTAGAGAATCCACGCTTCCGTCGGCATACTGCTCTTTCACCACAACACCGCTTTTCATAAACTCCGACGCAATGTACACACTTCCATCAAGATACCCGCCCGGATTTCCCCTAACGTCTAAAATTACGGCTTTAAGCGTAGGCATTTGAGCTTTAATCTGATCCACGCTATCCGTCCATTCCTGATTGGTTTTATCTCCAAAACGAGCAAGCCTAACATACGCAATATTATCCCCCGCATCTTTCCAGGACACGCTCTTAACCGTAATTTTATCCCTAACAATCTTAACATCGAACTCCGGCTTATCGCCTCTTTGGACAGTCAAAGTGCTAACAGTACCTGCGGCTCCTCTTATCTTACTCACAGCCTCCGCTAGCGATATCCCGGTGGTGTCAACCCCTTCAATCTTTACAATACTGTCCCCCGCCTTAATTCCCACCGCTTCTGCAGGACTCCCTTCTAAAGGCGCCACGATAACAAGCTTATTATCCTTAATGCCAAGCTCTGCGCCAATCCCTTGGTATTCCCCATTCAAAGAGCTTGTAACTGCTTCATTATCACTTGGGGGGAGGAACGCTGTATAAGGATCTCCTACCGCAGCCACTAGCCCTTTTATTGCACCATACATTAGCTTTTGAGGGTCAAAGGGTCTCGCGATATGTTTCTCGTTTAAGAGGTCCCAAACCTGCCAAAACTCCGAAAAATCCACGTTCTTTGGACCGGTATCCTTATTTACAACCCTAATTTCAGGAGGGGTTTTCTTATACTCAACATCAAACCCCCTGCGACCAAAGTAATACCCTCCACTGAAAAATCCTATGGACAAAAGAATAAGGAGTAAAACGGTATAAAATTTGCGAAGGCTGCAAAGCTTAGGCATATCAATTATTTTAGAAACTGGAACCCTGATTGTCAAAGGGGAGCAGGGAGAGTCCCTCTTGAAAGAACTATACCCACACAGCCGGGCAAAAAGGGTACGGTCTTTTTTAAATCCCAAACATCCACTTTAACCCTCCCTTTCTCTGCACCCAAAACCGTCCCAAACAAGCCAAAGGCCTCGTGGGCAAAAACCTGAACAACTTGACCCTCCAAAACGTCTGCATAAATTTCAGCAGAATTATCAACCCACGCTAAAGGCCTAGTCTCATAAATTATTGCCTTCCCACTTCCGGGATTTATTACTACAAACCTCGAGGCAATCCCCTTCAAATAATCAAAAACAAACGGATTCATAGGTATTTGCCCAAACCCCTCCAAAACCACCACAGGCACATCGCCACGAACATCTAAATCTTTATACAAACTATAAGAAACGCTACCGGCAATAAACCCAGAAACCCCAAAAAGCTTGGCTTTAGAGTAAAGGTAAGGACTTAAAACTCCGCAAGCAATAATCTTCCCGGATAAATCGCCTAATTCTGAAAAATCGGCTGGCTCGCTTCCATATGAACCAATAACCACAATTTCACCCGAGGAGTCGGACCCCTTGCCGCCAACTCCGCTTATCTCCAAAGCTTTAGTCTTAACCAGAACGCTCTTTCCCGCAACAATGTCTTCAACCACACCTGGCACGCCGGATATGAGAGTAAAATCTCTAGGCTTCCTCTCAAGCTTATACGTCTTTTTCTCATCATCTACATCTACAATGACACCGGAAAATGGCGCTCTCCCTACCACAGACCCAAAGGGTCCTTTCTTCTTCGCCCATATCACATCATCACTATACACAAGCTCCCCCTCACTTTTTACCAACTCGCCTTCATAGGAGAAGTCTTGGGACCTTTCGCTGTAAATACACTCACCAAGCTTATCAAAACTTCTTACTTTAGCGCCTACAGACACAACAATCTTCCCATCTGAAGGAAGTTGCCTCTCCACAAAAGCGGACTCGTTATAAACATATTTTTTAAGAACTACAGCTCTCATACTTCCCAATTAGAAATCTGCTTCCTTAACAGATCCCGCAACTTCAATCGCTCTACTCTGGAATCTGGAATGCCGAGAGGACGCTTTCTAGTATCGAAAACAATCCCCAGCGAACTCGGACTAAGACTCTTCTCAAAAGCCTCCTTCCCAACCTTCACACTCACTTCCACATCATCCGCTGCTGGCGGAACCAGAAAAAGTCCCTCTTTCTTTAGGGTCAGAGCCTGCGTTATGTTGTCAGAGGATGTAACTTGCGCACGGGGAACCTCCGGCACCACAAATATATGGGACATGCACAAAAACTGATGTTCTTTAAGGAAAGATAAAACATTATCCTTATCAACACCAAGCAAAGCACTCACTGGACCCAAAATGCTATCTTTGTCAAGAAACAAAGTCCAAGCTCCCGGAACGTTTGCAGAGTTAAGTACCATTAGGAGCAACTCCGCCAAATTGCTATAACCATAAAGCACCTCACCAGACAGGTAAAGCTCCTCCACATCCTTCAAAAGGCTTTGGCTAAAAAGCTCCATAGCGCGAAATACTTTCTCCCGCAGTATAGCTTCATTAAAAGCGACTTCCCATGCCCCTCGCGCAGGCTTGGCACCGTAGAACGACCTATTCCCCCAAAAGTCTTCAATGCTGCTCAGCGACTCTCCAAACTCAAACCACTTTGACACATCCTGCGGAGATACCTCAAAATCATACGCGCCTAAAGGGGAATAAAACTGCTCCTCACCAAAATACATAAAAGGAATATTCATATCGCAAAAAGAGTCTTTGGGAGATATCTTTTTGCAACTCCTATCCATATCAATGCTATTAAACCAAAGGCTTTGAGGATGAATATTAACAAACACCTTAGCGGGGGCCTTCAAATCCAAAGACAGCTTTATCTCATTAAAAACTTGAGGCCATACATTCTCATAATTATCTATAAACGCGGGCGGGGGGAGCCGAACTGTTGATACCTTCACAACACGGTCCGGCGCAGGCCTTTTTGGATCGTACAAAACGTTTATGGAGTTATATGGAGCTATATAAATGAGCAGGTACACAATATAAATGTAAAAGGTCAAGAGCCAAAAGTCAAAGGTCAAATAACTAGTGACCAGCTACTAGTTACTAGGCCGCATGGCGCTCGGTGTACGGCAAAAGTCCCAAAAAGCGCGCTTTCTTTATTTCGCGAGTTACTTTTCTTTGCACTTTAGAGGACACGTTTGTCCTCTGGCGAGGCAGTATTTTATACCTGCTACTAACAAACCTACTTAACACAGCAACGTTTTTATAATCAATGTCACCTGCTTTCACCTTAATATTTAGCTTTGGCGCATTTCTTATTAGTTTTCTCTTACGCTTTTCCATAACTTATCAAACTAAAACGGCATCTCCTCCGTATCCACTGTCTCATCAGACGATCCTGGGACTTCCGGCTTTTTCTCTTCGTTAGCTGTTTCTCTACTGGAATCCGCTGCAGGACCTTTAGCTCCCAAAGGCTCCGAAACGGCCTCCCTGTCAGATTTACTGGTCAAAACTATCATATCATCAGCAACTATTTCCGTTTTATAATGCTTTAAACCTTTAGCATCATCCCAACTTCTAGTTTGCAGCCTTCCTTCAATATAAACCTTAGTCCCTTTCTTCAATAGCTGGGAGCAAAGCTCCGCAAGCTTATTCCACGCTACAATATTGTGAAACTCCGTATCTTCTTTAGTGGAACCATCGTCCGTACTCCACTGCCTGTTCGTTGCTACGGCAAAACTAGTTACTGCATTCCCGGAAGGTGTGTACCTCATTTCCGGATCCCTCGTCAAGTTCCCGAGGATTATGGCTTTGTTTACACTTCTCGACATTATACAAATTGTTAAATGGTTAAATGGTTAAAGGGCCAAGATAACCAAAAACGATCTAACAATCCCCTTCCTAAACTTAAATCTCCAAACTCAAATCCCAAAGCTTTAAGTTTTGACGTGTAGTTTTGAACTTTGAGATTTTAGTTCTGAGCTTATAAGATATCTAACCACACTCTTATCAAGTTTTAACTTATTATGCACACTTTTTATATCTTTAGGACTCACTTCAAACCAAATTACATCATAAACCCCGCGGTCCTTCTTTTTAATAGGGTAAGCAAATTTTTTCTCGCCCCAAAATTCTTCCTTTAGGACACTTCCACCCAGTTGGCTAACAATATCCTCAAATCCCTTCAGAAACACTTTTTCTTTAGCAGAAGAAGACTCGCGATCTAATATAACCATTATCTCATAACTATTTAAAGTCCCAACAGATGTTTTCTCTGACATATAGATTTATACTAACAAACTTTGGGAATATTAGCAAAAGGAGCACAGGGGTTCAACGGGTATTTACTCTAAACACCACCACATCACCATCCTGCATAACATAATCTCGTCCTTCTAGCCTAACCCTCCCCGCATCTCTGCACCCTTTCCACCCACTATAGGAAATAAAATCCTCATAGGAGACCACATCCACCGCAATAAAACTTTTCTCAAAATCGCTGTGGATTATGCCGGCACATCTTTGAGCATTCCAACCTTCCTTAAACTTCCAGGCGCGGCTTTCTTTTTCGCCGGTAGTTAAAAATGTCCTAAGCCCCAGCATATCAAATGACTTTCGGATAACGGCGTCTAACGGAGCTTCCAAAAGGCCTAATTCTTTTAGATATTCCAAACGATCCTCGGGCCGAAAGCCCGACAACTCATATTCAATTTTCGCCGATACCTTCATAGCGCCATTTAAAGGGAGACTCCCTGTTACGGGTGTCTCCCTGATCAAGTCCGACTCCGACACGTTTAGCAAATAAAGCATCGGCTTTAGAGTCAATAAATTGTACGGGGCCAAAACACTCATTTCTTCTTTAGTCCAGGCAACGCTTGACAGCAATTTACCAGAATCTAACATCTCCACAGACTTTTCTAGAATTCTCGCACTGAATTTACGGGAGTCTCCCTCACTTGAAGGTGACTCCCGAATTGATTTTGCAGATTTGGACAAAGTTTCAAGGTCCTTTAAAACCAACTCCGTCAAAAGCACTTCCCTATCACTTTTGGGGTCAACAGACCCTTCCCTCACAACATTCGGATCATCAAAATCCCGAAGTAACATTAAGATCAAATCCACTTCACGGATGTGGGACAAGAATTTGTTTCCTAGACCAGCTCCTGTTGAAGCTCCTCTGACCAAACCCGCTATATCAATGAAAGTTATGGTTGAGTACACTTTTTTGGCGGAGTTGGAAAGCTTTGCCAAACGGTCAACCCGCATGTCTGGAACCTCAACTATTCCAACATTTGGCTCAATTGTGGCAAAAGGGTAATTGGCAACATAAGCAACCTGGCGTCTTAAAATAGCATTAAACAGTGTGGACTTGCCAACATTCGGCAGTCCTACAATCCCTACAG
>Ga0163210_1001267_pt1 | contig 10976 bp, 9 predicted proteins | sample Kivu_220m_FD_113536 | JGI IMG/M metagenome (GOLD analysis project Ga0163210, IMG submission 113536) | Freshwater microbial communities from Lake Kivu, Western Province, Rwanda to study Microbial Dark Matter (Phase II) - Kivu_220m | ecosystem: Environmental > Aquatic > Freshwater > Lake ... | reverse complement strand
TTGCTGGCGAGGGAAGAGGCGATTGTGCGGTACGAACGAAACACGGAACACGCAACACGGGAGACGTGATGCGTGTTGCGTGTTCCGTAGGATAGAATATGGACATCCAAGTCTACGACACCACTCTCCGCGATGGGGCGCAGCGCGAAGGACTCTCGCTCACCTGCGAGGATAAACTGCGCGTCGCGCAACTGCTCGACGACCTGGGCGTGGCGTACATCGAAGGCGGCTGGCCTGGCTCGAATCCGAAGGATGCCGAGTTCTTCGAGCGCGCCAAGACGCTGCCGCTGAAACACGCGCGCCTCGCCGCGTTCGGCGCGACCTGCCGCGTGAACGGCCAGCCGGACGACGACGCGAACATCCGCGCGCTGCTCGACGCCGCGACGCCGGTCGTGACGGTGGTGGGCAAGTCGTGGACGCTGCACGTGACCGAGGTCTTGCAGACGACGCCCGCAGAAAACCTGCGCCTGATCCGCGAATCGTTGGCCTATTTGAAAGCGCGCGGGCGTGAAGTGATCTACGACGCGGAGCACTTTTTCGACGGCTATCGCGCCGACCCGGCGTACGCGCTCGCGACGCTGCGCGCCGCCTTCGAGGGCCGCGCCGATTCGATTACCCTGTGCGACACGAATGGCGGCAGTCTGCCCTGGCAGGTCGAAGAGGCGGTCCGGGCCGTGCGCGCCCAGTTTCCCGACCAGACACTTGGCATCCACACGCACAACGACGGCGAATGCGCGGTCGCCAATTCGCTCGCCGGGGTGCGCGCCGGCTGCACACTTGTGCAAGGGACGATCAATGGCTACGGCGAGCGGTGCGGCAATGCCAACCTCTGCGCCATCATCCCCGATCTCGAATTCAAATTCGATCTGCGCTGTTTGCCGGAAGGATGTCTGGCGCGCTTGACCTCGACGGCGCACGCGGTCGCCGAAATCGCCAACCTCGCGCCGGACGATCACATGGCTTTTGTGGGGCGCAGCGCGTTCACGCACAAGGCCGGCATCCACGTCGCGGCAATGCGCCGCAACGGGACGAGTTATCAGCACGTCGATCCCGCGCGCGTCGGCAACGAATCGCGCGTCGTCGTGTCCGAGCTTTCCGGACGCGGCAACGTGCTGAGCAAGGCGGAGGAGTTCGGTCTCGCCGTGGACGATTCAAAAGCCGATGTCACCGCGGTGCTCCAGCGGATCAAGGAGCTGGAGTCGCAAGGGTTCCATTTTGAAAGCGCGGAAGCGTCGATCGAAATGATGCTGCGGCGCGCGGCTGTGGACTATAAACCGCTGTTCGAGATGATCGATTTTGTCGTGATTGTGGAAGAGCGGCAGGGGCGCGGACTGCTGGCGGAGGCGAACGTCAAATTACGGGTCGGCGACGAGGTCGTTCACGTGGCGGCAGAGGGCAACGGTCCGGTCAACGCGCTCGATACCGCGCTGCGCAAGGCGCTGCTGCCGCATTATCCTGCGCTGAACACGTTCCATCTCGCGGATTACAAAGTCCGCATTTTGAATGGCGATGCGGGCACGGCGGCGACGACGCGCGTGTTGATCGAGACGGCGAACCACGTGGGGCGCTGGAGCACGGTCGGCGCGTCGCCCAACATCATCGAGGCGTCCTGGCTCGCGCTGTGCGATTCCGTAGAGTACGGGATTACCGTCGCAGATGCTCAGTAGTTTCTGACGCGGACAAACCCGCGGAGTTGTGGTCACCCTGAGCGCAGCGAAGGGTCTCGCATCTGGCCGGCGAGATGCTTCGCTGCGCTCAGCATGACAGACTCAAAGCATTGATCTTCACCTTCTGGAGAATAGATGAGAGCCAAGATTGTGACCCTGCCCGGCGACGGAATCGGCCCCGAGGTCACTGCAGAAGGCGTCCGCGTCCTCAAGGCGATTGCGGACAAGTGCAACCACCAGTTTGAATTTGAAGAGCACCGCATTGGCGGCTGCGCGATCGACGCGACCGGCGCGGCGCTCTCCGACGCGACCCTCGACGCGTGCCGCGCCGCGGACGCGGTGCTGCTCGGCGCGGTCGGTGGCCCCCAGTGGGACGATCCGCGCGCGGCTGTGCGGCCGGAGCAAGGGCTGCTTGGGTTGCGCAAGGGATTGGGGCTGTTCGCCAACCTGCGCCCGGTCAAGCCGCACCCTGCGCTCGCGCACGCGTCGCCGCTCAAGCCGGAGAAGATCGCCGGCGTGGACGTGCTCGTCGTCCGCGAATTGACCGGCGGCTTGTACTTTGGCAAGCCGCAGGGACGCTTTGACGAAAATGGACGCACGCGCGCGGTGGATACGATGGAGTACACCGACGTCGAAATCCGGCGCGTGGTTGACCTCGCCTGCCGGCTGGCGGGCGCGCGGCGCGGCCGAGTGACCTCGGTGGACAAGGCGAACGTGCTGGCAAGCTCGCGGCTCTGGCGCGAGCTTGCGACCGAGACCGCGCGCGCCTATCCGCAGATCAAGCTCGACCACCTGCTCGTGGACACGTGCTCGATGCGGCTCGTCGCCGCACCCGCGTCGTTCGACGTGATCGTCACCGAGAACATGTTCGGCGACATCCTCACCGACGAGGCCGCGGTGCTCGTCGGCTCGATGGGCTTGCTGCCGTCCGCGTCGTTGGGTGTTGGCACGCTCGGCGTCTACGAACCGATCCACGGTTCCGCGCCGGATATTGCGGGCAAAGGGATTGCGAATCCCGTCGGCACGATCCTGAGCGCGGCGATGCTGCTGCGCCATTCGCTGGACCTGCCGCGCGAGGCGGAGGCGGTCGAGCGCGCAGTGGAGCGCGGGTTGAGCGAGGGATGTCGAACGGCGGACATTGTGCGCGAAGGTGAGCGCGCGTTGAGTACGCGCGAGATGGCGGACGAGATCATCCGGCGGATATGAACGAGGCCCTCTCAGGCGTTTCGCGCCCTCAGCTTTAGACAGAATCAAAACCTTGCGGGGAAATGCTTCGCAAGGTTTTTTTGTGGGGTTGCATCGTCGATGCGGCTTTAGCGGGTGATTGTACACATTTCTGTGGCGCAGGCGGCTCGCCTGCGGGCTGGCAGCCCGCGTTACAGCACTGGTGTGCAATCACCGCGGCTTTAGGGATTGACTCGAAGTAGGATGTGCCTTATACTCCTGCCAGGTGCGGCAGACCGAATGGCGTAACGTTGGGGAGGAAAGGCAGAGTGATCCGGAGAAGTGTTGTCACGGGCAGCAGCGGCAAAGCCGGGCGCGCTGTGGTGCATGACCTTATAGAACATGGCTACGCGGTGCTGGGCGTCGACACGGTTGCCGCGCGTGAGCCCTCCAGCCCCCAGATTCGGGCCGACCTGACCGATCTGGGGCAGACGTTTGAAGTCCTCCGAAATGCAGATGCGGTCGTCCACCTGGCCGCGATCCCGGCCCCCGGGCTGGTATCCGACGAAGTGACCTTCCGCAACAATACGCTCAGCACCTATAACGTCTTTAGCGCGGCGACAGCTCTTGGCGTGCAGCGGATCGTGTGGGCTTCGAGTGAGACCACCCTGGGCCTCCCGTTCGACCGCCAGCCGCCGGCCTATGCGCCGATCGACGAGCAGCATCCCCTGTGGCCGGAGTCGAGCTACGCCTTGTCCAAAGTTTTGGGCGAACAGATGGCGCAGCAGTTCAGCCGGTGGAGTGGAATCCCCATCGTCGGCTTGCGCTTTTCCAACATTATGGAGCCCGGAGATTATCAGCGCTTTCCCGGGTTCTGGAGCGATCCCCGTCTGCGCAAGTGGAACTTGTGGAGCTACGTCGACGCCCGGGATGTGGCGCAGAGCTGCCGCTTGGGGCTTGAAGCGTCTGTTCAGGGAGCGGACGTGTTCATCATCGCCGCGGGGGATACCGTCATGCCGCAGCCGAACCGGGAGTTATTGGCCGCCGTCTTCCCCACGGTCCCGCTTCGCGAAGGGACCGGGGACCACGAAACGCTCTTGTCCATCGACAAAGCGCGCCGCCGGCTGGGGTATGCCCCGCAGCATTCGTGGCGGGATCATGTTGCTCCGCCGCCCGCAGAGGCATCGGACCGACCCGGTTAACCCGGGTTGGTGGCTCATCTGGACCGGCCAGGTGCGCGGGCGTACAAGCCATGAGTAAAGGGGAGAAGCAAAATGCAAAGGGCAACGACCATCCGGCATGGAGAAATATCGATCATCTTCGTCGATTTCAGGGATTGCGACTTGCCGCAGTCTCTGCAGGTCATTGCAGAAGCCACCAAGCTGATTCGGGGGCAACCGTCGCACTCGGCTTTGATACTGACTGATTTCACCAATTCGACCCATGATGCTCGCCTCGCGCCGGCGCTTAACGAGTTCACGTCCGGTAACGCGCCGCACGTCAAAGCGAGCGCGATCATCGGCATGACCGGGATGAAACGAGTCGTTTACGATGTCGTTATGAAAGCCACGGGCCGAAACATTCCGATCTTCGACGACGCCGACAAAGCCAAAGAGTGGTTGATCGCTCAATGAGCGTACGCCGCCAGGGCCTGCGCCAACGGCTGCCGGACCACACAATTCTTGAATAAAAACGACTGCATCAGCTCGTCAATCGCGGTTTCGCTCATCCCGCGGAACAACTCGGCGAATTCGGGCAACAACGCCTCGGCCAACAGGATATTGCGGACGAGCCGCTTGATCCGATCCCGGCCGCCATACGGGCCGGGATCATAGTTGGGGAAATCGGCGGCGAAGGTCTTTTCCAGCGGCTCGATCAAATGGCGGATGTGCGTGTCCTGCCCGCCCCAGGCATCCGTGCCGAGACGGGCTTTTTTCTCCACAAAGGACTTGATCCGCTGCCGCCAAGGGCTCTCGGGCGCAACATACGTCAAGCCCTGCAGTCCAATATCCTTATAAAGCCAGATCGCCCAACTGGCATGGTGCCGCCTGTAGATCTCGAGTTGATCGCGCAGGATCCGGTCGCGCATGGCATCGGGTTCAGCCTGGCCGAGATAGACCGGCCCGAATTCGCCAACCCAGATCGGGATTTGGTGGTCCAGCATATACTTGCTGAGCGAGAGAAAAGTCTCTTCCAGAATCTCGTTGTCATAGTATTTGCCGGCTGTGTGGCCGGGGTAGGGGCCGCCGTCGATGTGACCCGGCACGGCATAATCGTGATGAGAATAGACAACACCCGGCAGAGGCTCGCCAAACATGTGGAAATCTTTAGAGTAGCGGTTGCCTTCGAGAAAGATCAAATGATGCGGATCGATCGCGCGGATGGCGTCGACCAGACGACGATAGATTGGCTCGATCAGGCGCTCGCTCGGATCATACGGCTCGTTGATGGGGTTGTAGCCGGCGACCCACGGATTGTCCTTGTAGCGCTGGGCAAACACTTGCCACAGGTTCACTGTGCGATCCTGGAAATGCTTGTGTTGCCAGAATAGTCCCATGTGAGTCGGGTTGTCCGAGTGCCAGCTCATGTTTTGGCAGCCGGGCACGGCGTGCAGATCAATGATCGTATAGATGCCGTGCCGGGCGCATAGGTCGATGACGCGGTCCAAATGCTTGAAACCAGCCGCTTTGATTTCAAAGGGCTGCATATCATCTTCAAAATGGCGATAGTTGACGGGCAAGCGTAACAGGTTCAAGCCGAGGGACCGGATAAAACGGGCATCGTCCTCGGTGAAGAAATATTCCAGGAAGCGATCGAAAAAGAACTCGGACCTGGACTCGCCGAGGACTTGGCTGATCGCCCGGCGCTGTGCTTCTTCGTTCGCGGAATAGCCCGTGATGAAATTCTCCATGTTCATCCAGCCGCCCAGCCCCAAGCCGCGCAGGACGACCGGCTGATTGTCAGCCCCTACGATTTCACTGCCGCGGATTTTCAAAAAACTGGTCGTCGTCATCTCGTCCTGACCCCCTCTAGTCCAATTTAATCTTCCCTTTGGCGAACGGGCACGCTCAATCGTGCGTGTACCGGGCGGCTGCTTTCATGATCTCCTCGGCCTCGTCGCGGCTGCAAGCGCGGGCCACCAGGTACAGCCCGGCGCTCGAAAGCTCCTGAAGCAGCGTTTCGATCACCCGGAGATCATCGTTCAGGATGAGCAGGCGCTTGCCGGCTTGTTGTATCCTGCGCAACTCGGGGATGAATGCGGTCGGCGGCGGCTGACCCTCGACGCACGTCCACTGGATGCAATCGACTTCTTTCAGTTGGAGGAGGGCATCCAGATGGCGGATCTGTTCCCTGCCGTCCAGGTGGTAGAGCGCGTAATCCATCCATCCCGCTTGAATCTTGATCTCGGGTACCACCAGGTCGCCAAAGTCCCTCGATGAGATCATCACCGACACGTCGCACTGTGTCTGCGCGTGGCGCCCTTCTGCCCATGTGGAGAGCCAGCCGATGCTGCTTCCGCCATCATTGATGCCCCTCAGACGCTGGTACACCGTCTCCGTGACGGTCCGCCACACTCCCAGGATCACCTGGACCGAGTCCCGGACCCAGTCCCGATTCTCGATCAGGTCACACATCAAGTTCTGGCTGCCCCGCAGGTGCGCCAGGCAGTCCATACCCCCCACGTTGTCTGGCATAGAGACGAAGAACCGCCCTTGTGCTTCTGAAGCAAAGTAATCTGCCAACTCCATCGTCTTTTTGTAGAGGAGTTGTTCCGGGTCGAAACGCAGCACATCCCTTTTTACGTCAAGGATCGTCGGCTCGAACCATAAGCTTTCGCGAAAGTGATAGCGCGCGCCGGCGAAATAGCCCGCATGGGAGACCGCGCCGAGGTCAAAGCTTAACAGAGGGAATGCCTCGCCGTAATAGGCGGTGTTTTCAAACCGCAGCAGGTTTCGCTTGACAATGGATTCGGCGTCCAGCCAGTACGCGCGGATTTCTTCGGGCGTGCGCTGCTCATTGTACCAGTAGCGCGGGAGGACGGCGAAGCATTTCTCTTCGTCAAGGGGTACGGTAACCGCGATGGCACAGCGATTCAATATCTCGCCGCGCCAGAATGCCATGAGACGCTGGCGAGTCTCGGGCCAGTCATCTTTGTTGATCACGTGCTTACCCCTTGATGCCGCTCATAGCGATGCCCTCGATAAAGTAGCGCTGCAGAAGGATGAATATCAGGAGGACTGGCAGGATCGACAATACAGCGCCGGCCATCACCCCGCCGTAGTCGGCGCTGTATTCGGCGAACAGACTTCGCAATCCCAACTGGATCGTCCATTTAGAGGACGAGTTCAGATAGATCAACGGGGTCAAAAAGTCATTCCAAACTGCGACCGAGGTGAAAATCGCCAGTGCTGCAATGGCTGGCTTGGAAAGGGGCAGGATGATCCGGGTGTAGATCCCGAACTCGCTCAAGCCATCGATCCGCGCGGCTTCGGAGAGCTCTATCGGTATGTTCAAAAAGAACTGCCGCATCAAAAAAACGCCGAATGGATTGAAGGCTTGGATAAGGACGATGGCCCAGAGGCTGTCCATCAATCCCAGCAGACGGATGGTCACAAACTGGGGAATCATGACGACTTGGAAGGGAACCATCAAGGTCGCCAGATAGCACAAGAAAATGATTCGATTCTCGGGGAACTGTATTTTCGCAAAGGCATATCCAGCGAGTGTGCTCGTCACGATTTGGAGCACAGTGATCATGACAGCCAGGAATGTTGTATTGGAAAGCAGCTGGCCGTAGTGGACGGATTGCCAAAACCGTAGATAGTTCTGGGGAAACAGGTTCTGCGGGATCCATTGAATCGGGAAACTAAATATGTCGGCATCTGGCTTGAATGAGGAGGAGAACATCCAAGCGAATGGGAAGAGCATTACGAGCGAAGCGCCGGTGAGCAGGATGTACAAAGGGAGGCGGCGGGCTCGATTGGCCAGGCGCGGACTTGCGAACTTCAAGATTGATTTTAGCATAGGCGACTATCTCCCCGTTACTCCAGATAGACGACTTGTTTCTCTTGCCAGCGGAACTGGAAAATAGTAAACAAGAGCACGATCAAAAAGAGCACGAATGCCATTGCAGAGGCGTAGCCGAAATTAGAAAGCACAAATGCCTCTTCGTAGATGCGAAAAACAAGCACCTGGGTAGCCGTTCCGGGTCCCCCACCGGTCATCACGTAGATCGGCGTAAAGGACTGGAAGGAGTTGATGATGCTGATAATCACGATGAAGAAAGTGGTCGGACTGAGCATGGGCAGGGTGATGTGCCGAAACTTTTGCCACACATTGGCACCATCCACCTCGGCTGCTTCGTAGTACACGCCGGGTATGCCAACAATGCCGGCAATATAGAGAACCATGTAATAGCCCACGCTGCGCCAGGTATTCATGATCGCCACCGCGACGAGTGCCGTATCCTTGGACGAGGTCCAGCGGGGCGGATCAGCGATGCCAATTGAACGCAGGAATTCGTTGATCGGCCCCATTTCTGCGTGGTACAGGAATTGCCAGACGATGGCGACGGCAACAATGGATGCGATATAAGGAAAGAAGAATATGGAGCGGTAGAGCGTGGTAAATCGGATATTCGCCGTCAACAAGGAGGCGACTAACAAGGAGAGGACAATGGTGACCGGCACCGTCAGGGCGGTGTAGAGGAAGGTGACCTGGAGTGCATTTTGAAACTTGGAATCGGTAAACATTCGCGCAAAGTTGGTGAGACCGATGAACACCGGGTCGTTCGCGCCATCCCATTTGAAGAAACTCATGCCGATGCCGACGCCGATGGGAATCATCGTAAAGACGAGAAATCCCAGCAGGTTGGGGGTCAGAAACACCAGCGCGGTCAACCGATTCCGGTTGTCTCTACTCAGTCGACGTTTATTCATGTGCAATACCTCATTCCGATCTGGCAAGGCACGTATACAATTGCAGGGCGCAAGTTGACGAATTGCGCCCTGCAAGCGTGATCTTCAGACCTGGGCACGCCAAGCAATCCCTAGCGGACTACGGCTGCGCCAGGATTTCTTTGCGTAGCCGATCCATCTCAGAGAAGGTTTTGTCCAGGGTCTGGTTTTGGGTGAAGAACAACTCCAGCTGCTGATTCACCATGGTCGAAAGCGCGCCTGCGTACTTGTTGGCGCCTTTGACCGCGGGATAGGCGTTGCCGGACTTGAGGATAGCGTCCTTGGCGGAGGGATCAAAACCCTTGACCTGCGCCATCGCGTCCACAACGCCGGCGCTATTGTAGCCGGGCGTGATGAGATAGGAAGCCGCGATCTTGCCAGCCCGTTCTGAAGTAACGTACTTGATGAACGTCCACGCGGCCTCGACATTCTTGCTCTTGGCGTTGATGACGATCGGAGTGATGCTTCCATTGGAAGCATGGACTCCGGCCGCTTTCATTGCATTGCTGACCGGCACCCGTTGTGCACCCCAATGGATCGTGGTATGTCCGGCGTCAATCTCGGTTTTGACGAGGTTCAGGAACCAAGTGCCGTTGATCATCATGCCGGTCGTACCCTTCAGAAAGTAGGTCTGGTCAGCGCTAACCGACTTGAGACTGGGCCAGTCCGGAGCGGACTTGTCGGTATACTCCATGGCGTAAAAGTTGCTCCAACCGTCCTTGAACAGAGAGAAGTCCATGGTGTCGTAACCGCCCTTGCCTTCTTGCAAGCCGGGTGTGAGGTTACAGTAGTTGACCGGGCACAACAGCGCGCCCCAAGTTTTGGTGGCACCGCTTCCTTTGGTGAGCTTGAGCGCCAGCGCCCGAAAGTCGTCCCAGGTCATATCCGGTCCCGGATACGGCACGCCGGCGGCATCGAAGATGTCTTTGTTGTAGTAGAGCAAGTAGCGGTCGTAGCGGTAGGGCAGTCCGAGGATCTTGTCGCCCACGGTCATGTAGGCAGTGATGGCTGCACCGTACGGCTTGAGGTCCAGATTGTCCCTCTTGATGAGCGGGGCGATATCCATTACCTGGTTTCTGCTGATCATGCCGCCGAAGAGCGCGACACTTTTCGCGTAAATCACATCCACGTCCTCGCCGCCATTGAGCATGACGGTGATTTTGTTGTCATAGTCCGGGTTGGCGAAATTGAGGACCTCCACCTTGATGTTGGGGTACTGTTTCATAAAGTCCTCGACCATCGCCTTGTCGTAGCCGTAGAGCTCATAATCCCACAAAGTAGCCCTGATGGTTACAGGTGCGGTGGTTGCCGTCGGCGCTGCGGTCGGCGCCTTTGTGGGTGGGACTGCGGTTGGCGGCGGAACCGCTGTAGGTGGGACCGCGGTTGGCGCCGGAACGGATGTAGCCGGGACAGCCGTAGGAGGCGGAATCGGCGTAGGGGCTGGGCTACATGCTGCCAGAACAATCAGCGCGATGGCGCAAAGCAAGCCAAAGCGGGCGATTCTACCGAAGGTCTTCATTGTCCTTTTTCTCCTTCATTGTCAGATCAGAATTCAGTAGAGACGTTTGGTAAAACGATGTATTCCTTTCCTTTTTTTCGATGGTGGAGGGTCCCTCCTTTCTTGCTTTTCGAGCGTGGTGGGTGCGTTCCACTGCGGAAAACAGACGAGCCGAAAAGCAATTTAGAAATATCACGCCCGGGGTGAAATCACTCCTCATTCATGGCCGACTGTTTTCGAGTCACCAAACGTGGCAAGGCCGCCTGGATGCTTGCCGCGATGCACCTGGGCTGCAAGCCATGTTTCTCCAACAGCTCGTCCGCCGACCCCGATTCGCCGAAGACATCCCTCACTCCGAGTCGCAACAAACGCCGGCTGTTGCCGTTTTCCAAAAGACATTCGGCGATGGCGCTTCCCAATCCGCCGATGATGCTGTGCTCTTCCACCGTGACGACGAGCGATGCCTGGTGAGCGATCAAACAGATCAGCGAAACGTCCAGCGGCTTGATGGTTGAAACGTTGACGACCGAAGCGGCGATGTGCGCTCGATCCAACAAGTCGGCGGCTTCCAGCGCTTTCCAGACCATATGGCCGGTTGCAAAGATCGTCACGTCTCCTCCCGAACGAAGCACATGCGCCTTGCCCACCTGAAAGTGGTAATCGTCCGGCATCACGCGCGGCACCGGGTAG
>Ga0163210_1001266_pt1 | contig 10980 bp, 6 predicted proteins | sample Kivu_220m_FD_113536 | JGI IMG/M metagenome (GOLD analysis project Ga0163210, IMG submission 113536) | Freshwater microbial communities from Lake Kivu, Western Province, Rwanda to study Microbial Dark Matter (Phase II) - Kivu_220m | ecosystem: Environmental > Aquatic > Freshwater > Lake ... | reverse complement strand
GACGCGCGCGGCCATGGGAAAGGCCGAGACGCCGGCGGACCCGATCAGCGGGTTCACCGGGTTCCCCCGGGAGAACAGATTCATCAGCTTGGCAAACAACACTCCGCCCGCCGTGCCCAGCGAGAATGCCAACAACCCCAACAGCAGGATGCCGAGCGTGTTCAGCTGGACGAACTTCTCTGCCGCCATCTGCATCCCGACGCCCAGGCCCAGGAAGATGGTCGCGATGTTCATCAGCTCGTTCTGCAGCGTCTTCGAGATGCGCTCGACCACGCCGCTCTCCTTGACGAAGTTGCCGAACGCGAAACACCCCATCAAAGGCAGCGCCGAGGGCAGCAGCAGGGCGCAGAGCACGAGGATCAGCATCGGGAAGATCACGCGCTCCAGCCGGCTGACCGGACGCGCCTGTCGCATGACGATCCGCCGTTCGGCCGGGGTCGTCAGCAAGCGCATGATCGGGGGCTGGATGAGCGGAACGAGCGCCATGTAGGAGTAGGCCGCCACCGCAATCGACCCCATCATGTGGGGCGCGAACTTGGCGGAGACGTAGATCGACGTCGGCCCGTCGGCGCCACCGATGATCGCGATCGAGCAGGCCTCCTTGATGGTGAAAGCGAGACCCGGCAGCGCGTTGAGCGCCACCACCCCCAGGAGCGTGCCGAAGACGCCGAGCTGGGCCGCCGCGCCCAGGATCGCCACGCGCGGGCTGGCCAGGAGCGGGCCAAAGTCGGAAAGCGCCCCGATCCCCATGAACACGATCAGCGGCAAGAGCTCGTTCTCTATCCCGTACTTGAAGACGAGCCCCAGCAGGCCGTGCTCCGATCCCATCCCGCCGAACGGCACGTTCACGAAGATCGTCCCGAAGCCGATGGGCACCAGCAGCAACGGCTCGAAGTCCTTCACCGCACCGAGGTACAGCAGCAGGCAGCCGGCCAGCACCATGAGCAGGGACTTCCATCCCGAACCGGCGAGGAACCCGTAGATCCCGGTGGTCTTCCCCACATTGGCCAGCCCTTGCGGGACGGAGATGCGGTCAGAGGTATCCGCGGAACCGGCGTGCTCATTCGCCGGAGCCCCGGCCCCCGGCGAGGCGGCGGGCTCGGCGTCCGATACCAGGCTGACCGCAGACACTGCGTCCGCGCCCGTCGTGGCGGCGCGGGCCAGGCCCCATGCGCCCCCGAGGACCAGTCCGACGGCCACGACAGAGAGTGCCTTCATGGCATTCGATCGCATGGCGCAGCTCCCGCTCACTCGATGACCGCCAACACCTGATCCGCTCTGACCGATGTCCCGGCGCTGACCTTGAAGGTGATGGTCCCCGCGCCGCGGGCCTTGACCTCCAGCTGCATCTTGAGCGCTTCCATGACAACCACGGTGGCGCCCGCCTCCACGGCATCGCCATCCTCATACGCCAGCCGGATGATCTCTCCCGGCATGGGCGCCCGCACCAGCTCCTCGGCCGCCGCGCCCGAGACCGGTGCCGCGCTCATCGCCTCCGATTCCGTCGCCGGGCTCGCGGACACTGCCACATCGAAGACGGCGCCGTTCACCTCGATCGCGCGCGCGCCTTCCTTGCCCGGCCGGCTTTGGACCGCGTACGCGCGACCATTCACCGTCACGACATAGCGACCGGCGCTCCTTGCCCTCGGGACCTCGGGCGTGGCGAGCGGCGCGGGCGCTTCGAAGGTGACTGGGCCTTTGTGACGCTTCGCGAAGAAGGGCAACGCCACCTTCGGGAACATGGCGTAGGTCAGCACATCCTCCACGGGCACGCGCGGGACCTGCAGCTTGGCCTTGAGCTCCTCCTCGATCCGCCCCAACTCGTTCGGGATGTCGTCCGCCGGGCGGCGCGTCACCGGCACGTCCAGCTCGAGATCGTCGAGCGCTCTCTTCACCAGCTTGGGATCGGGTTCCGCCGGGGTGCGGCCGTAGCGGCCGATCAGGAGGTCCTTCGACTCGGCGGTCAGTCTCTCATAGCGCCCGAACAGCACGTTGAAGACGGCTTGCGAGCCGACGATCTGCGACGTGGGCGTGACCAGCGGCGGATACCCGAAGTCCCGCTGAACCACCGCCACTTCCTCGAGCACGGCATCCAGCTTGTTCAAGGCGTTCTGCTCGCGCAGCTGGTTCTCGAGATTCGAGAGCATGCCGCCGGGGATCTGAGCGGTGAGGATGCGGGTGTCGGCGCCCAGGAACGACGACTCGAACTGCTGGTACTTCTGCCGCACGTTGCGGAAGCAGGCCGCGATCTCGAGCAGCAGCTTGATGTCCAAGCCGGTGTCGTGCTCGGTGCCCCGCAGGATTTCGACCACGGTCTCGGTGGGCGAGTGGCTGGTCCCCATCGCCAGCGAGGAAATCGCCGTGTCGACGCGGTCCGCTCCGGCCTCGATCGCCTTGACCAAAGTCGCCACCGACATGCCCGTGGTCGAATGTGTGTGCACGTGAATGGGCAGCCCCACCTCGCGCTTGAGCGCTGCGACCAGCTTACCGGCGTCATAGGGCTTCAGCAGGCCGGCCATGTCCTTCACGCAGATCGAGTCGGCCCCCATCGCCTTCAGTTCGCGGGCTAGCGCGACGTACGCCTCCTGGGTGTGAACCGGGCTGGTCGCATAGCTGATGGTCGCCTGCGCGTGCTGCCCGGCCTGCTTGACCGCCCGGATGGACGTCAGGAGGTTGCGCGGATCGTTCAACGCGTCGAAGATCCGGAAGACGGCGACGCCGTGGTGCGCCGCGCGCGCCACGAAGGCCTCCACCACGTCGTCGGCATAGTGCCGGTACCCGACCAGGTTCTGGCCCCGCAACAGCATCTGCTGCGGGGTGCGGGGCATGACCGCCTTGAGCTGCTTCAGACGCTCCCAGGGATCCTCGTTGAGGAAGCGAATGCAGGTGTCGAAGGTGGCGCCCCCCCAGGTCTCCACGGACCAGTAGCCCACCCGATCCATGAGCCCGCCGACCGGAATCATGTCGGCGCTCAACATCCGCGTGGCGAACAGCGACTGATGCGCATCGCGCAGCGCTACGTCTGTGATCCCAATCCGACCCATGCTCCGCCTCTGCGGTGTGGCGGTCTAGTTGCGCTCGTGCAAGGCCGCCGCGATCGCCGCCGCCACCGGTTCGCTCACGCCGCCCTCCGGCGGGCCGGGCCGCCCCTCGCCGGACCGCGCCTCGTACCGCCGGATCAGCCGCGCCGCGCCCTGCACGCACAGGATGATCAGAGCCAGGAACAGGAACACCAACCCCATCCCCAGCACCATGATCGTGGCCGCCTGCCGAAGCAGTTCCATCGCCCGCCTCCTGCGGATCCGTCAGCCGCGCCGCCTTCGCGCGAGAACTTTCTTGCATACTCCGAAAACGCAGCCAACGCAATGGGCATCGGCCGCTGGGCCAGGCGCGTGGTCAGCGCGTCGTTCCGCGCGCCAGCCGGCGCAAGCGCGCGAGGTTCTTGCGGTCCATGTCGCCTTCCTTGGGCGTCTCGATCACCTTCGGGATCGCGAGGAAGCGCGGGTCGCGCAGGATCCATCCGAACGGCGCGTCGCCGATCTCCCCACGGCCGATGTGCGCGTGGCGATCGACGCGCGAGCCGAGCGGCGTGCGCGAATCGTTGAGATGAAAGAAGGCGAGCCGCCCCAGCCCGATCACGCGATCGAAGCGCTGCCAGAGCGCGTCGTACGCCGCAGGCGAGCGGAGATCGTAACCGGCGGCGAAGGCGTGCGCGGTGTCGAAGCAGACGCCGGCCCGCGCCGGATCCGCCAGCGCGCTCAGGATCGCGTCGATCTCCTCGAAGCGCCAGCCGAGCGAAGTCCCCTGCCCCGCGGTCACCTCGAGCGCGATCCTGACCGGCGCGCCCCGCGTCGCCGCGTGCACGCGATCGAGCGCCGCGACGACGCGCGCGAGGCCGCGCGCTTCCCCGGCGCCGCCGTGGCTGCCGGGATGCAGCACGAGCAACGGCACGCCCAGCGCGGCGCAGCGCCGCACTTCGGCGGCGACGGTCCGGATGGAGCGCTCCCGCAGGGCGCGATCCGTGGCGGCGAGGTTCACCAGGTAGGTGGAGTGCGCCGCGAGCGCGAAGGGCCCGAGCGCCGCGCGCGTCCCGTGAAAGCGCGTGATCTCGTCCGGGGGCACGGGACGCATGCGCCACTGCGCGCGACTATGGGTGAAGATCTGGACCGCCGTGCAGCGCAGCTCCCGCGCCCGCTCCAGCGCGCGGTGGAGTCCGCCGGCGATCGACAGGTGCGCGCCGAGCAGCGGGCCCGGCGCTTCCGTGACCGTTCGCGGGCGCACGGGCCTAGAGGAACTCGACCCACCAGCGCAGGACGAGGCTGGCGGCCAGATGGCGGGCCTTCACCCGGTAGGCCCGGGCCGGTGTGAAGCCGGTCGAGTCGACGGGCGCGGGCCGGAAGGCAACTTCCGTGTCGACGAAGTCCGAGGTCAAGGCGAGCTCGAGCGAGAGGACGTCAGTGAGCCGGTAGGCCGCGCCGGCGCTCGCCGCGAAGACGCTCGGGCGCTCATGGGTGACGTCGATCGCATCCTGGCCCCAGGGGAGCCAGTCCCCGATCGTCGCCGCGGGGCGGAAGCGCGCCGTCGCGACGCCCCCGGCCAGAGAGACGAACCCGCCCAGCCGGCCGGCCAGGGCGGGGCGCCGGTAGCCGATGGCGAGCGTCACCGGGACCAGGTCGAGCCGTCCTGCCGCCGTGCCGTCGCCCAGCTCGGTGCGCATCGAGTGCGTGCGCAGACCGAGCGTCAGATGGGACGGGAAGAGGAAGGTGAGATCGAGCCAGGTCGCCCCGGCGTTGAACTCCCCCATCCCCGAGGCGCGCATCGCTCCGTCGACGTACTCCTCGTGGAAGAGGCCCGCCGGACCGTAGCCGATCCCGGCGGTCATGCGCGGGATGTCGGCTTGCGCCGGCGCGAGCGCGGGGAGGATCAGCAGCGCGATCGCGGCGCCGGCCCGCGCCCGCCGGCGGCGCGGCCCCGCGCCGCGATGATCCCGGATCCCGTCGTCACGCATGTCGAGGGATCCTAGGGCGGCGGAGCAGCAAGGGTCAACGGGCCGCTCGGAGGCCGCTATCGGAAGAGCGCCTTGACCGATCCCCAGGAACGGGCCTGCGCCGGGCTGTTCCAGGCGTAGACCGCACCCAGGCCCAGGGACTGGGTCAGACACCAGACGGGAGGGGGGCGGAACGCCTCCTTTGAGCTTGCCATCGCCCGTTGCCGGTGGGAGCATCCCGCTGCTGGCCTGACAGGAGTTGGCGCCGAACGGCGTGCGTTCGGGAGTGAGTGTTCCGCGAATGGCGCACGGACTCGGGTCAGTCGCCCCACGCCCGCCGCGTGGGGGACCGGTCAGGGTCGCCCCCGACCCGGGCGACCTCGGTTCCCGCGTCCCACGTCCTCCGCCCTGATCGCACCCCTGCCGCAGCGAACGTTCTGCCGACCGTGCTTGGGTTCTTCGGCTCGAGGAAAGGAGGACACGCGCAATGCGACATCGCAAGACAATCGGCCTGCTTCTGTTCACCCTGCTGGCGCTGGCGCTGCTGCCGCCCAGCGAGGCGATGCGCCCCTGTGCCAATCAGCTCTGGCCCCGCTTCTTCTACTCCGGCTTCGACAATGGTGACACGGAGGGGTTCATCCTCTATCCGCCAACCGCCTGGCTGCCGGAGAACGGCAACACGGTGCTCGCGTCCCAGGATAACGGGTGTACCGACTGGGTCGCGGCCTGGCTGATGGACGGCTTTCTCTGGACCGACTACATCCTGCAGGCCTCGGTGCAGTACAAGAACGGGACCTGCAACAACCTGGGTCTCATGTATCGGATGCGGAACCTGACGCAGTACTACCTCTTCGTGCTGCGGGACGGCACGACCGCATCGCTGATCCGGTACACGAACGGCGTGCCCGACCGTGAGGAATCGGTGCCCTACGCCTATCAGCCGGACCGCTGGTACGTGCTGCGGGTGGAGGTCGCCGGAGACGAGCACACCGCTCACGTCAACGGCGTCCCGGTTCTGAGCTGGACCGACTCCGGCTGCCCGCAGGGCACGGGGGGACTGGTCGCCAAGGGGACGCACGCCTGGTTCGACGGCGTCTTCGTGATCGTGCGGCCACCCTTGCCGCCACCGCTCGCGCAGCATAACCAGGAGGGCATCCACCAGGGAGAGTAGCGGCAGCACGATCTGCGGGTAGCGCTTCGATCGTGCGACCCGGAAGGAGGGAAGTCCATGAGAGCCATGTCAGAACCCGCGGGCGAGGGACGCGCCGGACGCAGCGGCGGCGCTCTGTGCCTGCTGATCATGCTGCTGGCCGTCACGGGGGCCGGCGCGGCCGTACTCCAGGTGCCTTCGCAGTACGCGACGATTCAGGCGGCGCTGGACGCCGCCCAGGACGGGGATTGGGTGCAGGTGGCGGCCGGCACGTATGTCGAGCAGCTCGACATCCACGCGGCGGTGACGCTCAAGGGCGTCAGCCGCAACGGCACGCACGTGCAGGCCCCCACCTCCCTGGTGGAGCGGTTCACCGCCGAGGGCGTTGGCTATCGGCCGGTGATCTACGCCCACGCGCCGGGCGAGGTGACGATCCGCGATCTGACGGTGGACGGCGCCGGCTACGGTGCGGCCAACCCGCACTTCGCCGGGGTCGCCTTCCACAGCACCGGCGGCACGCTGCTCAACACCGCGATCACCGGGATCAAGGAGAACCCGCTGGGCGCGGCGGACAACGGCACGGCGCTGATCGCCTGGAACGGTGACGGGGCGTCCCGCACGCTGACCGTGAGCGGCAACACGATCCGCAGCTACCAGAAGTGCGGCCTGCGCCTCGGCGGCGCGGGGTTGAGCGCGGTCGTCAGCTCGAATGAGATCACCGGCCCCAGCCGGACCGGCACGGCCGCCGCGCCGGATGGCATCCAGGTCGGCGTGGGCGTGCTGGCCGCGCTGCGCGACAACGAGATCTATGACAACGCCGCCAGCGGCGCCGGCACCGGTCCCGATCCGCGCACGCAGAACCAGTCGGCGGGGATCCGGCTCGTCGACGCGGACCCCGGGACGGTCGTCGAGGACAACGTGATCGTCGAGAACGACACCGGCATCACGGCGATCGGCGCGTCGACCCTGGGGGCGAACTTCCTGCTCGACAACCGCTATGCCGGGATCGTTCTCCGCGGCGGTTCGCACGTGGTCGACGGCAGCAATATCCAGGGCATCCACCGCACCGGCCTATGGGTGATCGGCGAGACGGACCGGGATCTGGTCGAGGTCGACAACGTCTGCCTGAGCGGCCCGGGCGGTGACGCGATCGACCTGGACATCGCCGGGATCCGCGCCTACTCGGCCGGGACGGAGCTGACGGTCGACGTACGCCACTGCACGATCGTCCAGTGGAACGTCGGGCTGCGGCCGGAGGGTTCCTCCGTCGCCCTCAGCCTGCACGAGAGCAGTCTCGGCTCGAACAACATCGCCGCCTACGACAACACCGCCTGCGGGCGGGCGCAGGACGCGACCCTCAACTGGTGGGGCGTGTCGAGCGGACCAGCCCCGGTCGGGTTGGGCGATCCGATCCTGGGCGACGGCGTCGTCTTCGAGCCGCGCCGCATCGACGGTCAGGACACCAACATCCTCTGCGGCCTGCAGGGTCGCGGGTCGACCGTGGGCCCGGTCGCGCCGAGCGAGTGCATCTCGGTCGAGCACACCTGCGCGGAGGGGATCCCGGTCGATATCAGCCGCACCACCTCGGAGGAGATGCGCGGCTTCACGATCACCTTCGCGCTCGGCGGCCCGATCCAGCTTTGCGACGGGCTGAACAGCATCCATGAGGGGACATACCTGAACGGCCTTTCCGGCGGCTGGACGCACTTCGAGAAGCACGCGGCCGGCGGCGGCGTCTATGTCGTCGACTGCGCCCTGTTGGGCGAGCCGTGCGGTCAGACGGCGGCGAGCGGCACGCTGTTCACGATGGACCTGGCCCGGAACGGCGGCGACGGCACCGGGACGATCACGGTCACGGGGGTGACGCTGCGCGACTGCGACAACCACCCGATCGACAGCAGCCCCGGCCCGGCGGCCGAGATCACGGTCGACACGGCTCCGCCGACCGCGGTGGCGGACGTGAGCGCGACGCAGGTGAAGGCCGGCAACGACACCGACGGCACGACCCGGATCCAGGTCTCGTTCACCGCCCCGGGCGATGCGAGCGTGATCGAGGTCTACCGCGCGCCGTACGGCTGCTACCCCGAGTACGACGACGACCTCTGCGTTGCGCCCGACGCGCCGACGGCCTACCCGCCGGCAGCGCCCTGGGTGCTGACGCCGGTCAGCGGCAGCGGGCAGTACGACGAGCCCGAGACGCGCGGCTACTGGTACTACGTCGTCTTCACGGCCGATGACTGCGACAACTGGTCCGCGGTCTCCAACCGGACGACGGGCACGCTCAACTACCACCTGGGCGACGTGACGAACGGCGGCGGTGGCGGCATGGGCGACAACGACGTCGACTCGCAGGACATCAGCCGGCTGGGCGCGACCTACTGGCTCGGCGACGGCCAGACCGGCTACGACAACACCTGCGACGTCGGCCCGACGGCGGACTATTCGGTCAACACGCTGCCGACGACCGACAGCGTGATCGGCTTCGAGGACCTGATGGTCTTCGCGATGAACTACATGCTGGTCGGCCTGGCGGGCACGTCGCCGATCGTATCGGCCGGATCACCGAGCGAGTGGCCGGTGCTGCAGCTGCAGGTCGACGAGCCGATCGACGGGACGCGCACCGCGCACCTGATGCTGACCGGCAACGCGTCGGCCACCAAGGGACTGCACGCGGTCGTCGCCTACGATCCGGGCGCGCTGGCGCTGCAGCAGGTGACGCCGGGCGAGCTGCTGGAGCAGAACGGCCATCCGTTCTTCATCCATCGGGACAGCGGTGGGGCGATCACGCTGGATGCCGCAGCGATCGGGCTGGGCACGACGCTCAGCGGCTCGGGCGAGATTGCGTCGTTGCGCTTCCAGATCCTGGACGGGAGCGCGGTGCCGGTGCTTGACGCCACGGACCTGCGCGGGGTCCTCAACCAGTCGCTTCAGGCCGCGACGGACGTGACGGGCGGCGAGCAGGCGACGGCGCCGGCGGCGCGCGATCCGTGGCGGACGGAGCTGCTCGGGATCCGGCCGAACCCGTTCACGGGCTCGACCGAGGTCCACTTCAGCCTAGCCGCGCCCCAGGCGGTCACGGTGCGGATCTTCGACGCGAGCGGGCGCCTCGTCCGGACGTTGCTGGAAGGGATCCAGCCGGCGGGTGAGCACCATCTCGTCTGGGACGGCCGCACCGGCGAAGGCGTCGGCGCCAGCTCCGGCGTCTACCTGTGCACCTTCCACGCGGGCGGCGTCGCGCGCGCCCAGAAGGTGTTCCGCTACCGCTAGCCTGTGCGGGACACAGCGGGCGGACGCGTCGAGCGCCGGGAGGAAGGAGCCTCCCGGCGCTCGCTTCATGGGGCCGGGCTACCATCCCTCAGGCAGCGCAGTGTACAATCTTCCAGGCAGCGGAGTGATCGGACCGTGCCGACCGGGGGATGCCATGCTCCGAACGCGCTGGGCCGTACTTCTCGTCGCCCTGGTGGCGGGCACGAGCCCGGCTCGTGCCCGGGTTCTTCACGTGCCCGCGGAGTTCACGACGATCCAGCTCGGCATCGACGCCAGCGCGCCGGGCGACACCGTGCTCGTCCAGCCCGGGACCTACCCCGAGAACATCGACTTCAACGGCCATGAGATCACGCTGAGCTCGCTCTACCTGACGACCGGGGACGAGCACTTCATCGCGGAGACCGTGATCGACGGCCAGGATACCGGGACGGTGGTCCGCTTCGTGAATGGCGAGGACCGCGCCGCGCTTCTGACGGGCTTCACGATCACGCGCGGGTACGCCAGCGGCTACGGTGGGGGCATTCTGTGCCTCAACGGCGCCGACCCGACGATCGCGCACAACATCATCAAGGAGAACCGCTCGGACGACTCCGGCGCGGGGATCGCCTGTCGCGGCAGCAGCCCCCGGGTGCGGCAGAATGTCATCGAGCGCAACCAGTTGTTCAACCAGGATTGGGGCGACGGTGGGGGGATCTACTTCTACGAGTCGGAGATCGTGATCGAGGAGAACACCATCCGCGACAACTACTGCTTCATGTCGGGGGGCGGGCTATCGGGCTGGGCCTCGAACCCGACCATCGTCCGCAACACGATCAGCGGCAACACGACCTGTGGCGTCGGCGCGGGCATCTGGTGCAGCAGCTCGAGCGTGGTCCTGCGGGACAACACCCTCGAGGGGAACCGGTCCTTCGGGTGGGGTGGCGCGATCGGGTGGTGGAACACGTTCGCGATCGTGGAGCGCAACATCATCCGCGACAACTACGCGCAGGATCGCGGCGGGGCGATCTACAACAACTACTCGGCCGCGCAGTTCGCCAACAACCTCATCACCGGCAACACCTGCACGGGGAGCGGTGGGGCGATTCACTGCCGCCGCACCTACGGACGCACCAACCCGCTCTTCCTCAACAATGTGATTTGGGGCAACACCGCCGGTACCGTCGGCGGCGCGCTGGCCAGTGTCTGCGCCGACCCCGTGATCCGGAACACGATCCTGTGGAACAACGCGCCGGACGAGCTCGACTGCGACGCCTACTCACACCCTGTGGTTGCCTATTCCGACATCGCGGGCGGCTGGATTGGCGAAGGCAACATCGACCTCGAACCTCTCTTTCGGAGCGCCGCGAGCGGGGACTTCCGCCTGATGGCCGTGGCGTGCGGGGATCCGATCGATTCCCCCGGCATCGATGCCGGGGACCCGGCGCTGCTGGATGCCGCGCTGCACTGCGGCTGGGGACGGGGCAGCGAGCGTTCCGACCTGGGGGCCTTCGGCGGCGGCGACTCGATCATGGTCAGCAGCGTCGATCCGCCCGAGCGCGGCATCGTGCGCCTCGCGCAGAACTGCCCCAACCCGCTG
>Ga0163210_1001265_pt1 | contig 10983 bp, 5 predicted proteins | sample Kivu_220m_FD_113536 | JGI IMG/M metagenome (GOLD analysis project Ga0163210, IMG submission 113536) | Freshwater microbial communities from Lake Kivu, Western Province, Rwanda to study Microbial Dark Matter (Phase II) - Kivu_220m | ecosystem: Environmental > Aquatic > Freshwater > Lake ... | reverse complement strand
GGCGCTGCGTGGTGCAGTCGGCCTTGACGTAGTCCACGGCCACCTCGGCGTCCGTGCCGGCCATGGCGTCGATCACGTCGAACTGCTGCAGGATCGGGCAACCGCCCTGGAGGATACCCTCGTCATCCAGGAACGTGTACCCGCCCGCATCGTCGACGAGACCCGGAACGCTGTCCACGTTCACCGGGCCGACGCTGGTCTCGACGTAGTCGCTCGCGAGCCAGGTCTCAAAGAACCCCAGGGTCTCAGCGCCGGACTCCATGAGCTCGAAGGCAACGTCGTTGCCGGCGATGAGGATGTTCCTGTCGTTCGTCTCAGACGCGGCGCTCAGCCAGTCGATCAGACGCTTCTGGTCCACCCTCTTGATGGTGAAGGCGTCGAAGTCCGAGAACCACCAGATCTGGGTGTCGTAGTACTTGTACAGGGACGAGTCGGGACCGTTCGACTGCACCGTCGTGCCCGACGGCACCTCGACGTCGTACACGTCCCACTCGTATCCGAGGATGCCCAACGCCTCGCGGTAGTAGTACTCCGAGGAGTGGAAGTAGAAGCGGTCCTCGCCTGGCACCCTGCGGCCGTGCTTGTCGACGAGGAGCAGATCGTCGTGAGACGACGGCAGCCTCGTCGGAAGCAGCGAGTACTCGAAGTACGAATCCGGGGCCGCCGTAGGATACGTCGAGGTCGTGCCGACTCCGTCCGTCGCGCTGTAGTACCAGCGCAGCACCGCGCCCGGCACCGTCAGCGCCGTGGGCGACTTGATGCCCCACCAGTTACCCTGGGCCGTCTCGCGGGTCATGTTGTAGGTGTTCCACGTCGCGCCCGCGTTGTTGGAGACGAGCAGACGCGCCGACACGATGCCGTCGGGGTCCGCGATCTCAACACGCGTGGAGTCGGTCAGTGCCTGAGTGATCTGGTCGTTGCACCAGTCGTTGAAGTTGTACCAGGTGTCCTGGTTGTAGCTCGTGGTCGCGGCGCCGGTGGGCTCACCGACCTCCTGGTGAGCAAGGAAGATGCCTCCCATATGAGGCACGGTGGCCGAGTCGTCGTTCGCGAGCTCCCAGCGGACGGCCAGGTAGTTGAACCCGGAGAAGGCATCCCAGTTGTCCGTCCAGGTGCCCCAGAACGGGCCGCCGTACCAGCCGCCCGGCGACTCATCGAAGAAGGCGCTCATGTCCTGAACGCAGGGGGCGCCGTCGTTCGCGGCGAGGGCGAGGTCGAAACGGTCACCCGACTCGTACGGCAGGTCGACCCACATCGTCCAGCGGCCGACCAGCCTGCTTGCGCCGGCGACGTTGATGGGCGGGCTGACCAGATACGCCCACTCATCGTCGACCATCCTGGACTCCTCGGGCTCCACCGCGGCCCACATCCAGCCCGTGCCGGCGCCGCACGTGAAGTCACGGTTCGTCCAGATCTCGTCCGGATAGCGCGCACGCCAGAACTTGACGCCCGTCTGACCCGACGGCACGACGTCGTCGCTGTGCCAGTCGCCTTCCCCCGACTCGCAGTTGTCCGACCACACCGTCGAGCCGTTCACCTTGAACGCGAAGTTGTCGAGCTGCCACGCGCCGTCGCGGTAGGAGTGGAGCGTGTTGTCGTAGTTGTCCTGCGAGGAGTTGTTGTAGCTCGACTCCATCCTGAACCGGACCGCCAGCTCCGGATCCCAGTACGCGCTCAGGTCAACGGTCTTCAGGCCGTTCGCCGCCCAGTTCTGCGACCTGCCAGGCTGGCCCAGGAAGCCCGGGTTGCTGTACCACACGACCGTCGTGTCCCAGGTCGCGCCGCCGTCGCTCGACACGTCCACGTAGCCGTAGTCGTAGTCGTGCTCCAGAGCGTAGCGCTGGTTGTACTGCAGCTGCAGCGTGGAGCCCTGCGTCACGCCCACCATCTGCGGCGTGAAGTCGCGCCACAGGTACTGGGTCCACAGGTTGCCGTAGCCGCGGGGCTGCTTCCAGCAGGAGTTGTAGGCACCGCACCACCAGGTCATGCCCAGCGCGTCGAGCGTCGGGTAGTCGTTCCGGATGGTGTCGCGGTGCCAGTAGTTCGTCTGGCCGACTTCGCCGCTGACGTCAAGCGACCACCAGGCGTCGTCGCCGGTCGTCCCCTGGAAGTCCGCGTCGAAGAGCCAGATCGTGTCTGCCCTGCCGCGCTCGAACTCACGCGCGGCCGGGAAGTAGCTGTCCGGCATGGGAACGGCGCTCACCCTGCGCATGTCCGGGCCGCCCGCGAGGGCACCCGTTGCGCACAGGGCCAGCAGCGTTCCAACCGCCAGCATGGCCAAGGCTGTTCTCCGCATTTCCTTAGTCCCCCCTCACTCGTGTGATCCCGCTCATCGCCAGTCCTGAGAGCGCGGCCGCGGCAGGCATTCCTGCGGCAGCAGTCATCGCGAACCGACGGCGCGCGCGGCCATTCGGAGCAGCATGAGCCAGCACTTCAGCGCAATCCCAGCTTCCCAGCACGTTGCACTTCGCCCGTTATCACCGCACTACCAGAGAACGTACGAATCCGTCCGCAAAACCCAGGAGTCTCGCACGGTGACAAGGGACGATCGCGCCGGGGCGCTCTCGCCTATTTCCCGACTCGGTTAGGGAGTATAGCATGCGGCTCGGAGGGCTGTCAACGCCTAACGCGTCCGGCTAGCCCCGCCAGGAACCCAGCTCCCGCAGGAAGCCCTCCATGTCCGGGATGGGCTCCCCCCCGAGCGCCAGGTACCGCCGGTAGTGGTAGGCGGCCAGGTTGGAGTTCGCCGTGTGGAACCGGTGCGTGATGGCGAGGTTCAGGTGGGCGGGCGCGAAGTCCGGGAAGAGGCGGGTTTCGGCCTCGTACTCGAGCATCGCCTCGTCATGCCTGCCCAGGTCGCTCAGCAGGACGCCGCGCGCGAAGTGGCCGTGGGCCACGGCCGGGTCAACATCGAGCGCCCGCGTCGCCGTGGTGAGCGCCTGCTCACCCAACCCCAGGTCTCGCTCGAGGGCGGCGAGTCGCAGCAGGGGCGCGCCCGATCGGGGCGCAAGGGCGGCCGCCCGCTCGAGCGCCGAGACGGCCTCCTTCGCGCGCCCGGCACGGCTCAGGGAGTCGGCCTCTGCCATTGCCAGCCGCGCCCCGGGCGTCAGCTCACCTCCGCCCCTTCCCTCGATCATCCCGACGTAGAACGCTACCTCGGCCGACTCCGTCCCGGCGCTGTCCACGCGGGCGGCCTCCCGGAGCGCCGCGAGGGCCTCCTGGTCGCGCCCCATCCCGTGCAGGACGATGCCCCGCTCCTTGAGGGCCGCCGCGTCAGCGGGATGCCCGGCAAGCAGGGTGTCGATCTGCGCGAGCGCCGCCTCAGCGTCTCCCGAGGCCTTGAGCGCCATGGCCAGGTTCAGCCGCGCCGCCGCCAGCCGCGGATCCAGCGTCAGCGCGCGTCGGAATGCCGCGACCGCCTCCTCGGTCCTCCCCTGCTCGGCGAGCAGCGCGCCGAGGTTCAGGTGGCTCTGCGGGTACGCGGGATCGATCTCGATCGCCCGGCGGTACTCCGCGATGGCCTCCTCCGTGAGCCCGCGCTCGCCGAGGATGATGCCCACTCGGAAGTGGGACTGCGCGAACGCCGTGCCGCGGTCCACGCCCCACAGGTTCGCGTTGACCAGGAACGCCAGCGCCGCGAGCGCAGCCGCCGGCGCGAGGAACGCTCTCCACCGTCGCGCGCGGGCGCGCGCGGCGAGCTCGAAGACCGCATGGCAGGCGCCCGCGATGAGCGGCGGAACGACCGGGAGCCGGTAGCGCGCCACCACGAAGAACGCCACGACCGACGCGACGTAGACAGCGAGGAACAGACCCAGGAGCGCCGCACCGCGCCGGCGCAGGGCCATCGCCAGCCCGAGCAGCCCCAGCGGGCCGACCACGGCGAACCCCGGCAACGGCAGGGACAGCAGGCGCGAGTAGCCCTTCTGGAAGTAGTAGTTCTCCAGCTGGGGGATCTCGTAGGACGAGAGAGCGAACGAGAGCTTCCGGACCAGGAGCGAGAGCCACTTCCCGGGATGCTCCGAGATGAACCGCGTCGCGAGCCCGTACCAGTACGCGGAGACCTCCGACGGTCTGAGCCCCCTCCCGAGCGCCCGCTCCGCGATCGCGCGCCCGTCGGGGTCGGACACGATGTCGAGGCCCGCGGGCTTCACGTACCCGCCGGTCGCGGCGGCGCTGTTGCCGATGTAGAAGTTGATGCCGCCGTTGCTCGTGATGGCCACGAAGTCCCCCGACGCGACGTAGTTGCGGACCGTCACGGGGGCCACCACGAGGACCGCGCCAGCGACCACCAGCGCGGCGGGCGCCCACCGCCGCGCCGCTCCCTTCCTCACCGCGGCCGCAGCCCATCCCGCGGCGGCGGGGACGAGCAGGAGGGCGGCGGCCCGGCCCACCGAGGCGGCGCCCAGAGCGCACCCCGCAAGCATGTGGAGAAGACGGGACCGCGGGGAGCGCTCGGCGACCAGCAGGAGGTACAGCGACAGCGTGACGAGCAGGACGAGCAGGGGCTCGAGAAGGACGGCGCCGTCGTAGAACACGAGGGCGCCGTAGCAGGCCGCGACGAGGCCGGACGCGACGCCGACGCGGCGCCCGAACGCCTCGCGCCCGATCCCGCAGGTGAGAGCGGCCGAGAGGGAGCCGATGACGGCCTGAACGACACGGACCAGAAGGAGGTCTCGACCGAAGAGCCAGTAGACGCCCGCAAGGAAGTACGAGTAGAGGGGCGTCATGAAGAACGCCCCGGGGTGGGCCTGGCCCGTGAGGATGTCGCGCGCCCACTGGTCGTAGAACTTGGCGTCGAGGCCGAGCGTCTGGAAGAACGGCGTGTGGCGGACCTCGGCGACGTAGACGAGCCTCACCGCAAGAGCGACGGCGAAGATGACGGCAGGCCAGAACCAGGGCCTCCCGGTCACCCCCGACGGCAGGCGCGTCGTCACCTCAGGACCTCGTTCAGCGCGCGGCCGTCGAGGCCGGCGGGGAGCGCGACGCCGGCCGCCGCCATGACCGTGGGCGCCACGTCGAACAGGGTGGCGCCGTCGACGCGCGCCCCGGGCCGTGCGCCCGGCCCGCCCAGGATCATGAGTCCGGTGCCGCTGTGCATCTTCGCTCCGATGCGGGGGTTCCCGCGCTCATCGAGCGTGAGCCCCACGTATCCGTGGTCCGAGACGACGGCCACGGTGCCCGCGTCCCCCACGAGCTCGATGAGCGCCCCGAGCGTCTCGTCGAGGTACTCGTAGAAGGCGGGAAGCGTTCCTCCCGAGGCGTCCACCAGCTGCGTGTAGCGCGCGAACGCGCGGCGGTCGGCCTCGAGGCGCGGGGGGGCAACCGGCTCCATGTACGCCCAGAACCGCTGCGACACCTGGTCGAGGCCGGGCAGGAACACGAAGAGGGACGTGGCCCCTCGCTTCGCGACGGCGAAGCGCGCGAGATTCAGGAGCGTCGTGTCGGCCGCGCAGGACTTCGCGAGGACCTCGAGGTTGTACCCCGAGAGGGCCTCGAGCCCCAGCGCGGAGTCCATCTTCACGAACCGGGAGAGGGAGACCCTCCGATAGGAGTCCGCCGTGCGGATGAGCGAGTCCACGGCCGCGTGCGCCTCGGGCGGGTAGACGGCGTCCTCCCGTCGGCCGTCGTGGGCCCGCTCGAGCACGTACGTCTCGTAGGGACCCACCATGAGGCCGTCGACCTGCTCGACGGGCCACGTGCCCGGCCAGCCGAGGACCGCCACGCGCCTACCTGCCTTCGACAGGAGCGTCCAGACCGTGTCGACCGTTCGCGACGACGGCCTGAGCGCCAGCGGCACCATGTTGCCCTTCTGCGACCGCACGAACGACCCGACTCCCTGCCGCTCCGGCGTCACGCCGGTGACGAGCGAGGTCCAGCCGATGCGGGGGTCGGTGCCCTGCGCCAGCGACGGGAACGTCACCACCGCGCCGCTCGAGATGAGGCGGGACAGGTTCGGGAGCTTCCCCTCCGCGAGAAGGCGTTCGTACACCCTCGGCTCGAGCCCCTCGACTCCGACGACGAGAAGCGAGGCGGAGCCGGGCTCCGCGGCAAGGCGCGGGGCCTCCCGACCGGACGCGCCGCGCCACTTGCCGATGCCGACGACGACGGCGACGACGAGCAGGCACAGCGCCACGACCGCAAGGGCCTTGTCGAGCTTCATGGGCGTTCCTCCGAACGGGCGCGACGCCGCCTCACCCGATGTAGCCGAGCGCCTTCATGCGCTCCCGGATCTCGTCGTCCACCGGCGACTCGATGGGCTCGTCGCTGTGCTGACGCTTCACGACGTCCTCGTACGTCGGGATCGTCCGCACGGGGTGGGCCTTGAGGAACGACGGCTCGATGGCGTCCGTGAGCACGCGGCCGTCCATGTCCTCCCCCACCGGGAGCCCCCACAGCGCCAGCACGGTCGGGGTGATGTCCAGGACACTCACGTCGGGCAGTTCGCATCCGTGGACGATGTCCTTGCCCCAGATGAGCATGAACCCCGTCGGATCGTGCGCGGCCACTCCGGCGACGCGCCCCTTGGGCGAGGCGCTGGGCCCGCGGAAGCCATGGTCCGACGTGACGATGACGGTGGTGTTCTCGTCGGCGAGCTCGAGCAGCTCACCCAGCACGCGGTCGGTGTACTCGTAGTACTCGGGAATGACCCCGCCGAACGCCTCGACTTCCCACGCGGGGAGACCCGCGGGACGCTGTGCCGCGAAATGGTGGACCCAGAACGTGTGGGACGGCGAGTCCACGCTGCGGAAGTAGACGGCGAGGAGGTCGGTGGGCATGTCCCGTGCGAGCTGGAGCGTTACGACCCTCGTGGTCTCGTCGCCGGCCAGGTCGGTGGCGAGGGACTCGAGCCGCTTGGCCGGGTCGTCGACCCTCACGGCCCTCCTGTTGATGAACCGGTCCACGAGGTCCGCGGACACGTCCTTCGCCTGCAGGCGCAGCGGCGCGAGGGCCCTCGCCAGCTCCTCGGGGTACGTCACCCTCTGCTCGCGATCGGACGTCTCGTCCCAGCCGAAGTTGAAGTTGCAGGTCACCATGTACCCGAGCACGGGCTCCGCCGGCCATGTGGCGAGCCAGCCGATGACGCCCGAGGTCTTGCTCTCCGCGGCCAGGATGTCCCAGAGGGCGGCGACCTTCCGCACGTTGGACGAGGTCGGAACCCCGTCCCCGCCGCGCGCCGCGGGCTTCATGAAACCGGTGATGCCGTGCTTCTCCGGGCCCTTCCCCGTGGCGATGCTCGTCCAGATGACCGGCGACTCGAGGATGTCGAGCGAACGGATCTCGCTCCACGCGCCCTCGTGCATCAGGCGCGCGAAGTTCGGGAGCCGTCCCGCCTCGAGCATCGGCCCCATCACGTCGTACTCCATGCCGTCGAACCCGATGATCATCACCCTGCGCGTGACCGGTCCCGCGTCCCGCGTCGAGCAGGACGGAAGCGCCAGGACCGCGCACGCGACCAGGACCGCGAGTGCGGCCGCGGCGACGGCTCTCCGTCTGGTCATCTCGATCCCCCCTCCCCGGCCCCGCCCTCGTACGTCGGGACGCGGCGCAGCGGATGCCCCCTGAGAAACCCCGGCGTCATCGCTTCCTCGATGGCCGACCCGTCCATGTCCTCGCCCACTGGCAACCCGCAGAGGGCGAGCAGCGTCGGCGTGACGTCCTGAACGCGGTGCTCCCCGAGCCGCGCGCCGGCCCTGATGCCGTCGCCGCTCATGAAGAGCACGCCGATGGGCCCGTGGTCCGACGTGCCTCCGGGGCGCGCGCCCGGAGTCGCTCCCTTGAACCCGTGGTCCGAGCACACGATGACCGTGGCGCTGTCGCCGAACGCCGTGAGGAGCTCGCCGAGCATCTCGTCGGCGCGCCGGTAGTAGCGCTCGAGCGTCTCGCCGAAGACGAGGCGCTCCGACTGCGCCACCGCGAACGTGGCGCGCTCGGGGTGCGCGGCGGCCCAGAAGGTGTGCGACACCGAGTCGAGCCCGCGCAGATAGACGGCGTGGAACTGCGTCGGGTGTGACGCCATGAGGCGGCGCGACACGCCCAGGTAGGTCAGGTCCCCCGCAATGAAGTCGCGCAGAGAGCGGAGGTCGAAGGGAAGACGCTGCAGCGTCTGCATCTCCGGGAACCGCTGCTTGACGGGCAGCCGTCGGGCCTCCGCCTCCGTCAGCGCAGCCCCGGGAGACGCGAGGCGCTCGACCTCGAGGTCGGGTATCTCGTCGGCGGTGATGCGGAGCGTGTCGAGCTCGGAGAGCAGGGACGCGGGGTAGGTCAGTCGCTCCGGGAAGGGCCGACCCTCGCCCGGCACGAACCGGAAGTAGTCGCTCACCAGGAACCCGTTCACCGGCTCGGCGGGCCACGTCACGTACCACCCGACGACGGACACGGTCCACCCGTGCTCGCCGAGGATGTCCCACACCGTCCGGGCCGTCCGGAGGTTGCTCGTCATGAGCGACCTGCCGTCCGGCGAGAGGGCGTCCGAGATCCCGTGCTTGTCCGGAAGCTTCCCCGTCGCGATGGTCGTCCAGATGACCGGCGACTTGACCAGCGGCTCGATGGTCCGGAGCGGACCGCACGATCCGCTCTCCGCGAGCCGCGCGAGGTTCGGGAGCTTCCCCTCGCCGAGGAGCCGCTCCGTGACCTCCCAGTCCATGCAGTCGATGCCGACGACGATGATGCGCCGCTCCACCGGCGTGCTCCTCGAGCAGCCGGCGACAGCGGCCGCGCACGCGGCCAGCGCGAGCGCGATCGTGACCGCCGCGCGTCGCGCGAGACGACAGGATCCGAAGGAACGCACCCGCCCTCCCTTCATCGGTCTCCCTCCGCCGGGGGCGCCTCCCGCGCCGGCGCGTCGGCGAAGGTCACGGGGCGCCGCTCGAGCAGGCCCGGATCCAGCGCGTCGCGCATCACGAACCCGTCCATGTCCCTCGGCACCGGAACGCCGAGAAGGGCGAAGACCGTCGGCGCCACGTCGAGGACGCTCGCGTCGGTGACGGCACGGCCACGCGCGATGCCGGGTCCCGAGGCGGCGAGCAGCCCGGTCTCGCTGTGCATCTCCACGCCGAGCCGGAGCGCCCCATCGGAGTCGCGCTGAGGACCCCGGAAGCCGAACCCCGAGCAGACGATCACGGTCGTCGCCGGGTCCGCGTGCGCGAGGACCTCGCCGATGAGCCCGTCCACGCGCTCGCAGTACCTCGGCACGACGTCCTTGAACGTGCTCACGATCTCCTCAGGGTCGCTGATGCCCGGCGCGTCGGGGTGCATCGGCCCCCAGAACGGGTGGAGGATGTGAAGCAGGCCGCCGAACCAGACGACGGTGACGTCCGGCTGGCCGCGCGAGTCCAGGAAGTGGGTCGCCGCCTGGAGAGCGCTCTGGTCCGTCGCCCACTCGATCCTGATGTCCTCGACGCGGTCCCGGATGTCGGGGCTCTCGGCCGTGGCCCAAGCCGTGCCGTTGAGGAAGCCGCCGATGTCGTCGTTCGTCGTGGCCGTGACGGGCTTGCGAACGGCAGGAAGGTCCGCGGCAAGCTCCGGCGGCCACGTCAGGTCGGAGATCGGGTCCCAGCCGTCCTCCGGCGCCGCCGCGATCCCGTTCGTCGCGATCCAGCCGTTCACGGGCGACACGGGCCACGTGTACGGCCAGTTGACGACGCCGACGGTCACGCCCCTCTCGCCGAGGACTTCCCAGAACGGCCGCCCGCCCCAGGTCTCCGTGCCGGGATAGCGCGTCCCGTCCTGCCGGAACGCCGGGAGCGACGCGCTCTCGCGCAGAACCCTGCCGGCGCCGATGGAGAGCCAGGGCGTGCGGACCCTCTCGTCCCGCGAGATGGACCGGAGGTCGCAGCGCACGCCGCGCGCGGCGATGCGCTCGAGGTTCGGCATCCGCCCGGCCTCCACGAGCGGCCCGGCGAGGTCCCAGTCCAGCCCGTCGATGCAGATGACGACGACCTTCGTCGGGAGAGGGCGCTCACCGCACCCGCCGGCGATCAGCGCGAGCGCCGCCCCCAGGACGACGAGGCGCGCCAGCGCCGCTGCGGCCCCGACGCGCGACCCACGATGTCCGCGACCAGTCACGGCGCCGCCTGCCTCCCCGATTCCTCTCCCTCGAGCACGACGCGGGCGAAGTCCGCGATCGTCAGGAAGAGCCCGCGCACGAACGCGAGAAGCCCGAGGCGCGCGTTCCTCACCGCCTCGTCGTCCACCATCACCATCACGCCGTCGAAGAACGCGTCGATCGGCCGACGCAGACCGAGCAGCTCCCGGACCGCGGCGTCGAAGTCCCCGCGGCCGACCGCGTCCGTCACGCGGGCCGCGGCGGCGCGGGCGGCGGCCTCGAGCCCCTTCTCCGCCGGTTCGGTCAGCCGCTCAGGCGCGAGCGGCAGAGCGCCCTGCCCCTTGAGGATGTTGTTCACCCGCCGCGCACCGATGACAAGACCGGCGAAGTCCTCGTTGGCCCTGAAGTGCGACAGCGCCACGAGCCTGCTCCGGACGCCGGCGAGATCGTCGAACGATGCCTCGAGGACGGCGTCGACGAGGTCGTACGCGAACCCCTCGTCCATGAAGTAGTTGCGCGCGCGCTGCCGCAGGAACTCGAGCACGCCGCTCTCGACCTCGGCCGATCGCCCGCCGGCGGCCGCGTACCCGGCGACGGCCGCGCGGACGACGTCGCCGAGCCGGAGGCGGAGGCCCTTCTCGTCGATCAGCCGGACGACCCCGATGGCCTGCCGCCTGAGCGCGTACGGGTCCTGCGACCCCGAAGGCACGAGACCGGCCGAGAAACAGCCCGCGATCGAGTCGAGCTTGTCGGCGATGCTCACGATGGTGCCGGACTCGCTCGACGGCAGGCCGTCGCCGGCGAACCGCGGCAGATAGTGCTCGTAGACGGCCAGCGCGACGGGCTCCGGCTCCCCGGACACACGCGCGTACTCCCGCCCCATCACACCCTGGAGCGTCGTGAACTCCTTCCCGTCCTTCACCATCTCGGTCACGAGG
>Ga0163210_1001264_pt1 | contig 10986 bp, 8 predicted proteins | sample Kivu_220m_FD_113536 | JGI IMG/M metagenome (GOLD analysis project Ga0163210, IMG submission 113536) | Freshwater microbial communities from Lake Kivu, Western Province, Rwanda to study Microbial Dark Matter (Phase II) - Kivu_220m | ecosystem: Environmental > Aquatic > Freshwater > Lake ... | reverse complement strand
GGCCAGCACCTCGTCGAGCAGCAGCACCGGCCACTGGCCGGTCTTCTTCTTCATCCACTCGACCTCGGCCAGCTTGAGCGCCAGCAGCGCCGTCCGCGCCTGGCCGCGCGAGCCGTAATCGCCCAGGTCAATGCCATTCGCCAGGAAACGTAGCTCGTCGCGGTGCGGCCCGAGGGTTGTCATGCCGCGCCCGATCTCCTCGCTGCGCGCCGCTTGCAGCCGCTGCAGAAACCCCTGCTGGATTTCTTCCAGGGTCAGCCTGCTCCTGTCAACCGGCGCGTCGAGCGGCATGGCGATCTGTCCGGCCGGACGCGGCAGGGGGTCGTAAGCCGGCAGGTAGCTCAGGCGCAATACCTCCTGGCGGTGGGTCAGCTCGACATGGGCGTGGGCGGCCAATTTCTCGATCTCCTGCACCGCCTGGATGCGTGCCAGGATGATCTGCGCCCCGCTGCTTGCCAGGCTGGCATCCCAGGGATCCAATTGCGAGGCGTCCCCGCCGCGTTCGTTGAGCAGCTTGAGCAAGGCGTTGCGCTGCGTCAGCACCTGGCCGTACTCGTTCAGGAGGCGCGCATAGGATGGGATCGTCTGCGCCAGAGCCAGGTTCAGGTAACGCCGGCGCTCTTCCGGGCCGCCCTCAACGATTTGCATCATCTGCGGGATGAAGATGACCGCGTTGAAGTGGCCGATCACCTCCGAGAGCGGACGCTTGACCCCGTCGAGGAGGATTTCCTTGCGCAGCCTTTGGCCATTGACTCCGCTCGGTTCGAGGATCAAGCGCACCTCGAGCTTGTGCGCCGTTGGCCCGCGCGTGTACTCTCCCACCAGGCGCGCCACTGCCAAGGCCTCGCGGGCGGCGATGAAATTGACCAGTTGCCGATCCAGGTGCGTTTGCAGGGACGTGAACGTCGCCAGGAAATAGACCGCTTCCAGCACGCTGGTTTTGCCCTGGGCATTATCCCCCGTCAGCAAAACAACCCGCCGGGGTACATCTACAGCCAGGCGGGCAAAATTGCGAAAATTGGTCAGGGAGAGGTGAGTGAGGTACATGAATTCTGCCACAGATGAACACAGATAAACGCGGATAAAACGATGCAGGATAATTTGATCCCCCTGCATCAGTGTTCATTTGTGTTTATCTGTGGTTATACATTGTCTACTGCGGGCTGGTCCGGCTCCGGCTTCCAGACTTTTGTGGCGCGGTCGGTGAAGACGACGCCATTCAGGTGGTCAATCTCGTGCTGAAAGATGCGCGCCAGCCAGCCTTTGGCTTTGACGCGCATCGGCTGGCCGTGCCGGTTCAGACCCTTGACCGTCACCGCCAGAGAGCGTTCCACCTCCCCCAGCAACCCAGGCACCGAAAGGCAGCCTTCCACGCCGAGTTCGGTCTCGGTGGAGGTGACCTTTAGCTCGGGGTTGACGACCGCGTACAGCTTCTTGGGAGCCTCTTCGTCTTCCTCGTTGCCATATTCGACCACGATGACGCGTTCGGAGATGCCCACCTGGGGCGCGGCCAAACCGACGCCAGGCGCGGCGCGCATCGTCTCGATCATGTCCTCGATCAGGGTTTGCAGATCGCTGTCGAACTTAGTCACCGGCCTGGCCTTGCGCCGCAGGCCAGGGTCCGGGAGAGTCACGATTTCGCGTATTGGCATGGTTCATCAACCGATAAAAGGATTAAAGCGGCGCTATTGTACATCACTTTGGCCGGCTTTGTTCTCCTGCTCGTGGCGATATTCCTCGCTGCTGCGATGATATTCTGCGAACACGTCGGCCAGGAAATCGCGTTCAGCGATATTCTCCGCTTCCTTCCTTTTTGCGACATTGGCTATTCTGCGTTGGTCAATATCCAATTGAACAGCTACAGGGTTGTAGACATCTTCGAAGACCAGTTCCATGCTGCCTACAGAGATATACACGTTCCCAAAGTTGAATATATAGCCCAATAAACCGACTCGATCTGCTTTTGTGCTCAAGATGTTTTCGAGCGGTGCGGATCGGCGTTGCTCTGTTCCAAAAGGCTTGCGATCAATGTCGAGTATTTGATCTGGAGTAACCTGGAAAATGTCGTTACTCCAGTCGAGATACTGATAACTCCACCAAAAGATAAGGGGGATCAGCACGATTAGCAAGATAAGAAACAGAGGGTCAATGGATATGCCACTCTGCATAATCGTGATCAATGCCAGGTGTTCTACCTGTGCAAGATTCACCAGGCGCGCGATGATCGCGCCAGCGAACATAAAAATAAAAATCGTAGGCCAGCCCACCTGTTCCAGTAGAACGAACAGATGCTTACGATAGGTGATTGTGTCACCCTCTTCGAACCGCAGCCTAAAAATATCCCGACTTAGGATCATGAGTACGCTGGGTCTGTACGACCTCACGGGCTTGGGTTTATCTCTCGACTCTGAAGGTGTCGGCTCGCTTACCTTCTCCAGGCCTAATTTGACCCGCAGGGCTTGCTTCATGGCCTCGACCTCTTCTCGGCGGGTAACCTCCCTGCTTCTGCGCCAATACTCCTCTATAATCGTAGCCGCCTGTTGGGGATGGCTGACATAGCTAAAGGGGATTCGTCCCACGTAGGTGCGAACAATAACATCCCCATAATCCCACATCCGGCCCGTCATGCTGGTCTGTACGCCTACCGAAAGAATGGTGCTGAGGGGGGCCTCCTGTCGGCTATCGTAGATACCAATCACCTTTTCCAACCAGACCACGCGCTGGTTGGTCACAATGTAGTAATCATTCCCCCAGTCCAGACCATTCCAAACAGCCCAGAGTATGGCCACTATCATAAGCACTCCCCCCGACCATACCAAAACCGGTCGAGAGACCAACCCACCGAATACCCCCAGAGTAATTGAGAGAGCTGCAATCAATTCTGGAACAATCAATGCCTGCCAAAGTAGCACCTCATGTTTGCGTGCCAAGAAATAAATGACTTCATCTGGCCGCAACCACTCATAACGTATTTTGTGTGCCAACTTTCGGCTAGAAATCGCAATTTCGATGTTGGTCTTGAACTTGGGAAATTGTTTAACGAAACTAACGAAATCCTGGCGGGATAAGGCCAGCAAATGGGTTTCCTCCTCTGCGTTGACGGAGGCGTAGCGAGGGCCTCGGAGAGTTACTCCCATTTCTCCGAAAAAATCTCCTGTCACAAAGATGGCCGGTTGTTCTTCCTTCCCTTTTCGTGCCCGGCTGATGCTCACCTTGCCACGATAGATCAAGAAGAAGCGCTCCTCCGATTTGCCTTCCGCTAAAATAACTTTCCCTGCCGGATGGATCTCTTCTTCCAATTTGTCGGCCACGGCGGCGACCTGTTCATCCGTCAAGCCGCGGAAAAGATGTATCTTCTTGAGGAAAGCAATTCGCGGGGCCGATTCAATGTCCATGTTTCAATTCTAGCATGAATCAAGGAACATAGCGCACGATGCTACAACCGTAGGGCGCTGTCTCTGCCAGTTCCGGGCTTAAGCCGGCGGACAGAGACTCGACAGCATCCGTAAGATAGAAACGCGTCGCGGCGCGCTGGCGGAAGGTGACATCGTCGAACGCGCCGCGATAACGCAGGATGCCGCCGGCATCCACGACGAACAAGTGGGGTGTGGTCTGTGCTCCGTAGACGTCCGGGACCTCTGACCTGCTTCCCAATAACACCGGCGCGAGCCCACGCTGACGCGCTGCCTCGACCACCTGCGCCTGGCTTTCATTGACGTTGGCAGCGATGGTCAGCAGAACAACACGTTCCCCCCACTCTCGAAGATTACGAGTCAGTTCCAGGTCAACACGCTCGGCAAAGGGACATTCCGCTGACCAGAAATTGACGATCACGATCCGGCCGCGATACTCACTCAGGCGGTAGATTTTTCCATTCAAGTCTGGAAGAGAAAAATCAGGAGCGGGGGAGTTGAGTTGCACATTTCAATTATAGCAGAGCCAAACGAGCCAGAGGCGTTTGGCTCATTTGTACTTTTGTCTCTTCTGGTACAATCGTGCTCATGAAACGCTGGCAATTCTGGCTTGGAGTGCTGATAAGCGCTATTTTCCTGTATTTCGTCGTCCGTAAGCTGGATTGGGCTGCATTCTGGCTTTCGCTCAAGACGGCCAACTATTGGTGGATCATCCCTGGCGTGGCGGTCTACTTCGTTGCGGTCTGGGCGCGCGCCTGGCGCTGGCACTATTTGCTCAAGCCCATCAAGGCCATCAAAACGCGGGTGATGTTTCCCATCACCTGCATTGGCTACATGGGCAACAATATCTACCCCGCGCGGGCGGGCGAGGTGTTGCGTGCGATAATCTTGAAACGAAAGGAAAACGTGCCAATCTCAGCCTCGTTGGCGACCATCATCGTCGAGCGCATCTTCGACGGGGTGGTGATGCTGGCCTTCGTTTTCGTCAACCTGGCCCAACTGGCGAAACTGGCGGAAGTGGTCGTGCCGGTGGGGAAATGGGAAGTGACCATCCAAGATCTGGCCATCTGGGGCAGCGTAGCTTTTTTCGGCGCGCTGCTCATTTTCTTGCTGGCAGCCATGTTCCCGAAGGTGACGGCGAGGGCAGGCCAGTGGTTCATTGAACGCCTCCTGCCTAGGCGTATCCGCGAGCGAACCAGTGGCATCATGCACAAATTCCTGGATGGGTTGGAATCGCTGCGTTCACCGGTCAATGTTCTGATGGTATTCGTAACGTCGGTGATCATCTGGTTGCTGGAGACGGTCAAATATTGGTTCGTGATGCACGCCTTCAGCTTCGAGGTCAGCTTCTTTACTTTGATGCTGATGAATGGTGTGGTCAACCTGGCGACCACTATCCCGGCTGCGCCCGGTTACCTGGGCACCTTCGACGCGCCCGGCATCGCCGTTTTGCAGGCGGATGGCATTGACAAGGCCGTTGCCACCGGTTATACCCTCGTTCTCCATCTTGCCCTGTGGGTGCCGATCACAGCCCTGGGAGCGTATTATATGGCGCGCGAGGTGATCAAGTGGAGTAATGCGTTAAGGAAGGAGACAAGAACATCGGACGCGGATTAACGCGGAGGAAAGCGGAAAAATAAATCTCCGCGTTTTCTGCGCTTGCCTGCACTCGTTTTTTGAGTGTCCGCGTCCCGGTGGGAGAGGCTATGAAAATCGCGATCATCGGCGCAGGCTTCGGCGGCATGGCCGCCGCGTACGACCTGGCGAAAGCCGGGCACAAGGTCACCATTTACGAGGCGGCGGAAGCTGTCGGCGGGCTGGCGAGTGGATTCAAAGAGCCGCATTGGGATTGGTGGGTGGAGAAATATTACCATCACTGGTTCGCCAGCGACCGGCACATGCTTGGCCTGATTCGCGAGCTGGGCTGGGAGGACAAGGTGCTCTTCCCGCGCCCGTACACGGTCATGTACCACGCGGGGAAATTCTACCCCTTCGATTCCATTATCAAGGCGATCCTCTTCCCCGGCCTGGGCTGGGGCGTGGATAAGATCCGCTTTGGACTGGTGGGCTTGTACCTGCGGCTGACGAACAACTGGAGGCCGCTGGAACGATTCACCGTGGACGAGTGGATGCGCAAATGGGCCGGGGACAAGGTCTACGAGATGATGTGGGAGCCGCTGGTGATCGGCAAGTTCGGTGAGCGGTACTACAAGCAGGTCAACATGGCCTGGATGTGGGCGCGGCTCAAGGCGCGCACGACGCGCCTGGGCACGTTCGAGGGCGGCTTCCAGCGTTTTGCGGATATGTTCGCCGACCGACTGCGGGAGATGGGGGTCGAGATCCGGTTGCAGACGCCGGTCACGCGCATCGAGCGGGAGCAGGATTCGGGTCCGGTGAGTGTCGAGAGTGTGAGTGAGGAGCGTGGTGGGAGGAGGGTGGAGCGATTCGACAAGGTTCTGGTCACACTCTCGCCCGAGGCGATGAGTCGGCTCGTTCCGTCTTTACCCAAAGAATATCTGCGAGGGCTGCGCAGCATGAAGTCCATGGGCGCGGTAGTAACGGTGTTGGCGCTCAAGCACCGGCTCTCGGAGGAGGGCTACTACTGGTACAACCTGCCCAAGTCGGCGGGCTACCCGTTCCTGGCGCTGGTGGAGCACACCAACTATGTGGGGGCGGAGCACTTCGGCGGCGATCACGTCGTCTACATGGGCGATTATCTGGAGCCGGAGCACGAATACTTCCGCCTGAGCCAGGAGGAGCTGCTGGAGCGCTTTTTGCCTGCCTTGAAGAAGTTCAACCCGAAGTTCGAGCGGAATTGGGTGCGCAAGGCCTGGCTGTTCCGCACACCTTACGCCCAGCCGGTGCCGCTGGTGAATCATTCGAGGAATATCCCGGCCATCCAGACGCCGGTGGAAGGCGTGTACTTCGCTTCGATGAGCCAGGTCTATCCCTGGGATCGGGGGACGAATTTCGCGGTGGAGATTGGGCGGAGGGCGGCGAGGTTGATGGTCAGGGAACAGTAATCAGTGACCAGTGGTCAGTGAAACAAAGAACGCCCTTTCCGGGAGAGAGAACATTTTGATTGAATGGCAGCCCGAGTTATCAAACATGGAATTAAAACCATGCGCCTGCTACCAGTAAATAAATTAGATATAGTAGCGGAACTGTGGTTTCCGACTCGTGATTGTAGGATTAGAGATTAGAATCTCACCAACTGCATCTGAAAACCCCACTGTTACTGGGGCAGAGTCGCCTAAGTGACAGGCATTGTAATTCAGTTTTGTAAGGCCAAATATATCTTGCGCTACGCGCTCAATAGGTGCATCACCATGTTGTACATCAATCCGGGTAGCAAGGGGCGTTTCCCAACCATCGTATGTGCCAATCCGTGCTTTGAAGCCAGTACCCCATAGCAAACCCGATAAGTTGTTTAGCCGCCAGAATGTACCACGAAGTACTGGCATTTCACCCATGCGGTAGAGACGAGGTGCATTTCTATCGTGCCTCACCCGAATACCAACCAATTTAACGCCTGAAGGACAGGCAGCTTGGTAACCAGCAAACTCGTCATCGTTGATCGTAGATCTGGAATGTAAAAATATCTCGGTAAGCTTCTTTCCTCCCAGTTCCTCATACGTTTTAAGAACACCTTGAAGCAAGTGGTTTGCTGCCTCTCTGTCTAAATGAAATTGCTCATCACGTGGCGAATACCATGGTCCGAACTGGCCTAAGAACACCACCCCGTCCCCTGTATCCAGGAACATTTGTGCCGCGCAGCAGGCGGTCTTTTTATCATCGGTTCTTCGAAATGCTAGACCGATGTAACACACGCCCTCCCGGGCGGTTATTAATCTCCATGGTTTACCACCGCATTTATAGTACAGCGTAGTGCAAATATTCCACATACGGTCTGAAAGTGGAGTTAGACGACGTTCACCGAATTTTACCTCGTCACTGTATCGTAGCGTGGATTCGCGAATAATTTGCAACGGCAGATCAAACGCCATTGCACGTGCCTTCAGTTGCCTTCGAAAGTCGGGAGAAAGAAGATATGTGTCGGGATCTGCGTCGAACATCCCTACTTGTCCAGCCTTGCGTTTGGAGAGCTCTTGAGCTGAAATGCGATCACCGATTGCATTAGTCACATATGATTGGGGACGGCAATTAGTCCAGACCTCGTCAGGGACAATGCAGACAGCTACTCCAATCTTTTCATCTCGTTTTTGCACTCTCTGCAGCCCTTCGAGATAATATTCAACAACCTTGTGTGCACGTTGATACTGATCGCGCAGGCGTGACGCCTCTTGGAGATTGTCTCTGTCAAGAGTAACCGTCACAACCGGTTGTGAGGGCCATGTTGCGTAGTAGGCTGCCTCAAAGCCCGGAAACGGTGGCCACAAGCGAACTTTATTTTTCGGTGCTTCTGTGACAGGGTAGTTCATGTTGCTTGACCATAACCTAAACTTGGCAATTCCTTCAGGTGTACCAATAAGCATATGGGGCAGTGATGCAGGATGTGCCGATTGGTCTGTATCATACGGCCCAAATAGCGCCAGACCGTCACGCGGGTCCTTCAATCGTTGACCATAGCGAAACTCCAAATCTGGCTCATCAAAGATCATAACCGATTTGGTCACTCCGCTACCTCCTCTCCTTCAAAATCCTCTTCGTCATCCTCTCGTACAAAGAGAATATCTTCCCGTTCATAAGAACTGCGGCTAAGTGCAGTTTCATTTACCCCCTTGGGTGCAACAAGACTGAGTGGTTCTGCAGCAATGATGATTTGCTTGGATTGCTGCGTGCCAATTACGATGTTTTCATTGTCAGCAAGATATTGACATATAGCCAGCATGCGACTTAACCATTCTCCGTTCCACCAATCCCCACATAAGTCTTTACGCCGAGAATTCGCCTTGTGCGCGCTAAGAGCGACTCCGCCGGTATCAGTAATGCGCACACGGACACGTACAAGGACAGCAAAATCATCAAGCAAGTCTTGGTTTACATAGAAATTAGGCGACAAATAATAACGATAGCGCTCACCTCGCCCACCTCGGCTATACTTTCTCTCTCCTGTAGTGTTGATTGAAGCGGTCTTTCCATTTGGCCATCGATATCTTATCTTGTCCCCTGGCACTAATCCAAAGGGAAAGTAGTACATGCCGGTCAATTGGCAGTGTTGAAGCCCCTTTTGTAAACACTTCACAATCAGCGCCTTACGTATAAGCTCCGAGACCAAGTTCTTCGTCAAGATTCCACCTACTTTATCAGAACCTCGCCACAGTACTTGTCCGGCGGACTTCAACTGGAAGGCAGAAACAAACGACTGCGGTGGATAGTGAAAGCTAAGCAGGACCTTCTCGTTGACTTCACGAAAGGACCACTCTAATTTCATTTCGTCTAGCTTCTCGCGTGGTATCGCCTGCCTAGATTTAAATCGCAGAATTACATCTGGTAGTCCACGAATTTGTAGATAGTTGGTGACAACCATCTCTGCATTTTCAGACAAAACATCTTTTTCTAGGAATGCTCCCGCAGCAATGCCTCTTCCATTTGGTAATAGCTTTGGGCAGCCAACCGCTTTAAGTTTGTCGAGTAGCAACTGTAACCCTTCTGCCCAATTCGTCTCAAATGGCACGAATATAAGTTGGCGGGTTGCTTGGTCCAGTTTTTCCACAGACAACTGTTCAACACGTAGAGCGACAAGGAAGCCAGGTATTTGTTTGCCTAGCCCCAAAGCAATAGCACGCTGTCGCGTTATATCCGGGTTGTTTAGGGAGACCTGGGAGTACAGTGCAATCACGTGAGACACATGTCTCTGTATAGCATCATCTATATCGTCAGGATATTTTTCTCCGCTCAAAGACCCCAAACATTCACACCAAACAAGGTAGCCTTCTGCTGTTAGTTTACGAGCAAGCCATTCCGCAAGTATTGTGTCTTCTGGCACGTAGCTGATGAAGAGGTAATCGCGTTGCTCTACTCGTTTCATCTGCGCTTGGATTGCTAAGAATTCTGGCGGAAATATTTGTGGGTGATTGACCTTGATGTGTGGGAATTGTGTATCGAGTAAATTTCGCAGTCGTTCCAGGCTATAGAGTTCTAAACCCCACTTGTACTGCTCATTGATAGAACCGATTGCCTCATCGCGTTCGCCCGTTGTTATTTCCGCTGTCGTGACGAAAACAAGTTTGTTGCATGTATGACCGTGCTTATATATTTTCTCCGCATCCTCTGCAAGTTTTGCTCGCCAGTCCTCCTGGACACTATAAGCGAATACGGTTGTTTCATCACTAATACTGACATGAACAGCGTCCCGTCCTCTATCCTTGAAGCCGCCCAACGGCTCAATTGACGCGTAACCTACCAGCGACATGAGATCATGACAAAGTCGCTCGAATTCAGCGTAGTCTGTCACTTGTTGCAGACAATAAATGGTTAGGTTAGCACCCATGATTAATTAGCTGGTTTACCAGTGCTATGACACTGCATCTGAGATAATGCCTATTTTCAATAGTGCTGTGTAGGTATGAAGGGAGTTCCACTCGAAATGGAAGCCCGCCATTACTATACAATAAAATCCAGCCCAAAACAAGCCCAACAGAAACTTCAATCACCCGCCCTCCTCGCTGCCGCAGTGCAGCATCTCCAGCCAGTTGTTCCGCCGCTTCCGTTCAGGACTTGCTTCCCCAAACAAACATCCATGCCGCGCCCGCGTTTATTTTCCATTGGCGAAATGGAGAGCTGTTGAGGAGCGCCTCCATCTCAGCCGGCGTGTAACTGGCCAGGACTGACCCGAGTGGCTCGTTGATGCGCCTGAGCGCAGATGGTACCACCACCGTTTGTGCGAATCGCAGGAGCAGGTAGAAGAAACGGCGTGCATCTCTCCGCAGGTCGAAAAGCAGGAACTGGCCGGCGGGCTTGAGCACTCGATGGATTTCGGCCAGGCCGCGCACCGGGTCAGACCAGTGGTGCAAAGACAGGCTGCTGACGGCAAAGTCGAGTGTCCCATCCGGGAGCGGCAGGCTCGCGATGTCCCCTTCCTGGAATTCGACCCGCCCGGATAATCCCAGTGAGGCGGCGTTGGTGTCCGCCGCCCGGATCATCTCGAGCGCCGTGTCCAGTCCCAAGATGTGCAGTTGGGGGAATTCCCGAGCGATGAGCGTGGTCAAACGACCGGGGCCGCAGCCGATGTCGGCCAGGGTTCCCGTTGGATGGTACTTGCGCAGGGTCCGCACGGTCATGCGCCGCAGCAGGCGAAACTGCGGCCAGCGGCTGATGTGATCATATGCTTCTGCCACTTTCGCATCTTCGATGCCCTCAAAACCCGGGCGGCGGGGCAGGCGAACCCGTGGCCAGGCGAGGGCGATCAACAAGATCGCAAAGGCGGCAATGACCAGGAAAGTCTCAAGTGTCATGTCATCTCCAATCACGCGAAAAAGGAAAACTCCTATCGCTTATTTGATCGTCGCCAGATCATCGAGCAACTGTTTCTTTGCCTCTGGGTCGGCCATCTTCTCGCTTACTTGCCGGGCCAGTTCGAGATATTCCTTCATTCTGGCTGAATTTCCGG
>Ga0163210_1001263_pt1 | contig 10986 bp, 7 predicted proteins | sample Kivu_220m_FD_113536 | JGI IMG/M metagenome (GOLD analysis project Ga0163210, IMG submission 113536) | Freshwater microbial communities from Lake Kivu, Western Province, Rwanda to study Microbial Dark Matter (Phase II) - Kivu_220m | ecosystem: Environmental > Aquatic > Freshwater > Lake ... | reverse complement strand
GTGTTAACGGGGACGACCCTTGGGTATTCCCGAACAAGGGAGGGGTTCTTTATTGTGCCCCTGGAGAAGGAAAGCAATAATTTGAGGATATATGTGGTTTTCAATGCGGTCAAGGAGATTGAGACCCTGAAGGGATAAGGAGGAAGTCTGGAGGTTTCCTATCTATGGAGATTGAGGTAAAACTCTTTGCCACATTGAGAGATTATCTCCCGAAGGGAAGTGGCCGGTTTTCATGCAAGATGAAGATCGATGACCATACCCGGATTCAGGATATATTGACGAAACTCAAAATCCCCAGAGAGATACCGAAGATTATTCTGGTCAATGGCGTCCATGGAAAAGAAGATCAGATTCTGAAGGAAGGAGATGTCCTCTCCATCTTCCCCCCGGTCGCAGGGGGTTGATCAAAAATACCAAATTCCAAGAACCAATCACCAAATAAGCACCAATTTTCCAATAACCAAACTTTATCCTTAAATATTTTGAACCCCAATTGAGTCAAATTGTTAAAGGAGGGAAATTGTTATCATCCCCCTTTCATAATCAGTTCTTTTTACCCTTCAGTTCATCAATCTTCTTCTTCAGCCTCTCTACCTGATCGGGTTTCGGATCCAACTTCAAGGCCTTTTCATAAAGCTCCTTCGCCTTTTCCATCCGGCTCAATCTGTAGTACCCATCGGCAAGATGTTCGGTGATGACCGGATCGTCCGGGGTCAATTGATTTGCCTTTTCAAGCTCGATAACCGCCTTTTCATAATCTCCGAGCTTAAAGTAGACCCAACCCAGGCTATCCATGATATACCCCATATTGGGCTTTAAGGCCATTGCCTTTTGGATCAACTGCAAAGCATCCTCCAGCTGGACGCCTCGATCCGCATAGGAGTAGCCTAAATAGTTAAGGGCATCGGCATGGTTGGGATTTATTCTTAAGACTTCCTTCATCTGAGAGACCATTTTTTCGAAATCCCCTATTTTGTCATAGACCGCCCCTAATTGATAAAGGAGATCCACATGGTCCCTGTTCTCAACCAACCCCTTCTTAAGGGTGTCCAGGGCCTTTTGGAATTGATCCTCTTTGTCAAAGATGGAGGCAAGGATGAGATAGAGGTCTGCATCCTTCGGCTTGGCCTGAATCGATTCCTCCATGAGCTGGATTGCCTCTTTCACTTTGTTCTGTTTTCTGAAAATGAGAACCATACTCCTTCTCGAATCTGAAAAGAGGTCTGATTCGGGCGGGATCTTCTTAAATTCGATGAGTGCCTGATCCAGAGCCTCCTTTTCCACATAGGCGGCTCCTAAATAGTACCTTACCCGATCGTCTTTGGGATGGGCCGCCAGGACAAAATTGAATTCTAAAATCGCTTGGTCAAGCTTTCCCTGTTCCATATAGATCAGACCGATCTTTGTACGGAGGTTGAGGTCTTCGGAGCCGGATTTCTGAAGTTCCCGGAATTGATTGAGTGCCTCATCAAACTTCTTCTCCTTGATATAGATCTGTCCCAGCCGATTTCTCGCCTGTTTGTGATCCGGGTTGAGGGAGAGGATCTTTTGATAAACTCCTGAGGCCTTTTCGATTTCGTTTTGAATCTCATAGACGATGCCCAGATCCATCAGGACGGAGATCATGTTGGGTTCGATGTCCAGGGTTTTCAAGAAGTATTCCTTTGCCTTTTCAAAGGATTTCGTCTCGGCATAAATTCTTCCAAGGTAGTAAAGGCCCATGGCGGAATCGGGTTCGATCTTAAGAAACTGCTGGAGGACCTCGATCGCCTTTTCATACTCCCTTCCATCCGCATAGAGGGAGCTCAGGTAGAGATAACTTTCCCGGTGGTCTGGAGCGATCGCCATGGCCTTTTTATAAGATTCGATGGCCAACGGATTTTTTCGAAGGGAGGAATAGATACCGCCCAACAGGAGGTGAGCATGGAGGTGATCCGGGTCCTGGAGCAGGGCGGTTTTGCACTCTTCGATAGCCTCATTGAGGAGTCCTTTATAGATATAGAGGGAAGCCAATTCCACATGGAGGGAGGGTTCTTTTTCGTCGCTGAGGATCGCCTCTTTGAGCTCTTGAATGGCCTCGTCGAGTTTTCCTTCCCTTAATTTGAGCTGAGAGAGGAGGAAATGGTAATAAGCAAGCGGCTTTGGAGAAGTCTTTTTCGAAGGGGCCTGGATCTTCGCCTGAGCAGGTTGAGGGGAAGGGGTCCCTCCTTCCGAGAAGATTTGTTTTCCCGTGCAGGCCCCGGAGAAAAATAAGAGAGACAGAAAAACAACAGGGACTTTTGTCAGGCAGGGGTTCATTATTTTTAGATAACAGACTTTCCCGTTAAAGTCAAAGCACAGAATTTTCCTTTAAGAGGCTCTCTAAGATATCGGGTTTGATATTTCCCTCGATGACCTTTCCGTTCTGGAAGATGATCGTGGGTGTGGAATCGATCATCAGAATTTTTGCCAGTTCCATGTTTTTATCAATGACCGCTGTATTGCAGTCAGGGGATTTTGTCTCCATTCCCTGATAGGCTTCCTCGAGGGCCCTGAGTTTATCTTTCGAGCACCAGATGGCTTTTGACTTTCTGTAGGAATTGAGATTGAACGGATAGAGGAATAGAAATGCCTGAATATCTTTTGTCGCTTTAAGTTCCTCATGGAGCTGAAAGCAGAAATGGCAATCCGGATTGGTAAAAATATAGAGCTTCCGTTTTCCATTTCCCATGGAAATGGCATTCTCGAGGGGAAGACGGGGGATCTCCACCCGTCTCAGCTCTTTCAGCCTCTCTCGGGTGAGATTTCTTTTGATCTGGCGGTCCAATAACTGGCCATGGATGATGTACCTTGAATTTTTATGGATATAAACGATCAATCTTTCAGGGCCTGTCTCATAGGCTACCTCCCAGAAGTCATCGATCGGGGATTGCCGTATTTCGAGGATTTTAAAATCCTCCCGGATCAGCTCCTTCAATATACCTGTAGCCTCCTCTTTTGTAAGCCCAAAAGAGAGGGTGAAGAAAAAGAAGATCAGACACAAGGATAAGCAGGCGATCAGGGTTAATCTTTTCATTTCAGCTCTCTTAAAAATATAGAAAAATCTTAACATATTGAGGCCGAAATTCAAACCCGCAATCGGGATGATTTCGAGGTCTGGTTTTAGAAGTGGGCATAGGTTACAGGTTAGGGCATGGCAAATTTGATCAGCGAATCACAGGGGGTTACAGGGGAGGAGAAATTAAACTTGAAAACTTAAATTTGAATCGATTAATATTTGTATATTTCCGATTTTTGAAGGGTAAATTTTAGAATGATGAAGAAACTCTACCCGGGAATGGACATTGGTTCGGTCAGTGCCAATACTGTGATCATGAACGATCAGGGAGAAGTGCTGGAAGAGCATTACACGCGGATCAAAGGTCAGCCTCTTCAGACGGTCCAGAGGATCCTGGAAGAAATCCTCAGCAGGATTCCACCTGATCAATTTCACTCCCTCTCTTTTACAGGGGTAGGAGGAAAACTGATCTCCGATCTTTTGGACGGAAATTTTATCAATGAGATCATTGCCCAGGCAAAGGCGGTCCAATCTCTTTATCCCAAGATCCGAACGATCATCGATATCGGAGGAGAGGATTCCAAACTGATCTTCCTCGAAGAGGAGAATGGTCATCTTAAGATCAGCGATTTCTCGATGAATACCCTCTGTGCAGCCGGCACCGGTTCCTTTTTGGATCAGCAAGCCAGCCGATTGGGTCTGACCATTGAGGAGTTTGGCCAGCTTGCCCTCCGGTCCAAGAACCCGCCCCGTATCGCAGGGCGATGCAGTGTCTTTGCGAAATCGGACATGATTCACCTTCAACAGATCGCCACACCGGATTACGATATCGTTGCCGGTCTTTGTTTCGCCCTTGCCAGAAATTTTAAGAGCAATATCGGGAAGGGGAAAGTCTTTGTCAAACCCATTTCCTTTCAAGGGGGAGTGGCAGCGAATGTGGGGATGAGAAAGGCATTCCAGGAGGTCCTGGAGCTTTCAGATGGTGAGCTTACCATTCCGGAACATTTTGCCTCTATGGGAGCCATCGGTGCCGTGATGGTGTCCAGGGAGAGCAAAGAGATCAAGACCATCCGGAGATTGGATCTCACCCCGCTGAAGGATTACCTTCAACATCATCAGGAGAGAGAAAGGCCGCTCAAACAACTCTGTCTCTCTTCAAATCACTTATCACCCTCACCCCTACCCTCTCTCATAAAGGAAGAGGGGGTAAGAAGTGATTTTCCCATCAAAGGAGAGGTGGGAGAAAGGGTCTCTTCCAATAAGGGAGGGGGTGAAAAATCGGGAAAGATCGAGGCCTACCTTGGCCTGGATGTCGGTTCCATTAGCACCAACCTCGTGGTGATTGGTAAGGATAAAAAAGTCCTTTCAAAACGTTATCTCATGACGGCCGGTAGACCCATCGAAGCCGTTCGCACAGGTCTCCAGGAAATCGGTGAGGAAATCGGAAACCGTGTGGAGATCAAAGGGGTGGGGACCACGGGTTCCGGCCGCTACCTCACTGCCGATTTTGTAGGTGCGGATTTGGTCCGAAATGAGATCACGGCACAGGCAACCGCCGCAGTCGAGATTGATCCCGGTGTGGATACGATCTTTGAGATCGGTGGCCAGGATTCCAAGTATATCAGCCTCGACAGCGGTGTGGTCATCGATTTTGAAATGAACAAGGTCTGTGCCGCCGGGACAGGCTCTTTTTTAGAAGAGCAGGCGGAGAAACTCGATATCTCCATCAAAGAGGAATTCGGATCCCTTGCCCTCTCTTCGGAGAAACCGGTCAGGATGGGTGAACGATGTACGGTCTTCATCGAATCTGATCTGGTCCATCACCAGCAGAGAGGTGCGAGAAAGGACGATCTGGTTGCGGGCCTGAGTTATTCCATCGTCCAAAATTATCTCAACCGGGTGGTGGGAGACCGCCGTATCGGGAACCGGATCTTTTTCCAGGGGGGAACAGCCTTCAATAAAGGGGTGGTGGCGGCCTTCGAAAGCGTTCTCGGAAAAGAGGTGGTCGTCCCTGAAAATCATGATGTGACAGGAGCGATTGGCGTCGCCATCCTGGCCATGGAAGAACGGACCTGGGAACGATCGAGTTTCAAGGGATTTGATCTCAGCCACCGCCGCTATGAACATTCCTCCTTTGAATGCAAGGGTTGTCCCAATCTCTGTCTCATCCGAAAGGTGAGCGTTGAAGGGGAGAAGCCTCTCTTTTATGGAAGTCGATGCGAGAAGTATGATGTCATTAAAAGGACAAAAGGCTCGGACCTACCCGACCTTTTCGGGGAGAGAGAGAAGATGCTCTTCGCCCCTTATGGCGGAGAGGAGCATCTTTCTGTCCATGCTCCGGAGATTGGTATTCCCGGAATTCTTTTTTTCCACGAGATGTTTCCTTTCTGGAAGGCCTTCTTTACCGAATTGGGGTATCGGGTGGTTCTTTCCGATCCCACCCATAAGGAGCTGATTCGAAAAGGAGTGGAGAATGTCGTTGCAGAGACCTGTTTTCCGATCAAGGTGAGTCATGGACATGTCCTGAACCTGCTGGAGAAGGGGGTCAAGAAAATTTTTCTGCCGAGTATCGTGAACCTCAAATCCTCCCATCCGGAGATCCCCACGAATACCGCTTGCCCTTATGCCCAGGCCTTTCCTTATGCGGTCCATTCCTCCATCGATTTTAAAAAGGACGGAGCGGAGATCCTGCAACCCATCCTCCATTTTGGTTTTGGAAGAAATACCCTGGAGAAGGAACTGATCGATTTTGGAGGATCCCTCCGCAGGGGATCGAAGCGTGTAAGGATGGCCCTTGAAAAGGCTGAAAAATTTCAGGCTCTATTCTACCAATCCCTCCTCAACCGGGGAAAGGAGATTCTGGATCGGATCGGACGAAACGAGAAGGCCATGGTCATTGTGGGAAGACCTTACAATTCCTGCGATTCAGGAGTCAACCTCGAGATTCCAAAGAAACTGAGGGACCTGGGAGTTCTTGCCATTCCCATGGATTTTCTGCCCCTGGAATCGGTCAAACCTACTTCCGAGATCCGGGAGATGTACTGGAGGTACGGTCAGAGGATACTCTCGGCAGGGAAGATTATCAATGAGGACCCCAGGCTTTATGCAGTCTATATCACCAATTTCGGGTGCGGTCCGGATTCCTTCATCAGCCACTTCTTCAGGGATCTCTCCAAGGAGAAACCCTACCTTCAGCTGGAGATTGACGAACATAGCGCAGATGCAGGAGCCATTACGCGATGCGAGGCCTTTTTGGATAGCCTGAAGAATGTCAAGGCCACAACAGTTCCTTTTTTTGAAAAAGAGAAGCCGAAGACCGACCGGACCAAGAAAATCTACATCCCCTATATGTGTGACCATTCCTTTGCAGTGGCTTCTGCGTTTCAGGCCTGCGGGGTGGAGGCGGACGTCTTTCCTGAATCGGATGAGGAGACGCTCTACTGGGGAAGAAAGCTCACCTCCGGAAAAGAGTGTTATCCCTGCATCCTGACCACAGGGGATATGGTGAAGCTTCTCAAGGACCCCAATTTCGATCACCAAAGAGCCGCCTTCTTCATGCCCTCTGGAAACGGTCCCTGTCGTTTCGGACAGTATCATCGCTTTCACCGTCTCGTTCTGGATGATCTGGGTTTTAAACATGTCCCCATCTATTCACCCAATCAGGACGAGACCCTTTATAGCGATTTGGGGATCATAGGTTCACAATTTACCCGGCTGGGATGGCAGGGGATTGTGGCGGTCGATCTTTTAATGAAGAAACTTCTCGAGACCCGCCCCTATGAGAAGAGAAAAGGAGAGGCCGACCGGGTTTATCAAAGGGCATTGAAAGGGATTTGCGAGACGATCCGGCATGGAGGGGAGCTTGATAAGGCTCTTGAGGAGGGCCTGAAGGAGTTTAACCGGATCGAGGTGGAGGGGCTCAGGACCAAGCCCCTGATCGGAATTGTGGGAGAGATCTTTGTCCGGCTCAATCGATTTGCCAATGAGGATGTCATCCGGAAGATTGAACGGTTTGGGGGGGAGGCATGGATTGCACCCCTTACAGAGTGGATTCTTTATGTCAATACCATCTCCAAGGAAAGAAGTCTCAGGAAGAAGTCCTTTTCGAACCTCCTGAAGGTGTTTCTCACAGACTATTATCAGAAAAAGGATGAGCACCGTCTGGAAAGGATATTTGAGGGCTCTCTCAGGAACTCCGGAGAACCCGGAACAAAAACGATCTTTAAGAAAGCCAGACCCTATCTCGATTCATCCTTTGAGGGGGAAGCCATCCTTTCAGTTGGGAAGACGATCGACTTTGCCGGAAGAGGGGCAAGCGGGATCGTCAATATCATGCCCTTCACCTGTATGCCCGGTACAATTGTCAGCGCCCTTCTAAAGAGATACCGGGAAGAACATAATAACATTCCCATCCTCAACATGGCCTACGATGGACAGGAACAGACTAACACACTGACCCGCCTTGAGGCCTTCATGCATCAGGCCAAAGAGTTTCATAATAGAAACTCAAAAAGACCCTAACAGGTTAAATTAAAAGAAAAAATTTTTTCATAAGACTTTGTTAAAAAAATACCTTTCTATTGAAATTCCTATTTTCAAGTGATATAAGAAAAAGGTTTTTATTTCGATTGAGGAGGATTTCTGTATGGACAATTGGACATTCGGGGTCACCATGGTTGTCGTTGGAATGGGAGGAACCCTCTTAACCCTTTGGATATTGAGTCTTATCATGAGCGCTCTCGAGAAGCTTTTCCCTTTTAAAAAGGAAGAAGGCAAATAGGTTTATTGAAGGAGGAATGGAAACATGTTAGATGCGATTCAAGGCGGGTTGACCGGACTGATTGCAGGATTTTTACATCTCCACTGGTCTAATCCGGTCATGATTGTCGTTGGTTTGATTCTTCTCTACCTTGGGATTAAGAAGGATGTTGAACCTGTCCTCCTTGTCCCTATTGGATTTGGATGCATCCTGGTGAATATTCCTTTGGCCGGGCTTATGGAGAAAGAGGGCTTCCTGAGGATCATCTATGAGGCAGGGATCGTGACAGAGCTTTTCCCGCTTCTCATCTTCGTGGGAATCGGAGCGATGACCGATTTCGGCCCCCTGCTTGAGAACCCGAAGATCTTTCTTCTCGGGGCTGCAGGACAGTTCGGGATCTTCTTAACCCTGGCCTTGGCTTTAATCCTTGGTTTTTCCAAATTGGAGGCCGTCTCCATCGGGATCATCGGTGCCTGTGATGGTCCTACCGCCATTTACGTCACTTCTCAATATGCCCCTCAGCTCCTGGGAGCTGTTTCTGTGGCTGCCTATTGTTATATGTCCCTTGTCCCGTTGATTCAACCTCCTATCATGAGGGCGTTGACGACCAAAGAAGAAAAGGTGATCAATATGGGAACGGCGAAGAAACCCGTTTCAAAGACAACCAAACTTCTTTTTCCTCTGGTGGTTACCGTATTCGGGGGTCTCATCGCACCCAAGGGGTTACCCCTGCTGGGAACGATCATGCTCGGGAATCTGATGAAGGAATGCGGAGTGGTAAGCCGGCTTACCCGGGCATCCGAAAATGAGATTGCCAATATCGTGACCCTACTTCTGGGAATCTCCATCGGAGCAACGATGGATGGAAGGGTCTTCTTGACGCCTCAGACTCTCATCATCCTGGTCCTCGGTTTTGTGGCCATCTGTCTGGATACCGCCTGTGGCATCCTTTTCGGGAAGGTACTGAAGGTGGTGACCGGCGGGAAGGTCAACCCCCTTATCGGTGCCGCGGGTATCTCCGCCTATCCCATGTCCGCACGGGTGGTTCAGAAGGAGGGACAGAAATACAATAAAAAGAATTACCTCCTCATGCATGCCATGGGAGCCAACACCGGTGGACAGGTCGGCTCGGTCATGGCCGCCGCTGTCATGCTTTCAATCCTGAAAGGGATGGGAGTAATTTAATCCAATCGTTCTTCAGGGGCGGCACCAGAATCGCCCCCCGCTTCCTCAATCGCCGCCTGAAATGCCTCATTGATCCAGTTGAATGAGGCGACCATTTTCGATTTCTTTCACCAATTTGAACCCAAATTCCGATTTAGAAATTGTCATTGCGAGGGAACCGAAGCAATCACGCCATTTCCAATGAGATTGCCACGCACCTTGCAGGTGCTCGCAATGACCGGATGGGAAAAGGGTTTCGGTTTCTAAATCGGAATTTGGGCGAGTACATTTGCTTGAAATTTCTTCTTGTATAGGATAATATAAGTTTGTTTTTACAATATTTACTTAACAACCTAAGACAACAATGGGAAGATCCATAAGCGGGGGACCGAATGCACTTTGACCTGGGTTTTGTTTATATCATTGTGCAAGTCATCTTTTTAGAAGGCATCCTCTCCATTGATAATGCTGCCGTGCTGGGCGCCATGGTCTCTATTCTTCCGAAAGACAAGATGGTCCCTTGGCCAGGACCTCTTAAATTCCTTGGACATCCAGTTCATCGCCTTCTGGGCGGCCAAAGGCCAGCCGCCCTTAAAGTTGGCCTCCTGGGCGCTTATCTTGGCCGTGGTATCATGCTTGTTGTTGCCAACTTTGTCATCCACAACCCCTTCCTTAAAATCCTGGGCGCTGCCTATCTAATCAAACTGGCCTTCGAAAATCTCGGAGAGCCAGAAGCTGGAGAAGAGACTCAGACCAAGGCAAGAAGTGTAGAGGGCAAAGGTTTCTGGGGCGTCGTCTTAGCCGTGGAGTTAGCTGATCTTGCCTTTTCTCTTGACAATGTAGTAGCCGTAGTCGCCCTCTCAGATAAGCTTTACATTGTGATGTTTGGTGTGGCTATCGGTATTATCACCATGCGTTTTGCGGCAGGAATATTCACTTTGATGATTATGAAGGAGCCCGTCCTCAAGCCGGCTGCGTATATTGTAGTATTTAATATTGGCACAGAATTGTTGTTGAGTGAGTTTGCTCATATTGAGTTTAGTAGTGCCTTAAAGTTCATGATTTCTGCTGGAACCTTGATTCTGGCTGTGGTTTATGCCCACATCAAACTGCTCCACATAATCCAACCTGTTTTCACTTGGTTAGGGCAGGGGATGGACAACATTAATGAGCTTCTCGATTGGTTGTTAAAGCCAGTATGGCTGGCCTTCAAGATACTCTTCTGGCTTATTGGTTCTGTTCTCCGTCCTATTGTTGCTCTTTTAAGGCTTAAGTCAGAAATTGTATCACATGAAGATCGAGTGGTTTTCGATGGCGATTGTGACAAAGGAAAGGAGGCAGGAGGCAAACGATAGGTTACTTGTCTAATATTTGCTTTTCGCCCAAGTGATCTTTAAATGAGCCTTCTCAGATCCTTCTTGAGAGGGCTTTTTATTCTCTTGTGGAATTGCCGGTAATTTCTTAAGATAATGGTCAAATAGCAAATTCGAAGCACGAAATCCTAAATTCGAAACAATCTCAAATGTTCAAAATTCAAATGTTCCAAACCAAAATTTTAAATTTTGATATTTGAATTTTGAATTTGTTTCGAATTTCGATATTCGGATTTAGGATTTTAATTTAGGGAGGAGGGATGATGAAAAAGCCTCTGGTTGGAATTCTGATGGGAAGTGAGAGTGATTTGACGGTCATGGAGAAGGCAACGGAGGTTTTAAAAGAGATGGGTGTCCCCCATGAGATGGATGTGAGATCAGCCCATCGGCTCCCTGAAAAAACCGCCCGCTATGCTAAGACAGCGAGAAGGCGCGGCATTGAAGTATTGATCGCAGGAGCCGGAATGGCGGCTCACCTTGCAGGAGTTTTAGCCAGCCATACGACCCTTCCTGTCATCGGTATTCCGATCAAATCAGGGGCACTCAATGGTGCGGATGCCCTCTATTCCACCGTCCAAATGCCTCCCGGAGTTCCAGTGGCTACAGTGGGAATTGATGGTGCAAAAAACGCGGCTTATCTGGCCTGTGAGATC
>Ga0163210_1001262_pt1 | contig 10988 bp, 9 predicted proteins | sample Kivu_220m_FD_113536 | JGI IMG/M metagenome (GOLD analysis project Ga0163210, IMG submission 113536) | Freshwater microbial communities from Lake Kivu, Western Province, Rwanda to study Microbial Dark Matter (Phase II) - Kivu_220m | ecosystem: Environmental > Aquatic > Freshwater > Lake ... | reverse complement strand
GGACCAGACCGAGCCCGTAGGCTGCCACCACGGCGTAGAGGAGCCACAGCCTTCGCCGTCGCGAGGCCGTGAGGACGATGCCCGCTGCAGCGAGGGGCAGGATCGTGCCGAAGTTGAGGACCGGCAGCAGCCACCGCAGCACGTGCGTCCATTGGGCGTGGGTGTAGATGTCCTCGGTGTCCATCACCTCGGTGGCGTTCATGGCCATCGCGGTCTTTCGCGCCAGGAGGCGGATCCAGTGGCCCGGGTGCGACGCGATCCAACGCGTCGCCTGACGCGCCCAGTACGACGACACCTGCCCCGGCGTGAGGGCGCGTCCGGCGGCGCGCTCCGCCAGGTGTGTCGCGTCGGCGCGTTCGTACGCCGGGTCGCCGTGGCCGACGACCAGCGGGACGTAGGTGCCGTCGGCGCCCGGTCCGTTGCCGATGTAGAAGTTCGGTCCTGACTGCGCGGTCGTCAGATGGAACTCGCCCCCGACGGCGGCGTTGCGGATCCCCACCGGCGCCAGGACGACCGCCAGGCCCAGCGTGAGGGCGATGGCCGCCGCGCGTCGCTCCCGGGCCGGAACGGCCTCACGAGGCCAGAGGGCCCAGGCGAGCAGCACCGGGGCGAGGATGAGCGCGTTCTCGCGGGTCAGCGCGAGGAGGCCCAGGATCGCGCCCGAGGCGACCGCCATCGATCGCGTCGGCCGCTCCGCTATCCGTCCGAGCGCGGCGAGCAGCGCGGCAAAGAGGAACCCGGTGAGGCTCGTCTTCTCGAGCAGGCCGTCATAGAAGATGGCCGGGGGATAGAGGGCGAGGAGTGCGCCCGCGACGATCCCGATGCGCCGGCTGAAGAAGCTGCGTCCAGCGAGCGCCAGCGCCACGCAGGCTGCGCTTCCCATCAGGGCCTGGGCCAGACGTGCGGCGGTGAGGCTGTGCCCCGCGACGGCGTAGATCGCACCCAGGAAGTAGGGATAGAGAGGCGCCTGGTAGAAGACGTCGTGTCCGATCCAGTCGCCGGAGGCGATTGCGCGTGCCCACGGATCGTAGGTCGAGGCGTCTCCCAGCAGCAGGCCGAAGGCGTCACTCGAGCGGAACTGCAGCAGGGCGATCAGGCGAATCAGGAGCGCCAGCAGCCCGACGCCGGCGAAGAGGGCCCGATCGGAGACGCCATCCCGGATGCGCCCGGAGCTGTGCTCGCTGCGGCCCGACTCAGCCATCTGGATCCATCCCGGCCCTGGTTGCCTGCGACAGAATCGCAAGTCTTCTCCCTCCGGGGCAAGCGGAACCCCGAAGGCGGCCCGCGATTCGCCTTGACACAATGGTGACATGGGCTAACTATGGCCCTAGCTCGGAGGTGCAGGGATGGCACAGGTCCGATGGGAAGGCTTTGATGGCGACCTGGTCAGGCTGCAATCGCAACTCGAGCATCTCCTGGCGCAGACCGAAGGCCGCGCGGTCGTATTGATGGATCAGGCCGGGCGGCTCCTCTCCCTCGCGGGGGACGCCCCGCAGTTCGATGTCACCACCTTCGTCTCCCTGATGGCGGCCGACTTCTGCGCCACCCAGGAGCTGGCGCGACTCCTGGGCGAGGATCAGTTCCACAGCGTCGCGCACCAGGGCGATGACCTCTCGCTCTATCTGACGCAGGTCACCCCGGGAACGATCCTGGCGCTGGTCTTCGACCGCGAGACGACCCTGGGGCTGGTGCGTTTCAGCGTGCGCCGACTGCTGCCCGCCCTCGGCGAGACGATCCGTGCGGGGATCGAGCGCAGCTCGGCGGAGTCCCCGGCCCTGGGAGACACGTTCGGCGAGGAGGCGCTCGGCCGGATCGACCGGCTCTTCGGGTCTCCCGCCTGAGCCGGTGGCCCGACGACCATGGCGTTCGTGAACCTTGCCCGCCGCGAGCTTCACTGCAAGATCGTCTACTACGGTCCCGGCCTGGGCGGGAAGACGACCAACCTGGTCGTGCTCCATCAGCGGCTCCCGGAAGAGCAGCGCAGCGAGATGGTGCGGCTGCAGACGCCGGGCGAGCGGACCCTCTACTTCGACTTCCTCCCGCTCGATCTGGGCGAGATCCGCGGCCTGCGGACGCGCTTCCATCTCTACACCGTGCCCGGCCAGGTGAGCCTGCGCGCCACGCGGCGCCTCGTGCTGCAGGGCGCGGACGGTGTGGTCTTCGTCGCTGACAGCGATCCGGCGCGCTTCTTCGCCAACCGGCACAGCTACGACGACCTGCGGCAGAACCTGGCGCGCCTCGGGCGCTCGCTCGAGTCCCTGCCGCTCGTCCTGCAGTACAACCGTCGAGACCACCCGCGCGCGCTGCCCCGCCTGCAGCTCGATCGCCTGCTGAACGCCGCGGGGCGGCCGGTCTTCGAGGCGGTCGCGGTGCGTGGCGAGGGCGTCGCCGAGACCCTGCGCGCCGTCCTGCAATGCGTGCTCGCCGAGCTGGCCCGCCAGCCGGCCCGCCGCGCGGCCCGCGCGTGAGGTGGACGCGATGAGGCGCGGGTTCAGCCCGGCGGCGGCGCTGGCGACGGGTCTCGGGATCGGCTTTCTGCCGGTCGCGCCGGCCACCTGGATGTCGCTGGTCGTCGCGATCCTCCTCGGGCTGATCCACGCTCCGTTCGGGCTCGCTCGCGCCGCCGTGATGCTGGCCGCGATCCTGGCGGTCACGTTCGTGGGAGCGTGGGCGGCGGGGCGCGCCGAGCGGCGCTACGGGCACGACGCCCGCTGCATCGTGATCGACGAGGTGGCGGGGATGCTCCTGACCGCGTTCGCGATTCGCTGGGACGTGCTCCACCTGGCGGTGGCGTTCCTCCTCTTCCGCGCCCTCGACATCCTGAAGCCCCCGCCGGTCTACCAGCTGCAATCGTTGCCGGGAGGCGCGGGCGTGATGGCGGACGATCTGGGGGCGGCGATCTACGGGGTGGTGGTGCTACTGCTGGCGCGCGCGGCGATTCCCGGGTTCTGACGGTTGTGGAATGAAGAATCGTGATGAAGCCGGGCGGCATGCCGGGCTACGGTCGGATGCGAGGTGCCGAGCGCGCGCGCGATCGCTCGGTAGGACAAGCACGTCCGGATCAGAATGGCAATCGGGGCCAGCAGCTCGGGGCGCTGCAGCCAGTACGTTGGTTCGAAGGCGCGCGAGCAGAAGCGCCGTCCGCAGGCACGGCAGCGAAAGTCCTGAAAGCGTCGGCGATCCGACGATCGGGTGTGGTGCCCGTCACGTATGTAATGCCATCCCGGTCTGCCGGCGTGGAACTCGCAGAACGGGTTCGGACAGAAGGGCGGACGGTAGCCCCCGTTGCGGCGGGTGCGAACTCGACGCTGGCGGGACATGCTATTCAGCCGTGCCGAAAGCGTGCCAGCCGAGGAGAGGAGGGTCCGGCGGTGACCATCAACGGCGGTGTCCATTGCGGGAAGGCAAGTTAGAGGGCTGCCATCTGCATTGATGGTTCCACAACCGAAGGGGTGACGATGGCTGCGGAAGTGATCACGATCGGCAGCGAGATCCTGGCCGGGCACACCTGCGAGTCGAATTTCGCGGTGATCGCGGCGGCGATGGCGCGCGAGGGCGTCAAACTCGAGCGGCACACGGTTGTCCCCGACGAGCGGGGGGCCCTCGCCGAGGAGCTCAGGCGCGCCTTGGAGCGGAGCGAGATCGTGATCGCGACCGGCGGGCTGGGCGCGACCCCGGATGACATCACGCGCCGCTCGGTCGCGACGGTCCTCAACCGCAAGCTCGTCTACCGTGACGAGCTGCTCGCGGAGATCCGCGCCAAACTGCGGGCCCGCGACACCGCGGCCAGTCCGACGATCGAGACGATGGCGCTTCTGCCGGGGGGCGCGACGCCGCTGGCGAATTCCGTCGGGCTCGCGCCCGGCTTCCTGATCCGCACGGAGAAGGCGCTGCTCTTCGCGCTGCCCGGCGTCCCGGAGGAGATGTCCGCGATGCTCGAGCAGCAGGTCCTGCCGGTGCTGCGCGAGGCGGGACACGCGGGCCGCTCGGTCTCCGAGACGCTGCACCTCGCGGGCATCTCCGAGTCGGTGCTCGCCGAGCAGATCACGCCACTCCTCGCCGAGGGTGTCCGCGCGGCGTACCTCCCGGTGCCCGGGCGCGTCGACCTGCGCCTGAGCGCGGCGGGGGACGAGAAGGGCCGGCGCCACCTGCAGGAGACGATCACGCGCTTGCAGCCGCGGCTCGGGCCGCGGCTCTATGGCGCCGGAGCAGTGACGCTCGAGGAGGCCGTCCTGCAGCAGCTGCGCCAGCGGCATCTGACCCTCGCGGCCGCCGAGTCGCTGACCGGCGGGCTGGTCGGGGGCGCCCTGGTGCGCGTCCCAGGTGCCTCCGATGCGTTCCTGGGGGACATCGTCGCTTACAGCAACGCCGCCAAGCAGCGACTTCTCGGCGTGCCGGAGGAGACGCTGAGGCGCTACGGCGCGGTGAGCGCGCCGGTGGCGATCGCGATGGCGGCGGGCGCGCGCCGCGCGCTCGGCGCGAGCGTCGGGATCGCGACGACCGGGATCGCCGGCCCGAGCGGCGGGGGTGGCGAGAAACCGGTGGGTCTCGTTTTCTTCGGACTCAGCGATGCCGCCGGATCCCGGGCGTTTCGCTACCTCTTTGCCGGGGGACGGCGGCTCATCCAGGACCGTTCGGTGACGGTGGCCTGCGATCTGCTACGCCTCCATCTGATCGGGCGTCTCGACCTGGTCGCGCGCCATGAGGAGAAGCTGGTGGGGCCGGGCGATCCGCGGTTCGACGCGGAGGAGGAGGAAGGAGGGTGGCGTGGCGAGTGATGCGACCCGGGCCTTCCTGGCGCTCAGCCTCCCGGAGGAGGCGCGGCGCGCGGCGGGCGAGGTGCTCCGGCGATTGCGCGAGAACACCGGAGGCTCGGACGTGAAGTGGGTGGATGCGGCGAACCTCCACGTCACGCTCCGTTTCTTCGGCGACCTGGACCCGGCAGAACTCACCCGCGCCCGCGAGCTGACGCTCGCGTGGGCGGGCGCCTTCGATCCGCTGCCGACCGCGTGGGCCGAGCTGGGCGCGTTCCCGAATCCCCGGCGTCCCCAGGTGATCTGGCTCGGTCTGAAGGACGAGACAGGTCGGATCCGCGCCTTCGCGCAGGAGGTCGAGCACCGGCTGGTGCGGGCCGGGTTCGGGCGCGCCGACAAGCCCTTCCGCGCCCACGTGACGCTGGGGCGGGTGCGCCGCGAGCGGCGCATCGTGTGGGAGCGGACAACCGACGGTTTGACAACGCCGGCGTTCGACTTTAGCATCCAGAGGCTCGTCCTGATGAAGAGCACACTGATGCCGGCAGGGCCGATCTACACCCCACTTGAGACCGCCCCGGCGCGGGGTCTCTAGGGTCGCGCAGGAAGGGAGCAACCGATGGCAGCGGACAGGGAGAGCGAGCGCGCCAAGGCGTTGGAACTGGCGATCGCGCAGATCGAGAAGCACTTCGGCAAGGGATCGATCGTCAAGCTCGGGGGCGAGACGACGAGCCTGCAGAAGGACGCGATCCCGAGCGGCTCGCTCGGGCTGGACAAGGCGCTCGGGGTGGGCGGCATCCCACGCGGCCGCATCATCGAGGTTTTCGGGCCGGAGTCCTCCGGGAAGACGACGCTGACCTTGAGCATCCTGGGCCAGGCGCAGAAGAAGGGCGGCACGGCGGTCTTCATCGACGCCGAGCACGCGCTCCAGCCCTCCTACGCGAAGCTGATCGGGGTCGACATCGAGAACCTGCATGTCTCCCAGCCGGACACCGGGGAGGAGGCACTGGAGATCGCCGACCAGCTCGTCCGCAGCGGCGCGGTCGACATCGTGGCGATCGACTCGGTGGCGGCCCTCGTGCCGCGCGCCGAGATCGAAGGCGAGATGGGGGACGCCCACGTCGGGCTGCAGGCGCGCCTGATGTCGCAGGCGCTGCGCAAACTCACCGGCTCGATCAGCAAGTCCCACTGCACGGTCATCTTCATCAACCAGATCCGCATGAAGATCGGCGTCATGTTCGGCAATCCGGAAACGACGACCGGCGGCAATGCGCTCAAGTTCTACGCGTCGATCCGGCTCGACATCCGGAAAATCGCGTCGATCAAGGAGGGCGAGGAGGTCGTCGGGAACCGGACGCGCGTGCGCGTCGTGAAGAACAAGGTCGCGCCGCCCTTCCGCTCCGCCGAGTTCGACATCATGTTCGACGAGGGGATCTCGCGCACCGGCGAGCTGCTCGACCTCGGCATCGATTCTACGATCCTGACGCGCTCCGGGACCTGGATCTCCTACGGCGAGGAGCGGCTTGGCCAGGGTCGCGAGGCGGCGCGGCGCACGCTGCGGCAGAACCCGGATCTCGCCGACCGCCTGGAGCGCGAGCTGCGGGCGAAGCTGGGCCTGGTGCCCGTGCCGCAGGCGCCGGCGGCGGCGCCCGAGCCGGTCGGGACGGCCGCGCGCGGCCCGGCCCGCGAGCCGGTGGCGGCGAAGGTGGCGCCGCGCAAGGAAGGGGCGCGGGAGCGGTCGCGGTGAGGCGACGGGGCCCCGGGTCGCCCTCCGGCGAAAGGACGGCGCGCGACGGGGCCGCTCCGGAGGCGGCGCTGCGCCAGGACGTGATGCGCTTCCTGCGCATCCGCGAGCGCACCCGCCGCGAGGTCGGCGACTACCTGCGCCGCCGCAGGCATGCGCCGGAACTGATCGCGCGGGCGCTCGACGAGCTGGTGGAAGCGGGCCTGGTGGACGATGCGCGCTTCGCGCGCGTCTACCTGCGTGACCGGCAGCGGCTGCATCCGCTAGGACGCGCGGCGGTCCGGCGGGAGCTGCAGGCGCGCGGCGTCGCGCCGGAGGCGATCGAGACCGCGCTGGCGGAGAGCGATCCGCCCTGGGACGAAGGGGAGATGGCGCGCGCGGCGATCGAGCGTCGCTGGGCGCGCTGGCCGACGGCGGCCCGCCGCGAGCGGGCCGTTCGCTTCCTGCGGACGCGCGGCTTCGAGGCGGGCGCGATCCGCGGCGCGATCGAGCGGTTGGAGCGGGAGACTGGGGGGGAGGATCGGGATGGGGATGACGTCGAGTGAAGTCCGGCGGCGCTTTGTCGAGTTCTGGCGGGCGCGCGATCACCGGCGGGTGCCGAGCGCGTCGCTCGTGCCGCACGATGATCCGACGCTGCTCTTCACTTCCGCCGGCATGGTCCAGTTCAAGAAGTACTACTCCGGCGCCGTCGCGCTGCCTTTCCGTCGCGCGGTCACGGTGCAGAAGTGCCTGCGCGTCACCGACATCGAGGACGTCGGCCGCACGCCCCGGCACGACACCTTCTTCGAGATGCTCGGCCACTTCTCCTTCGGCGACTACTTCAAGCGCGAAGCGATAGCGTGGAACTGGGAGTTCTTCACCGGCGAGCTCGGGATCGATCCGGCGCGCCTCACCGCCTCGGTCTTCGAGCAGGATGACGAGGCGTACGAGATCTGGCGTCACGGGATCGGCCTGCCGCCGGAGAGGATCGTGCGCTTGACCGCCAAGGACAACTTCTGGGGTCCGGCGGGCGGCACGGGCGCCTGTGGTCCCTGTTCCGAGCTCTACTTCGACCTCGGGCCGGCGCTCGATCCGCGCCCCGACGCGCGCGCCGGCGATGAGACCGATCGCTTCGTCGAGGTCGGCAACTTCGTCTTCCCGCAGTTCGACCGCCAGGCGGACGGCACCGACCTGCCCCTGAAGAACCGCGGCATCGACACCGGCATCGGGCTCGAGCGCCTGGTGATGGTGGTGCAGGGGAAGACTTCGATCTTCCAGACCGACCTCTTCCGGCCGCTGGTCGACGAGGCGACGCGGGTCGCCGGCGTTTCCTACGAAGGCCGCGAGGTGGCGCTCCACATCATCGCCGATCACGCGCGCGCGCTCACCTTCGCGCTGGGTGAGGGCGTGCTGCCGTCGAACGAGGGCCGGGGCTACGTCATCCGGCGCCTGATCCGCCGCGCCGCGGTGCAGGGCTGGAACCTCGGTCTGCGCGAGCCGTTCCTGCACCGGCTGGTGGATCGCGTCGTCGAGATTATGCGCGAGCCCTACCCAGAGGTCGCCGAGGGCCGCGACCGCGCGATCCTCGCGCTGCGCGGGGAGGAGGAGCGCTTTGGCGAGACGCTGGAGCAGTCGATCGCCAAGCTCGAGAGCCTGATCGCGGAGGTCGAGCGTGGCGGCGCCCGGGAGGTCCCGGGCGAGCCGGCGTTCGTTCTCTACGACACCTACGGCCTGCCGCTCGAGGTAACGGTCGACATGGCGCGCAGCCGCGGCTTGACCGTGGACCATGCGGGCTTCGAGCGCTGCATGACGGAGCAGAAAGAGCGCTCACGCGCCTCGGCGAGCTTCACGCTCAAGGAGGACGCCCTTGCCTGGCACACGGTGCAGGAAGGCGCCGGCACGGAGTTCCGCGGCTACGAGGAAGAAACGTGCGATGGACGCGTGCTCCGCTGGGCGCCGCTGCCCAACGGCGAGGCGCTGGTCGTCCTCGACCGGACGCCCTTCTACGGCGAGTCGGGCGGCCAAGTGGGGGACACGGGCGAGCTGCGACAGGATGGCCTCACGCTCGAGGTGCGCGACGCGCTGCGCGAGGGGGCGGAGATCCGGCACCGCGTCGGCCTCGTCGCGGACGCGGCGGAACGACTCTCGCGCGCGGACCTGGTCTGGACCGCGGCGATCGACCGCGAGCGCCGCGCCGCGATCCGCCGCCACCATACGGCGACGCATCTCCTGCAGGCGGCGCTGCGCCGCGTGCTGGGCAAGCACGTCGCGCAGGCCGGCTCGCGCGTCGCGCCCGACCGCTTCCGCTTCGACTTCACGCACTTCTCCGCGCTCACCCCGGAGCAGCGGCTCGAGGTGGAGCGGATCGCGAACCAGTCGATCGTGGCGAACCTGCCGGTCGCGATCCACTACTCGACCTACGACGAGGCAGTGCGCGACGGCGCGACCGCGCTCTTCGGCGAGAAATACGACGCGGACCGGGTGCGGCGCGTGCAGATCGCGGGCGCCTCGGAGGAGCTCTGCGGTGGCACCCACGTCGCGGCGACCGGTGAGATCGGATCGCTCCTGATCCTGGAGGAGTCGGCGGTCGCCGCCGGCACCCGGCGCATCGAGGCGGTCTGCGGTCTGGTCGCGCTGCAGCAGGTGCAGGGCATGCGCGAAGGCCTCGGCACGCTGCGCCGCCTGCTCGGGACCACGGTCGAGGAGGCGCCGGCCAAGATCCACCACCTCCAGGAGGAGATCACGCGGCTCCGCAAGGACCTGTCGCGCGCCCGGGCGGGGGAAGGGGTCGCCGAGCTGGACCGGCTGCTGGCGAGCGCCGAGACGATCGGTGACGCGCGCTTCGCGGTCGGCGAGATCGCGGCCGAATCGGTCAACGCGCTGCGGGAGACCGGCGACCTGATCCGCCAGCGGATCGGGCGCGGCGGGGCGGTGGTCGCCGCCACCATCGGGGAGAAGACGAGCTTCCTGGCGGTCGTGACCGACGATCTGATCGCCGAGGGGAAGGTGAAAGCGGACGCGATCGTGCGCCGCGTCGCCGAGCTCACCGGCGGAAAGGGCGGTGGGCGGCCGCAACTGGCGCTCGGCGGGGCGGGCGAGAAGGCGCCGGTCAGCGAGGCGCTGGACGAGGCGCGGCGCCTCTTCCGGCAGATGCTCGAATGAGAATCCTGGTGACGGGGGCCGACGGTCAGCTGGGACACGCGTTGCGGCCCGTGCTCGAGCCTCGCCACACGGTGCAGTGGACCGACCTGCACCAGCTCGACGTCTGCGACCCGGCGTCGGTGCGGGCGGGCGTCCGCGCCGCCGCTCCGGAGGTGATCCTCCACCTGGCTGCCTGGACCGATGTCGACCGGTGCGAGGCGGAGCCGGAGCAGGCCTTCCGGGTGAATGCGCTCGGCACGCGCCACGTGGCGCAGGCCGCGGTCGAGGCGGGGGCGCGGCTGGTCTTCCTCTCGACGGACTATGTCTTCGACGGACGCCAGGAGCGATCCTACCGGGAGGAGGACGCGCCGCGTCCGCTCAACGTCTACGGGCGGTCGAAGCTCGATGCCGAGGCAACGGTGCAGGCGCTCGTTGCGGGGCACCGGATCGTCCGCACCTCCGGGCTCTTCGGCGCGGGGGAGCGGAACTTCCCGGCAGCGATCCTGCGCGCGTCGGCCCGCGACGGTCGCGTGCGCGTCGTGACGGATCAGGTCTGCCGGCCGACCTACGCCGGTCACCTGGCGGAGGCGCTCGGCGCCATCCTGACGTCGACGGCGAACGGGATCGTGCACGTCGCCTCCGCGGGGGCGACGAGCTGGTTCGAGTTCGCCCGCGCGGTGCTGCGCGCCGCCGGCGCCGACCCGGATGTGGTGGATCCGATCAGCAGCGAGGCGCTGGGGCGTCCGGCGCGGCGCCCGGCGAACAGCGTCCTCGACACGGCCGTGTACGATGCCGCCAGCGGGCGCCCGCTGCCTCATTGGAGCGAGGGCCTGGCCGACTTCCTGGCGGCCCGACGCTCGGCGGGCGCGAGCGGGAGGGGGGAGCCGACGTGATCCAGGCGATCTGGCGCGAGCTGCGCCCCACGCAGTGGACGAAGAACCTGGTCGTGCTGGCGGGGGTCGTCTTCGCGCATCAGCTGCGGGACCCCGTCCAGCTCCGCCACGCGGCGCTCGCCGCCCTCCTCTTCTGCGCCCTCTCCTCCGCCGGCTACGTGCTGAACGACGTGCGGGACCGCGAACGTGATCGCGTTCACCCGCGCAAGCAGAACCGGCCGATTGCCTCCGGGCGGCTGCCGGTCTCGGTCGGCGTGGCGGTCGGCCTCGGGCTGGCGGTGGGCGGCCTGATCGGCGCCTACGCGCTGGGGCGCGCCCTGGGCCAGGTGGCGACGGTCTACCTGTGCGTCAGCCTGCTTTACAGCCTGGTGCTGAAACGCGTGGTGCTGCTCGACGTGATCACGATCGCGCTCGGCTTCGTGCTGCGCGCGGTGGCGGGCGTGGCGGCGCTGCAGCCGACGCCGGAGCTCTCTCCCTGGC
>Ga0163210_1001259_pt1 | contig 10995 bp, 6 predicted proteins | sample Kivu_220m_FD_113536 | JGI IMG/M metagenome (GOLD analysis project Ga0163210, IMG submission 113536) | Freshwater microbial communities from Lake Kivu, Western Province, Rwanda to study Microbial Dark Matter (Phase II) - Kivu_220m | ecosystem: Environmental > Aquatic > Freshwater > Lake ... | reverse complement strand
CCCAATGAATTTTTCACATCTTTCTGTTCTTATAGATATTGCGGAAATTAACGGGACAGCATTGCAGAATTTTGCGTCCCTATATGCTCAATTTACAGTTTACACTTTTCGGTTCCCGGTTCCCTGTTCCCTGTTCCCTGTTCCCTGTTCCCGGTTCCCTGTTCCCGGTTCCCGGTTCCCGGTTCCCGGTTCACGGCTCACGGTTAACGCTTTCTAACATTTCCAACAGCCGTTCCAACTCTTCCTGCGAAAAATAGGCAAATTCAATCACCCCCCCCTTTTTCCTCCCGGTCACTGTTACCTTAGTGGCATATATTCCCCGCAGGCGGTTTTCAATCTCGGTTAAATAAGGATTTTTATCCGCGGTGCGGTGAGACATTGGAACAGCAGTCTTTTGCGCTGCGATGATTTTTTCCAGCCGGTTGACCGGAATACCCTCTTTGACCACCTTCCGGTATAGTTTCAACATCTGCGCTTCATCTTCCACCGCCAGTAAAGCTCGGGCATGCCCCATAGAAATTTTATCTTCCTTCAGCGCCTGCCGGATTTCTGAAGGTAATTTCAAGAGTCTCAAGAAATTAGCCACCGCCGGCCGGCTTTTACCCACCTTCTGCGCCACCTGCTCCTGCGTCCAGCCGCACTCGTCGATTAAGCGTCTGAATCCCTGCGCAATCTCCAGCGGATTCATATCCTCCCGCTGTAAATTCTCTACAATCGCCAATTCTAGCAACTGTTCATCAGACTGGATTTCAATTAAAAAAGCGGGAATGGTCGCCAGTCCCGCCATCTTAGCCGCTTTCAAGCGCCGTCCGCCGGAAATCAATTGATAACCATTATCCCGCCGGCAAACTGAAATCGGCTGAATCACACCATTCTCCACAATGGAATCCGCCAATTCACGCAGGGACTCGGCTTCCATCGCTTCCCTCGGCTGATATGGATTGGGCAGGATTTCCTCCAGCCTCAACTGCAGTAAATTTTCCCCGGCGCCTTCGTCTTCAGCGCCGGGAATTAAAGCGGATAAGCCCCTGCCCAGCGCTTTACCTCTCATGCGCTAATATCTCCTCAGCCAAAGAAATGTAGTTTTCCGCGCCTTTACAGGATATATCGTATAGGATAATCGGCTTGCCGAACGAAGGCGCTTCCGATAACTTGACATTGCGGTGGATTATGGTCTTGAACACCCGCCCGGTAAAATACCTTAATACATCGTCATGCACCTGTTTGGATAAATTTAACCTTGGATCATACATCGTCAGCAGAACACCTTCAATGGCCAGAGAATGATTTAAGTGTTTCTGCACCAGGCGGATGGTATTGAGCAGCTGGGTTAAACCTTCCAAAGCGTAGTATTCGCATTGAATGGGGATGAGCACGGAATCGGCGGCGGTGAGGGTATTGATAGTGAGCAGTCCCAGTGAAGGCGGGGAGTCGATGATAATATAATCATAATCCATCCGAATTTCCTCTAACGCTTTCTGCAAAGCGAATTCACGCTCATCCCGCCCCACTAATTCAATCTCCGCTCCTACCAGTTTAATGCTTGCCGGAGCGATTTTCAGGAAGGGAATTTCGCTCTCCAGCAGCACGGAAGCCAGCGGAATTTGATCAATGATAGTTTCATAAACGCTATGAGCCAGTTTCTTGCTGTCGAGGCCCACGCCGGAAGTCGCGTTCGACTGCGGATCCATATCGACCAGCAGGGTCTTTCTCTCCGCCGCAGCGAGCGTGGCGGTCAAATTTACCGCCGTGGTCGTTTTACCCACACCTCCCTTTTGATTGGCGATAGCGATTACTTTGCTCATCTAAGCCTCAATTACCCTTGACTATTGTATTTGAAACAGAAAATAGCAAAAAATATTAAAATTATCAACCTTCAGTTTATCCTTTCACCCTTTTATTCTTCTATCTGTTATCGTTTCCCTCAACCGACCACCGCCAGTTCCATCCGTTCCTTGAATTCCCGGCAGAAGCGCCTGTACAGTGCCGGGCAATTAACCATCTGAGGATCGTTCTTTATCAAATCGAATGCGTCTTGCCTTGCCATAATTAATAACTCGTTGTCGGTTACCGGATGAGCGTACTTCAATTCCGGCAGACCATGCTGTTTCGAGCCGAAAAATTCGCCCATACCTCGTATTTCCAAATCCATTTCAGCGATTTCAAAGCCGTTTTGCGATTCTTCCAGCGCACGGATCCGTCTCCGGGCTTCTTTGGATAAAGGCGGATCTGAAATCAAATAACAATAGGCCGGCTGACCGTTGCGGCCGATTCTGCCTCGCAATTGGTGCAGCTGCGCCAGTCCGAAGCGTTCCGCATTCTCCACAACCATAAAATTCGCATTAGCCACATCCACGCCCACTTCAACAACAGTGGTCGCCACCAGCGCCTGAATTTTCCCGGCGGTGAAATCTTTCATCACCGCTTCCTTCTCCTCGCTTTTCATCCGGCCGTGCAGCAGCCCCACTTTGAAATTGCGCAATTCGCCGTATTTCAACTGCATATAATGATTCTCCGCCGCCCGCAAATCCACATTTTCCGACTCTTCCACTAAGGGATAAATGATATAAGCTTGATTGCCCTTGGTTAGCTCCCTTTTCAAATAATCATAAATCCGACTCTTATGTTTGGAAACAGCATATCGGGTAGTAATGTTGCCTCGAGGAAAGGGACCTTCCTTAATAATTGAAATATCCAAATCACCATATAAAGTCAGCGCCAGCGTTCGAGGTATGGGCGTAGCCGTCATCACCAGCACATCCGGATTGCGGCCTTTGCTGCGTAGTTTCAGCCTTTGGTGCACGCCAAAACGGTGCTGCTCATCGATAATTACCAGACCCAGATTGGCGAAATTCACTCCTTCCTGTATCAAGGCGTGGGTACCGATAACTAAACTGATAGCGCCCGATTCCACGCGCTTTAAGGTGTCTTCCCGCAAATCTTTCCTTTGTGTTCCCCGAAGCAGTCCGACTTTTACTCCCAGCGGTTCAAACAATTCTCTTGCCGCAATGAAATGCTGTTCGGCTAATATTTCCGTAGGCGCCATAAAAGCGGCTTGAAATCCGGATTCAATCGCCATCACCGCCGCGGTCAAGGCGATGATGGTCTTGCCGGCGCCGACATCACCTTGAATCAAGCGGTTCATCGAACTCTCCGATTCCATCTCCTTGCGGATTTGTGACAGCACTTCTATCTGCGAAGGAGTGTAGGTGTAAGGCAGGGACTTAACGAAACGCCGGGTCAACTCGCCCACATTCTCGCACTTTACACCGGATGGCGCAGTGTTATCGGAATACTGTTTAGCCAGCATCAATTGGAAGAAGAACAATTCTTCATATTTGAAGCGGTAATACGCTTGATCCCGGCTTTCCATATCCTTGGGGAAGTGCACTGTTTCCAGCGCTGGTTTAAGCGGCATCAAATTTCTCGACGATAGGATAGAATTCGGAATATACTCTTCGATGATTCCGTCCACTTTGTCCAACGCGGTGCGGATAATTTTACGCAAGCCTCGAGAGTCTAAGCGGTTCTTCTTCATTTCTTCCGAAGTGGGATAGAGCGAAATTATTCTGCCGGTATTCCAGAAATCATCGCCGTCTTCGGAGAACAGCTGGTCCACCGCCGGATGGATAATCTGCGGCCGGGTGTAATAAGTGATCCGGCCGGACAGGGCAACTTTCTCGCCTTCCTTGAAAAAGTGCTTCCAGTAATTTACGCCTTGGAAAAATATCGCTTCCACTACTCCGGTCTCATCCGCCACATGCAGGAGGAAGCGCTGATGCTGACCGCGCGTGCCGGTAATGCCGCAGCGGATTACCTTGCCGATTACCGTCACTTCGCCGGATTCCAATGAAAGTTCCGCCACCTTTTTCACCGTGGTACGGTCAAGATACCGGCGGGGAAGATAGTATATTAAATCCTCCAAAGTCTCTATCCCCGCTTTTGCCAGTATCTCCGCCTTCTTGGGACCGACTCCCGGAATGAACTGCACGGGACTAGTTAACTTGTATTCTGCCGCCGCTGACATTTATCCCTTATTTGTAAAATGTGAGATTTGATTTATTACTAAGAAGCGGACTTAAGGCTTAAGACTCAAGACTTAAGAAAAAGCAAAAGCGGATAAATAGGGATTAAATGGACAAGTTAGCAATTAATAATTTAAGAAAATTTTTTAGCTTAATTGCCTTAATCGCCTGTGAATGTTTTTGCTTTTAACTTGCTAACTTGTAAACTTCTTAATACCTGGTATAACGCACGGTAAATCTCAGTACCGTCTCTTCACCTTCCTTATGCGCGGGCAAATCTATTTTGAATTCCACGGTGGAGGCATTTACCTTCTTATAGGAGTAATTAGCGTTTTTAATTTCCCAATTGCCATAGAAATTTTCCACTACGGTCACGGTAACCGGGATTGTTTTATGATTGCGCAGTTTTATCTCAATATCTTCTTCCCGGTCGTATTTGCCTAACTGCCGGGTATCGGTCAAATTCCTTTCACCGGTGATGTCGAACGCGCTGCCGATTTGCAGTTTGACCTTCTCATCTTTAGGCGTATGGTCAATCAAATCCTCGCCGATGAATTCCTGCGTTCCATCGTCATCCGTCTGATAGACCCGGATTTTACCCCCCGGCAGCGCCATCCCCAATCCCGCCGTTTTGCTGTTGATGAATTTTAAATATACTCCAACTTTATCGCTTACGCTCGCCTGGTAAATAAATTCCTTGCTATAATTCACATCGGCTTCCGGAAACAAAGATATCTGTTTGATTTGGTTGTTTTTTAATGTTGACGGCCGCTGGAGTGTATAAAGATGATATTCAAAAAATCCTTTTTCCTGGAATTGGTCGGCTCTGGCTGAAGTAGCATAAGCCATAGCTTCACCTTTCATCTTCCGGTTCAGCCGGTCCTGAACGATATTCACATCACCGGCCATCAATTTTAATTTGGCGTTCTCGAAGGTCTTGCCGCATTTATTATCAATAGACACCCAGCCGGTAAAGCCGATTTTTTTCTCTTTCTCCTTCACCACGGCGATATATTCCGCATGCCAATCCATTCCCGAAGTCAAATATGAAATCTCCGCATTTCTTGTCCCCGCCGCTTTGCTGTCCAGCAGCCATTTCAAAGTCGGCTTATCCACAAAACCTTCCGGCATCTGAGGAAACTGATAGTAATCATAACCCTCCCGGTTGATGATCATCACCTTACTGGCTTTATCCGTTACCGTCAGGCCGTATATATCATAAGTACTTAAAACTCCTTCGATTAAAGAACCGTCGTCCAGTCTGACCACGATGGGACTACCCTGCATTTTTTGCAGGATCTTTTCCCGGGAGAGAATATCGTATTCGAAATTCTGCTCTAATATTCCAATCCCTTCTGCTTTGAACCGCACCGAAGTAGCATCCAATTCCGAAGGAATATCGGTAAAGTCATAGGAATAGACTCCCTTCAACGCTTCCATACTTCTGATTTCGTGCACTAAAGCCAAATTGTTGTTGTAGACCGTGAGGGAGATATCCCCTGCGCCAGCGGCAGCCGCTAACGACAATAGCGTTATAAAAGAGAGAATTTGTTTCATTTCTTGCCTCTAATTAAATATTAATTTGTGGTGTCACACGCCTCTGCCTGACATTTAAGTCATTCTTATTCATATACTCCAGCATAGGTATATGTATACCAGCTTTTGCTTTTCTCTATGTAACTCGGTGTTCTCTTAGACGCTGTGGTGAAAGCTTTGCTTTTATTCCAATAATTCCATATTCGCCTTTATCTTAGCTAAAGCTTCTTCGCTGGATTTAAGTTTCTCCCGTTCGTTTTCAATCACCTGCGGATTCGCACGCTGTAAGAATTGCTCATTTTCCAGCTTCTGGCGGATCCCGTTCAATCTGCTTTCTATCCGCTGCATCTCCTTGTTCAAGCGATATAGTTCCGCCGGGACATCGATTAAATCGCCTAAGGGTAAAAATATCTCCACTCCTTCGACTACGGCAGAAGCCGCCGGCCGAGGTTTCTCACCGCCGGCCAAGACTCGATCCACCTTCGCCAATGTAGTCAAATACTCCAATCGGTTTTTAACAAACGCGGTCTTTTCCGCATCGCCAAAGAGTATAATCTCGCCCATTTTCATCGGGGGAACATTCATTTCCGAGCGCAGATTCCGTATGGCGGAAATCACTTTCATTAGAAATACCATCTTTGCTTCCGCCGACTCATTTACCCATTTGTCCTCTTTCTTAGGATAGTCCGATTTGATGAGCAATCCGGTTTTCGCGCTGCCCCGCTGACACACTGCTTGGCTTAATTCTTCCGTAATGAAGGGCATAAACGGGTGCAGCAGCTTTAAAATCCCCTGATAGACATCTAAGGCTAAAACTAAGGCTGTCTCCCTGCCCGCTTCGTCTTTACCATACAACCGGGGCTTGATCAATTCCAAGTACCAGTCACAGTATTCATGCCAGGTGAAATCGTAAATAGCGGTCAAAGCGTCGTTCACCCGGTAACGGTTCATATTATCGTCCACGGCAGCGCATAGTTTCTGGAAACGGGAATAAATCCACTTATCCGCCAAATCGACATCGGCAGGTTCGATTCCCTTAAGTTCGCCCTGCATCTGCAAAAACCGCCCGGCATTCCATAGTTTATTGGCGAAATTGCGACCCATTTCGAAGCGTGTGGGCGATAGTTTTATGTCCTGCCCTTCCGTATTCAATAAAATCAGACTGCACCTTACCGCATCCGCCCCGTACTGGTTCACCATATCCATCGGGTCGATGCCATTGCCCAGCGATTTCGACATCCACCGCCCCAGTTCATCCTTGATCATCCCCGTGATGTAAACCGTATGATAAGGTATATCCCCGGTGAATTCCAATCCCGCCATTATCATGCGCGCGATCCAGAAGAATATAATATCATAACCTGAAACCAGCACATCCGTGGGATAGAAATATTTTATTTCCGGAGTGTCTTCCGGCCAGCCTAAAGTGGAAAAGGGCCATAACCAGCTGGAAAACCAGGTATCCAGCACATCAGGATCCTGTTCCAAATCACTGCTTCCGCAGCGAGAGCACTTATCCGCATCCTGCATTTCCACCATCTGCGAGCCGCAGCTTTTACAGGTCCAGACCGGTATGCGATGACCCCACCATAACTGGCGGGAGATGCACCAATCACGCACTTGTTCCAGCCATTGATAATAGACTTTAGTCCATCGTTCCGGCACGAATTTTATCCGGCCTTGCTGCACCGCCTGCAAAGCTGGAGCAGCTAATGGCTGCATCTTGACGAACCATTGCCGGGATAAAAACGGCTCAATCACTGTTTGACATCTATAACAATGACCCACCGCATGCGAATGCTCTTCTATCTTTGCCAGCAGTCCTTGTTCTTTTAAACTTGCCACCACAGCTTTGCGGCATTCATAGCGTTCCATACCTTGGAAACGCCTGCCCGCTGAAGCGGTCATATAGCCCTGCTCATCTATGACCTTCACCGCCGGCAGACGGCGGCGCTGACCAATGTCGAAATCGTTGATATCGTGCGCCGGAGTCACTTTGACTGCGCCGGTGCCGAATTCACGCGATACCGCAGCGTCAGCAATTATCGGTATCTCCTTTTCCTGCAAAGGCAGGATTGCGGTTTTACCGATTAAATCGCGGTACCGCTCATCCTCTGGATTCACCGCCACCGCGGTGTCGCCCAGCATCGTTTCCGGTCTAGTGGTGGCTACTTGAATGTATTTACAGGTTTCGCCTTTGATGGGGTAATTCACATACCATAAGTTGCCCAGCGTCTCTTCATGGTCAACTTCATCGTCGGCGATGGCGCTGCGGCAGCGGGGGCACCAATTGACGATATAATCGCCTTGATAAATTAGTCCCTTCTTGTATAAGCGGATGAAAGCTTCCTGCACGGCTTTGGAAAGCTGTTCATCCATAGTGAACCGCTCTCTTGACCAATCCGCAGAATCACCTAACAGCCGCTTTTGCTTCGATATCACATCGCCATGTTCGCGCTTATGTTGCCAGACTTTTTCTATGAACTTTTCCCGCCCTAATTCCTCCTTTTTTATGCCCTGTGCAATCAGCTTTTTCTCCACCACATTCTGAGTAGCGATACCGGCATGGTCGGTTCCTGGCAGCCATAAAGCTTCATAGCCTAACATCCGTTTCCATCGGATAAGCGTATCCTGCACCGTATCCTGCAGCCCGTGCCCCATATGCAGCACGCCGGTGACATTGGGCGGCGGCATCATAATCACAAAACGCTTCTTGCCTGGGATCACTTCCGTGCGGAAACAATTTCCCTCTTCCCAGATTTTATACCATTTAGGTTCAACTTCTTTCGGGTCGTAGGTTTTGGGTAGTTCGGGGGGCATAGTAGGTAGTCAAATATCCAAGTGATTCTGTTTCTTATTTTTCTTTGTAATAGCTTTTTTCAATATTGTAGCGGCACGGCTTCTAAAAGGCGGAAGATTTGCTCTTTGATTTTCTTCAAAGTATTCCTTAATCGATAAAATCTGAATCTTGGGATATCTTTTGGAATAATCTTCAACTTCATAATATCCGGCGGCGGCCGCTTCATTTAGCATTTCTTTAGTCGGAGGATCCAAAGTAATTAGAATTCCCATTGCCGCTTTTTCCCTCTCCACCGTTCCTTTTAATTCTCGAATATGAACAGGACCAGTTTTACCAGCTTTTACCGAGATTATCGCGCTGCGGGATTGTTTAGTTTTTTCATCGATAAAAAGATATACCCCGTCAATTCCTCTATCAGCGCCTTTCTTCTTCTCGCCTTCACCTCCGAAAGGACGGCCGTGGACTAAACTTAGAGCCCACCATTGGAATTCATATTTATCTTGCAAAGCTAAAGCCGCAGCGGAAGGATAATCTTCGGGTCGGCCTTTGATTTTAAATTCACATTGAAGGGAAAAATTTTTCTCTAATCGTTCAGTGATTTTTTCTATCGCTAAATGGGTAATATCGATACCAATCCATCTGCGTTTTAATTTCTCCGCAGCTTCAATCGTAGTCCCACAGCCACAAAAAGGATCTAAAACAAGATCACCGGGATTGGAAGAAGTTTTAATTATCCTTTCCAGTAGAGCCAAAGGTTTTTGAGTTGGGTAACCCATTCTTTCCCGCGCCATTGAACCTAAAGGTTGAATATCAGTCCATAAGTTGCCAATTTTACGGCCTTGGTATTCATCGGAATACCTTTTATAGCGCGGTCTGTCTCCTCCGGTAAGAATAATGCAACGAGGATTTTCTCTTAGTCTTTCATTAATAGTTTTCTGAGTCCATCGCCAGCCTAAATCAGTAGTATAAACTTTTCCAAATATTTCTCTAGTCTGCTTTTTACTATATTCATTTGAAGCTTGTTCTAACTTTTCGTGAGTAAATCTTCTACCGGTTTCTTCTTCGATAAATGGAAATTTCTTTTCAATTTCTTCATTAGTTAGTTGATGATATTGAGGATTAAATATAAAATCATTACTTTTTGTATAAAAGAAAATAGAATCGACCATTACATCGAATCTTTTAGTAGCTAAATGGTGTCCGAGAGTTCTTTTCCATACGATCTCATTCCTGAAATTTTCGGCACCAAAGATATAATCCGATAAATGCTTTAAATAATGACTTGCGGTATGGTCACAATGCAAATAAATCGAACCTGTTTTCTTTAAAATCCGCTTTAATTCCAATAAACGGCCGGTCATCATCACTAAATAAGCCATCATAGGGCAAGGGCCCATAAAGTCATAAAATCCATCAATGACTCGGCGGATTTTTTCCGGCGCGTTTTTCCGCAAATCGTCATATTCTTCCGCCGCGTCATACCAATGCCATGTATCGGAAAAGGCCTGGGTTTGTGATGGAGGTATCATTCCCAATTCATCACGGAAAAGGATATTATAGGTCGCATTGGAATTAAACGGCGGATCCAGATACACCAAATCCACCGCTTCGTCGGGGATGCTCTCCCGCATCACCTTTAAATTATCGCCGTAGTATAAGGTGTTTTCCATTATAGTTGATAGTTGATGGTCGATAGTTATTCTGGCTGATAGCCAATGGCTGATGGCTGATAGCCGAAGCCTGATGGCAAAAACAAACACAACTTTCTTTTCACTAATCCCCAGTATCCAGCACCTGCTTTTCAATGGTCATTGGGAAAATACGGTTCGATGTGCACCAGCACATTCTGAATATCGGGGAAGCGCATTTTCAATTCGTCTCTTGCCTTTGAAGCTATGGTATGTCCAGCTGATACCGATATTTCCGGGTTCACTTCCACATGCGCGTCGATTAATATCTCAAGTCCGGCTTTGCGCGCGTATAAAGCTTCCACACCTTTGACGCCTTCCGTTATCATCAAAGCCTGCTTGATTTCATTGATCCGCTCCGCGGGCAGATTTTCATCCATCAAATCCGCCGCCGCTTTGCGGAAAAATTTCACTCCCACGGCAATAATCATCCCCGCCACTGCTGCTGCCGCTAAATGATCCATAAAATGCCATTTATTTCCGCCCCAAATGGTAAAAGCGATGCCGATAAAAGCGGCTACGGAAGAAATCGCATCGCTGCGGTGATGCCAAGCATCTGCTTTCAAAGAAGTGGAATCATACTTTTTTCCCAGCCGCCAGACATATTGGAAATTCCATTCCTTGACCACAATGGAAACGATAGCGGCGATTAAAGCAATGGGTTTGACAGTACTGTAATCGGCGCGGCTGATATTGATTAATGCGTTAACGCCGATATCCAAGCCAACGATAATCAGAATGATAGCTACAATCTTAGCGGCTATCGGCTCTGCTTTGCCATGCCCCCAAGGATGACCGGCGTCCGCCGGTTTCACCGCAATCTTCATTCCTACCCATACCGCCGCTGAAGCCGCCACATCGGACAAACTGTGCGCCGCATCCGCCACCATGGCGCTGGAATGACCTAATATCCCCGCTGTCAGTTTAAACGCGGACAGCAGTATAT
>Ga0163210_1001256_pt1 | contig 11000 bp, 11 predicted proteins | sample Kivu_220m_FD_113536 | JGI IMG/M metagenome (GOLD analysis project Ga0163210, IMG submission 113536) | Freshwater microbial communities from Lake Kivu, Western Province, Rwanda to study Microbial Dark Matter (Phase II) - Kivu_220m | ecosystem: Environmental > Aquatic > Freshwater > Lake ... | reverse complement strand
TCTTAAACTCATCACATAGCCAGTCCATAATTTTTTGGTCTATATCATCGCCACCGAGATGAGTATCACCATTCGTTGACTTAACCTGAAATTGGCCTTCACCAAGTTCGAGTATAGAAATATCAAACGTGCCACCGCCGAGGTCATAGACAGCGATAGTTTCCTCCTGCTTCTTATCCAGCCCGTAAGCCAAAGCTGAAGCGGTTGGCTCATTTACTATGCGTATCACATTCAACCCCGCGATGGTGCCAGCATCCTTAGTCGCCTGGCGCTGGCTGTCATTGAAATAGGCCGGCACCGTAACCACCGCATCGGTGACCTTCTCGCCGAGATAAGCTTCAGCATCAATTTTCAGCTTCTGCAAAATCATGGCTGAGATTTCCGGCGGACTGTACTGCTTACCTCCCATCACTACCCAGGCATCACCGTTGCTGGCTTCAACTATTTTGTAAGGTAGTCGCTTTATATCATTCTGAACTTCTGAGTCTTTGAATTTGCGACCCATGAGCCTTTTCACACTGAAGATAGTGTTCTCGGGATTGGTAATCGCCTGCCGCTTTGCCAACAATCCCACCAGCCGCTCACCCTTCTTGTCAATAGCCACTACCGAAGGTGTTAGCCTCTCTCCCTCAGCATTGGGGATTATTTTCGGCTCACCACCTTCCATAACTGCCACCAAACTAAATGTGGTGCCCAAATCAATACCAACTGCTTTGCCCATCTTGTCCTCCTTCTGACACTAAACTTTTTATGACTTTTCTCATTTTTCTAACCCGTTTCCTCAGTTAAATCTTCCTCATCCTGTTTAGTCGATTCCGCGGTCGATAATTCGCCCCCCTTCCCCACCACCACCTGTGATGCCCGAAGTAATTTGTCCTTCAATTTATACCCTTTTCGAACCTCATCTAGTACCTCACCTTCAGCACCCTCATGTTGGGCTACTGCTTCATGGAGGCTCGGATCGAATATCTCACCCACACACTTCATTTCGGCCAACCCATGTTTACTCAAAACATCTAACAACATCTTCTGAATCTGCCTGAAGCCGGTAAGCCAACTGAGATCTTTGCCCTCAGGAGAAGCTCCTTCAAAAGCACGGTCAAAAGCATCCAGCACTGGTAATATATCACAAACCAGCATGGAGTTGGCCCAATGTATGAGCTCTTTTTTCTCTTGTTCTTCACGTGTTTTATAGTTTCGAAAATCAGCCTCAGTTCTCTGCCAGTTGGCTAAATACCGTTCAGCCTTCTCTTTCTCCTGAGCAAGGGCTTCTTTTAAAGACTCGATATTTTCTTCGGCTAGCTCAGGCGCTTCACTCTCAGATGCCACTCTGTCTTCTTCAACCAATCTATAGCCTCCTTATAACAAATCTAATCGCCGCGGTAAATTCCAGCCACCAGATCGCTTAATATACCAGACATATAGGACACTATAGAAATAGCTCGGCTGTAATCCATCCGTGTTGGACCGATAACACCAACGGTGCCACCAACCTGGCCAGGTATACCATAGCGACTGAAAACCAAACTCAAATCACGTAATGTCTGAACTTGATTCTCTTCACCGATCAGAACCTGTACGCCCACATCGCTCGACCGCAGGGAGAAAGCGGAGTTAAGCCACTCTTTCGTCTCCATCAGCTCCATGATACTCAACATCCTGTCCTTTTGAGCAAACTCGGGTTGGCCAAGCATCAAGCGCAATCCTTCAAGGTAAGATTCCTCATATTCTAGCTCATCCTCGGCAGACATCATGTCAGTCACGGCTTCAATTACTTGCTCCTCTTCCGAGGAAAGCCCTACCTTTTTAGTTTTAGTTAAAATCTCAGAGCTTGTTAGCCCAGAATAAACAGCATTCAGTTTATTAGCCATGATTGTTAGCTGCTCTTGTGTTACTGGCTTATCGAAGGACAAGAGTTGCCTCTTCAATATAGCCTCCCTAAGCACCAGGACCATAAGAGCCACGAACTCCTGCATTGCCACCAGTTCCACATGCCAGAATCGACATTGCCTTGGCTTGGGATAAGTGACCAAAGCTGCATTCTTGGCTAAACGTGCTAAGATGGTTGCTGCCAGCCTCAGCCATCTATCAAATTCCTCTTCCACTTCACGGAAAAGCTTACTAATGCGATACTGCTCCTCCAAGGGAAGCTCGGCTTCATTAGCCAGCGACTCTACATAATGGCGATACCCCTTGTCTAAAGGCATACTGCCAGCCGATGTATGAGGTCGGGCAATATAGCCCTCCTCTTCAAGATAGGCCATGTCATTGCGAATAGTAGCCGGGCTCACCCCTAGCTGATAGTTGCGAAAAATAGTCTCCGAAGCTACAGGCACCGCTGTAGCAATATACTCACTGACTATTATCCTCAGAACAGCTGCTCTTCTCTTAGTCAAACCTTTCAACATTTTTTAGCACTCTCCCCCAAAGACTGCTAACTACCATAATGTACCACTATATCAGCAATATGTCAAAACCTAAAAATAGGGGCTGCTTACTAACGTAGCAGCGAGGCTTAGCCTCGCTACAGAAAGACAACCCTAAAGTGGCGCAACTGCATTTGAAATGAATTGTTGGTAAACACTCCTGAAAATATAAGGTGGCCTTAAGGCCACCTTAAACAACAAAAAATTCAGGTGATTATCTTTCTGAATAGGTAACCTCGAGAATAGCCTCCGACCACTCTATCAATTGAGCTACACTGTTGCCGTTAGTCTTCTTCATAAATAGAGCTTCAACCTGAAAGCGACTGGCAGCCGCAGCGGCAAGATGGACTATGTCCGGAGTGACGTCTACTATAGTCGGCGGTTGAGTAAAAAGCGTAAAGGAATGCTGCAATTGCGTACCGGTATACCAGAATCCGGGCAGCTTGTCACCATATTTAACATTCCACAGACGCATACCAGCAAGCCCCGTAGTGGACGAGAACGGGTCACTAACTACACTCCTAGTGGTGAACCTGAGACTGGCATTTTCTATTTTCTTCCCCGCCAGGCTCCAGATATCAAAGCTCCAGAAAGCACAATATCCTCTATTCTTCTCATCATCCCCAGCTATAGTTCGGGAATTATCTCTATCACCTTCGGAATCCACTGTGCCCGTCTCCTCGGCAGTCGGTCTGATGGTTACGGTTTTGGTGACTGCTGACACAGTGACCATCACATTGCCCATGGTTTCGCCACCTTTGCCATCACTGACAATTACTGTGATGTTGAAATCTCCACCTTTGTTGTTAGGTGCTATCCAGGTAACCTTGTTGCCTACTCCGGTGATATTCCCCTCGCTAGCCGACCAGCTATATCTGACCGCGTCGCCATCAGGGTCACTAGCAAGACAGGTAAGAGTCGTGCTGCCCCCATACAACACCCCAGACGGGCTGGCATCAAAACTAGAAATTATCGGCGATTGATTAGCACCAACTGTCACTTGTAAACTCGCCTCTGCCGAAGCACCTTTGCCGTCATCCACAGTGACCGTGATGTCGTAAGTCCCGTAATTCGGCGGAGCTTTCCAGATAACGGAGGGGCCAGCGCCGCTAAAACCACCACCAGTGCATGCCCAACTGAAATTCAACTGATCACCATCTGCGTCCTGCGCTATGCACTGAACCTCAGTATTCCCCGACGGATAAAGCTGTGTCTTCGCCGCTACTAGACTGGCAATTTTGGGCGGTTGATTACCGCTCGGCATCGGTGGTGGTGTCGCCTGGCGCGGGCCGCAAGCCCCACCCAGCATGACCACCACAGCCAGCACAACCATAGCCACAGTTAAACTACCTCTAAAAACGCTCATCTTCACTTACCTCCTTCTTTACATAGAAGTATACTTCAACTCAACACTGTTAACAATCATCAAAACTATTGCTTCGTGCTAGCCGCAATGTCATAGCTTGTAATCTTCCAGGCATCAGGGCCAACAGTCGTAATGCTGAAATCCCACGTCTCACCCGGGCGCAGATTCTCCCTAATAGCTGACGCCTTGGCAATGAGATTTTTGTTCTTATCATAGAAATTGACTGCTATCATGCCGAATTTTATGTCCACATTGCCCACGTTCTGAGCTCTGCCAATGACCACAGCCATGCTTTGAGGTGCACTTCCAGCGAATTCACGCACCGTCATGCTATGGCTCAATATCTTCAACTCTCCATCATCGCGTGCCCCTGGTTCAGTACATCCAGCAGAACTTACTATTAAAATCAGCACCAATACTGCAGCTACAACCCTAGCTACCCTCTTCATTATCTCCTGTTCCCCTTACAATGGTTAACCCATCACATTTCTTTTATTGGCCACAACAGCTCTTATACGGCCTGGGAACCACGCTTACGGTTAAGGTAGCCTGGGCACTGCCACCATCCCCGTCTTGGGCGACAACCATAATATGATAGTCACCATAATCATTTGGCGCCTCCCAGATAATAGTGGGCCCATCACCCGTTAGACTACCGCCGGTGGATGACCACTTGAACTGCACCACATCGCCTTCAGGGTCAGAGGCAACACATTTGATTTCAGAGGCACCCCTAGGGTAAACATTTATATACTGAGCCTCAAGGTTTGAGATTACTGGCGGCTTATTTCCCCTAAGCTCCGGCGATGCCAAACAAGCACTGCACAGCACTATCACAACCACGACTATGCCTAAACCGATTTTGCCGATATTCAAATTCACTAATACTCCCTCTCTCAAACAAACTAGCCAAAGTATATACAGGCGTGCCAATTTTGGCAAGCAACCTCATTGTTGACCTCACTTTGGCGGGATGGTATCATTCTCTAGATTTCCCGGAGATACAGAATTGGCTGACAACGCCAGGCAAGATACCGAAATCGCTCGATTTCTTAAGCTAGAAGCTAGGCGACAACAGGAGACCATAAACCTTATTGCCGCCGAAAATTACGCCAGCCACGCGGTGCTCGAGGCTCAAGGCTCCATACTAACCAACAAATACGCCGAAGGCTACCCGCAACGCCGCTATTACGCTGGCTGCCCCCATATAGATGCCATTGAAAGCCTGGCAATCGAGCGAGCCAAGAAATTATTCAATGCTGAGCATGCCAATGTCCAGCCCCATAGCGGCAGCCAAGCCAACATGGCAGCCTATTTCGCCCTCCTCGAGCCCGGCGATATTGTTATGGGGATGAGCTTAAGCCATGGCGGTCATCTAACTCACGGTGCTCCAGTCAACTTCTCAGGGAAATGGTACAAGTTCATCACCTATGGACTCGACCCCGAAACTGAAAGGCTCGATTACGATAACATAGAGAAACTAGCCTTAAAGCACAAGCCGAAGCTTATTATCTCTGGAGCCAGCGCCTATCCCCGAATTATCGACTTCAGCCGCTTCCGCAGCATAGCAGATGCTGCCGGCGCATTGCTTATAGCAGATATGGCTCATATAGCCGGATTAGTAGCGACCAACTTACATCCCTCTCCGGTACCTCATTCCCAAATAATCACCTCATCCACTCACAAGACATTGCGCGGTCCCCGAAGTGGCTTCATTTTATGTAATCAAGAGCTAGCCTCGAAAATAGATGCCGCTGTTTTCCCCATGATGCAGGGTGGACCACTGATGCACGCCATCGCCGCCAAAGCCGTAGCCTTCTTCGAAGCCATGCAGCCTGAGTTCACCGCCTATCAAAAGGCAGTGCTGGAAAATGCTCAAGTCCTAGCCACTGAGTTAAAGCAGCACGGCTTACGACTAATTTCCGGCGGCACCGATAACCACCTCATCCTCATCGACCTCACCCAGACCGGAATAACCGGCATAGTCGCTCAGGAAGCCCTTGAAGCCGCTGGCATCCTAGTAAATAGAAATACCATTCCCGCCGACCCCAGACCACCTCAAATCACCAGCGGCATTAGGCTGGGTACCCCAGCTATTACAACAAGAGGCTTCGGTCCCAAAGAAATGAAGCAGATTGCCTCTTTCATTATGAAGGTGCTCTCTAACCCTGAAGATAAAAAAATACAAAAAGAAATAGCTGAGCAAGTAGCTTCCATGTGCCACAGTTTTCCCACTCCAGGAATAGACTAGACTCTACAAATGAAACGTTACATCACAAGACAGAAAACGTCAGATTTCCCTTAAGCAGGTAGGCCTTCCATACCATCGTTCTTATAATTCAAAGGTTCGCAGTAGAAACCTATGGAACCAAAATTTGCCATCGAAACCAGAGATTTAACCAAGAAATACGGTGACCTCACTGCAGTCGACAAGCTAAACATTACCATAGGCTACGGTGAGGTATTTGGACTGCTGGGTCCAAATGGTGCTGGCAAGACAACAATAATCTCCATGCTGTGCACCATAATCAATCCATCTTCAGGCAGTGCCACTGTGAATGGCTTCAATATATTAAAACAACCAGCCGCTGTTAGGCGCAGCATCGGCATCGTTTTCCAAGACCCGAGCATTGACGACCGCCTCACCGGCAAAGAAAACCTGCAGCTTCACGCTTGCCTTTACGATATGCCCGCAGAGTTGGGCAAAAAGCGCATAGCGGAAGTCCTAAACCTGGTAGGATTAGAAGATAGAGCCAATTCCGCCATGAAAACCTACTCGGGTGGTATGAGAAGACGATTGGAACTGGCCAGGGGTTTGCTTCACCACCCCAAGGTGCTCTTTCTTGACGAGCCTACTCTAGGCCTCGACCCTCAAACCCGAGAACACCTCTGGACATACATCGAAAACTTGGCCCGAACGACCGAAATCACTATTATTCTCACCACTCATTACATGGAAGAGGCCGACCAACTTTGCAATAGAGTAGCCATCATCGACTACGGCAAAATCAAGGTCGTTGACACACCCACCAACCTGAAGTCAGCTCTAAAAGGCGATGTCATAACCATCACCACAACCCATCAGAAGAAGCTTGCCACCAGGTTGATCGAACTCAGACTCAACCCTCAGATAGACACATCAGGAGATACCATAAGATTAACTGTCTCAAATGCAGAAAAAATCATACCTAGATTAATTAAAATCGCCGCCGAGATTGGAGTAGAAGTCAGTTCCGTATCCGTCCACCACCCAACATTAAATGATGTGTTCCTTCACTACACCGGTCGAGATATAAGAGCTGAAGAGGCCGAATCACCGTTCAAAAAATTCATGATGATGGGGAGGCAAAAAAGATGAGCGAGCTTAGGAAAATATACGGATTGTGGCGCCGAGAAGTAATCAGATACTGGCGTGAAAAGTCTCGGATTATTTCTTCACTCATACTGCCCCTGCTCTGGCTGCTGGTTTTCGGCGGCGGTATGCGCGGCGTAGAACTGTCCAGCGCACAGAGTTACCAAACCTACATATTCCCGGGAATAGTCGCTATGACTCTACTATTCACCTCTGTCTGGTCCGGTATCTCCATAATTTGGGATAGAGAATTCGGTTTTTTCAAAGAGATTATGGTAGCACCTATCTCTCGTACCTCAATCGTCATAGGTAAAGCCCTGGGCAGTGGAACAAGTGCCCTTATTCAGGGCTTCATTTTACTACCACTTTCATTTCTGGTAGGTGTCCACCTGTCACCGATGTCTTTCGTAATGCTTATACCAATTATGGTTCTCATCTCAATCGGGCTGGTCTGTATTGGGCTGCTTATTGCCTCAATGATAACCAGCATGGAAGGATTCAATTTCATCATGAGCCTGGTGATTATGCCCATGTTCTTCACCAGCGGAGCCCTCTTCCCATTAACCTCAGCCCCAGACTGGCTAAGAGGCTTCAGTTATGTAAACCCACTAACCTACGGTGTTGATGCCTTGCGCTGGGGCACCTTCGGAGAGACAAGTTCATTGTTACCAATTTATGCCGAATTTCTTATATTAGCGCTATTTGCCGCAGCTATGATTGCAGCTTGCTCCTACACCTTTAACATTAAAAAGTAACATCTACTCCCCCAAGATGTAATATTCCCCATAATAACTGCTCCGATTATTTCTCGACCGCTTTCGTATGCCTGAAATATAACCTCGTCATATAGAAAACACATCACAATACATGATTAGGTATGAATGTTTACAGAAAATTTACACAATGGCAAAACCGAGGCAACAATCCACTGCTACACTAATAGTAGACTGTAAAGTTGACACAGGCCTTGTACCCAGGGCCCTAACATGGTCTGGAGTTAGCTCCAGTCAAAGAAGAAAAAGGAGGTCTCTAAGAAAATGAAGAAGGCACTAAGCCTAGCCCTGCTGGCAATAGTTCTAGTGGCCAGCCTCGGTTTCGCCACTACAGCCTATGCCGATGATGCCAGTGCCGATGTCAGCTCTAACAGCGTCGGCAAACTGAAAGCTCAGGGGGACGGTATAGCCATATTATATGGCAAAGGTACCATCGAGCTAAGCGGTAACGGCACCCTATGGGTCAAGGATTCCGCTGGCAATGCTAAGATTGAAGTGACAGGATACGGCGTCAAGAAGGAATTCCCCGATGGTTGGATCCAGTACTCAGGTCTGCACGGCACTGCCAGTATTAAGGGGACCAATATCCGTGTTGTCATTGCTGGTGTAAATATTGACCTCGATGCTAAAGGCCGAGGCGGCGCCATACTTTGGGGTCACGGAACTTATGAAATGAACGGTAGGTCAGGCCAGTGGGGCAACAATACCTTCCCCAAACCAGTGCTGCTTGCCCCGGCTGAATAACTTCAAGTAACAACAGGTAAAACGCTGGCAAGCCAGGGAAATCCTGGCTTGCCATACTTAAAAACGAAAGGAGGTTACAAAGAAATGAGGAAAATCCAGAAATTCGTTCTTTCCACCGTGCTGGTCGCCATTATGCTCATCTCAAGCGCACCGGCTATAGCACTGGCTCAAGAAGATGAAACCCCAGAACGTCGGGGTGCTCTAATAGCCCAAGTCGCCGAAATACTGGGTATTGACCAGCAGGAGCTTGAGAATGCCCTGAAGCAGGCCCAAATGGAATTGCGGGGGGAGACCCTCGACGCCAGACTTCAAGAACTAATAGCTGAGGGCACACTGACCCAGAGTCAGGCAGACGAGCTTAAGGCATGGACTGCAGCTAGACCAGATGTCCCAAACATCCCTCCAAGACAACTTAAGGAGGCATTAGAAAAAGGCATCATAACTCAAGAGCAGGTAGACCAGCTTAAGGCATGGATGGAGGCAAAGCCAGACGTCCCAAATATTGGGACACCAATAGGTGAGCAGCTTGTAGAAGAAGGCATCATCACACAGCAGCAGGCAGATGAGTACAAAGCCTGGATGGAATCAAGACCAGCGGATATGCCAAAAGTTGGCCCCGCACAACTCAAGAAATTGCTGGATGAGGGCGAAATAACTCAAGAACAGATGGCTGCGTTCAAAGCATGGACGGAGGCGAAACCTGATATGCCAGAGGTTCGACCGGAACTACGAAAAGAGCGAGCTGAAAACACCCAAGAGCACCGCGACGCGCTAACCACACGTGTCGCCGAAATTCTCAGCATCGACAAGGCAGACCTCGAGAATGCCTTCAAACAGGCACAAAGTGGATTTCGAGAGCAAGCTTTGGACACCAGACTTCAGGAGCTGGTAAATCAGGGCACGTGGACCCAACAGCAGGCAGACGCATTCAAGGCCTGGATAAAAGCCAGACCAGATGTTCCACCACTTCAGCCAGCACAACAGCCAGGAACACCACGTCAGCCAAGATGGCAGTAGACACCAAGCAAATTCAATGGTGAGTGGATAGGTAAGTCATACAATAAACCTTGGCAAGCCAGGCTACAGCCTGGCTTGCCACCGCTCAACTACTAAACATTGCAAAACACTTTGAGATATAATTAGGAAGCTATGAGGCTATTACAAATCATGAGGGCAAACGATGACAACTATTTTAGTCGTCGATGACGAGCCAAACATACTAGAACTCGCCAAGCTCTACCTTGAGCAAGAGGGATACCATGTCGAGGGAGTTAGTAATGGCAACGATGCCCTTCAAAAACTAAACTCGGCTAAGCCATCACTAATCGTCCTCGATTTAATGCTACCCGATATCGATGGCTTTGAGGTATGCCGTGAGATACGAAAGAAAAGCGACATCCCTATTCTAATGCTTACTGCCCGAAAAGAAGACGTGGACAAAATAGTCGGGCTTGAGCTAGGAGCTGATGACTATCTAACCAAACCATTCAATCCACGAGAGCTGGTAGCCAGGGTCAAGGCTATTCTCCGCCGCTACAAGTCTGGACTCAAGCCCAGTCAAGCCATAGAAGTCGGTAATCTACATATTGACCTGGCTCGCCGAGAGGCAACTATAGATGGCAAACAACTTAAACTCCGCACTAAAGAGTTCGACCTGCTAGCAACCCTGGCTCAAAACCTGGGTGTCGTCCTAACCCGGGAGCGACTCCTTGAGATAGTCTGGGAAACTGATTATTACGGAGAAACGCGAACCGTCGATATCCATATTAACCACCTCCGGGACAAATTGAGCGAAACAAATGCCTCGATAGAAACAGTCCGAGGCATAGGCTACAAGATGACATTAAAACAACGAACATCCAGCGGTTGAGGATGAAGTTTCTAGTCACAGAAAAAGCCGCTCTATATATAGAGGTTTAGATGAGCCTGCGTACACGCCTCATTCTTTCATATGTTTTAATCATAGTCTTATGCCTGAGCATAGTCGCTGCCTCGCTTATAGTCTTGCTCGGTGACCAAATCAACAGGCTAGCCATGGCACGCCTGACCGATATTGCATTGCCCATCTATGTCCAGTTCAGAGCAGCTACCAGAGGCCAAGTCTCTCTAAACCAGGCATGGGCCAATCTGCAGGAGATGTCCCAGGAAACTGGCACTTACATATTTCTACTGGACGCTAAAGATGTCATCGTCAGGCAGGCAATCCCTGCAGAGAGTTCCTGGGTACCACCCTCAAAGCTGGAAATCAAAAAGCCACCTGTCAACAGACTAACGCCTTACCACGGAACTTATGTCGCACCTGGTGGACAAAGATTCCTATTCGTCGCCCAACCACTTAC
>Ga0163210_1001255_pt1 | contig 11002 bp, 7 predicted proteins | sample Kivu_220m_FD_113536 | JGI IMG/M metagenome (GOLD analysis project Ga0163210, IMG submission 113536) | Freshwater microbial communities from Lake Kivu, Western Province, Rwanda to study Microbial Dark Matter (Phase II) - Kivu_220m | ecosystem: Environmental > Aquatic > Freshwater > Lake ... | reverse complement strand
GAGTTCGAAAAAAGCAGAGGAAGAAGCCTGCAAAATAGAACATCTGATAAGTTCGGAAACCGCAGATGCAATAGACAGGTTTATGATGTTTTTAAAATCGGACAAAACCAAAAAATCAGTGAAGAGTAAAAAGCGAAAAGTGAAAAGTGAAGAGACGGGTCTAAAGAGGTGAAAAGTGAAGGGTGAAAAAGAATTTCATCCTGAAAAAAGTTGACAAAATTAATATTAGTAGAAAGATTAATTTTCTTTCTTTTGTTAAAATGTTAATAACTTTATTCATGCTGCATATTTTACATTTAGTGTTTGATATCCTATGCTTATGTGCGGCTTTAAGTTATTATATGTTTTTATTGCTTCATTAACAGCCATCACAGCTATATACTTTGTCTTAAATATTCCATATAGCATGAATTCTTCTTTTAAAATTCCGTATATACGTTTGGCTAGTGCATTGAATAGTGCATTGATTTTTTAACTTCTGATTACTAATCTAAAGCAGATAAAAGCAGTAATTTAGAGAAAGTGAAGAGTTGCGATTTTATGGGAAATAAATAGTAAAGATCACAGATATAAAGAGGCAAATGTCAGCTAAATATCGTAAAATATTATTTTATAAAAAGTCCAGTCTTTGCTGTATCAATACAATTAGTTCCTACCTAAAGTTTACAGTTTTACAAGATAAAGTTATAGAAAGTTTATGTAAAGTAAAAACAGATTTATAAACTTAAAATATCAAAATCATGAAAAAATTTTATTTATTCTTTCTGCTGATATTATTGTTTGCACTTAATCTCTATTCACAGTCATATCTTGGTTATATAACAAAAAAAGTTACAATGCGAGATGGTCCTGGGAAAGAATATAAAACTCTATTGACATTGAAAAAAAATTCACCGGTTTTTTTATTTTCATTGACTACAGAAAATGATTATTATCATATTATTGATATTGAAACAAATACAGAAGGATATATCCCTTCCACTTATGTGAAGAATATAGAAACACTGGAGAGTACTTCTGGTAAAGTCTTTTCCCCGACAGGCCCAATATCATCTAATAATTCCGAGGTACATGTTTTTAACAATACATCAGAAACCATGACACTTAAATTAAATAAATCCGCATACGTCTTTTCGCCTCATGAAACAAAAATAATATATTTAGCACCAGGAAAATATGCTTTTTTTGCTTCTGCACCTGGAGTAATTCCAAGTTATGGCAGCCAATATTTTGAGAAAGGAATGGGTTATGAATGGGTGTTTTATATAATCACTAAAAGATATTGATATGGATAACGATAAATTAATTCAAAGATTAACTAAAGCACAACAGCTTATACAAGAAAGAAATTTTAGTGATGGGATTTTAATTTTAGAAGAAATATTGTCTCATTTACCTTTCAATTATCAATATAGAAAAGTTACAGATAACGCCGAATATATTGAATTTTGGGATAAAGAAGAATTTCTGGAATATGTTAAATATATTAAGAATAGTAATAGTGAACGGGAAATATATTGGATTGCAAATATATTCCCAAAAGCTTGCTATTTGATTGCAATAGCATTAATGGAAAATGGTAATTTAAACGATGCAGAAAAATACCTTATAAAAGGACTATCGCTGGAAAGCGATCAACCATTGCTTTTATGTGAAATGGGGATGCTAAATTTATTTAAAGCAAAGTTTTATAATGATATAAACTATCACAAAGAAGCAATAAAATATTATTATAAAGCATTTCATTGTAGACCTTATATTACAAAAGGATTAAAAGCAAGAGCGCTAAGGGGCATTGGTTTTTCAGAAATTGAATTAAATAATTATGATGAAGCAGAGAAATGTTTCAAAGAATCACTTGAGTATGAGCAAAACAAGATTGCATTAAATGAAATACTATATATACAGATGGCTAAAAAGGGCTATAAATCACATACAGTAACTAATTTAAGTAGTGGGTTATCCGATAATCAATTTTTAACGATTTCCAGTAACAAGGAAGTAAATAAACCTAATAAGATTAAATCCGTTTTAATGAAAATATTCAGAAATTAAATGAATATTATTCTTACTAATCCATATCGGTTCCTCGGAATACCCGTAAATTCTTCTGAAAAATTAATTAAGAAAAATATTCAGAATTTTGAAGTATTTCTCTCCATTGGTCAGCAGCCCAAAGCCCAGGAAACTGATTTTATATTCTTTGGTAATGTTGAACGAAACAGTGTTGAATTAACTGAAACTATTAGTAAACTTGAATTACCTCAAGATAGGATTAATTATTCTTTATTCTGGTTTTCAAAATTTACAGCCGTTGATAATGACGCATTTATTAATCTCAAAAGTAATGAAATAGATGAAGCTATTGAAAAATGGGAAAGTACAATTATTGAAAATACAATTACAAAAAATAATTTTACATCTTTTAAGAATTTAGGTGTTTTGTATTACTATAAAGCTTTCACAAATAACTCTATTGATATTAGTAATCTTGTAAAAGCTATTACGCTTTTTGGAAAATCACTGAATTCGGATGATTTTTGGAATAATTATATTTCACATTTCAACAACTCATTATTAATAAATACCGCAAACCGAACGGAAAGTTTAAGCTATTTATTTAGAACGATGTTTAAGGAAATACAGGAAAAATGTAATTTTAAAAAAGATGTAGAGTTTATAAAGAAATTATTAAATAACAAACAAATTCCTAAATCTCTAAAAGACGAAATTTCATTAAGCTTAATCTATGATAAAATAACTTTTATTGAAACGGAAGTTGAAAATTGTAAAAATAATCTTAAGATAAATAAAATACTGTCTTACAATTATGGTGTCGATTTATACAATAAAATTAAAGAGGATTTTTATTTTGTTATAAATATATTAGGAGAAGATAATTATCGTGTTATTATGTTGTCTGATAAAATATCAAATGAATTTCTGAATTGCGCAGTTAACACTTTTAATAATGATTTAGATGAAAGATTTACAATTCAAAAAGTTGAAACACTTTTGAACTTTGCCGAAGAATATGCTAAAGGAGACTTAGCAAGAAATAAATTAATTGAGAATGAAAAAGCATTTAAGGAAGCTGCTGGCTCAAGGAAAAATGATACGGTTATTTCTAATTTCTTTGAAAAACTGGATAAAGCTAATAAAGATTTAGAAAAATATAAGCATCCTTATATCGTTTATATGGATTTCTTAATTATACTCGAAGAAACATTACAAAAAATTGATGAAAATGTTGTACCTGAATATCGGATCATGATTCTTAACTTATCCGCAGCTTTGTTTAGGAATTGCGCGGTTAAATTGTCTAATGATTATAATGATTTTATTCGCTCGGTAGAGATTTTACAAAAAAGTTTACTCTATGTCAAAGATCCTTATATAAAATCAAGAATTCAAGATGATTTAAATACCGTTAATAGTAATGCTCGCATATTGGAACAAAATCAAATTAACCAAGACTATTATTCGGGAATTTTGAATGGAAAAAACAGCCCCAAAAAAATAGATGTATACAACATATTTCGCTTTATTTTACCTTTAATAATTTTTGGAATTTTAATAGTCTTGTGCAAGAGTCTTACAACATGTAATAATTCTTCCCGAACTGATATTAAAAATAATAGTCCGACAAAAACAAATATAACTTCAACCACAAGTGAAAATAAAACTAGTTTTCCTTTAAACGACGATAATAGCAAACAAACAGAATTACGCCAGACATTACCGAAAGAAGTTGAAGATTTAAAAGTAACACGTCTTAAGACCGGAGCTACACCGTATAATTCATATTTTAAAAGCATCAGATCTGATAAAAGTTCGCATTGCTGGTTAAAATTAATAAATACCACTGATGAAGATGCGATAATAAGTTTAGTAAATAATTCGAATGATAAAGTTGTTAGATGCGTTTATGTGCGTGCCAATGAATCCTATACAATTAGAAATATTCCTTTTAATAACTATTATATGAAAGTTTATACAGGAACTGCCTGGAGCAATGAAAAAACATTCAAAAATAATCAAATTAAAGGTGGATACAAGTACCATGAGGATTTTGCAAAATTTACGAGAGTTATTTCAATAGAGCAAAGCAGAACATCAAGAGGAGTCTATTATTCATCCGGAGAATGGACTTTATACAAAATAACTTCTACATCATTTTATAATTTTAATTCAATTTCATCTAATGAATTTTTTACAGACTAATTTAATATATGAAACAATTAATCCTTTACATATTTATAACTTTTACAGTTTCAAGCTTTGCACAGACAGATTCTGCAGCTTTTTTGAATAGTCTTAATAAACTGAATAATGACAATAAAAAGTTAAACTTACGTATCGACGAGCTTTCTAAGAATTTTGATAAATATAAAGAATCGGCTCAAACAACAATTGATTCTCTTAAAATGAGGTTGAATACCGTTGAAACTATTAATACTAACCTGCTTGATGAGAATAAAAAATTAAAAAAGGAAATGGAATCAGAAAAATCGTATAGAGAAAAAAATATAGAAGATATATCTTCGAAATTTTTAAAATCCAATCTTATAGGAGCAATTATAACTGTTATTATTTTTGTTGTCATACTGTTTTTTGTTTTCGTAATTATCAGGAAGTTTAAAGAATCAAATAAAACTGCTGAAGAAAAGTCCCTTAAAATTGATAAGGAATTATTGGAATTGATGTCAAAGCAGATGAATATTATCAAGAAATCTGAAAACAGTAAAGATTTAAAAGAGGCTCCTGAAACCGTTGATCATTCTCTTGCTGTAAAAGTAGCCGATGAAATCAACAGAATAAATATGAGAATTGTAAAAATGGATGATAAATCAAGAGATGTGATAGCTGTGAAAAATGCTCTTAAAAGAATCGAAAGTGAACTTAACCAGCAGGGTTATGAAATAATAATCAGAAGCGGTGAACCTTTTACAGATACATGCACATTCAACCCCGTTAACTTTATTAAGTTAAGTGGGCTTAACCCAGGAGAGCAGATTATTTTAAGAACTATTAAACCTCAAATAACCTATAAATTTAAATTAATTCAGCAGGGAGAGATAGAAGTAGGGGTTAATGAAAATGACTTAGTATAAATTTTAATAATTTTATTTAATAAAAATATGGCAAGGTTTAAAATTGATTACGGTATTGATCTTGGTACCACAAATTCTGCGATTGCACGATGTGATGACGGTGCAATCAGAATAATAAAAAGTAGCAGATCACAAAAAGATACAACACCTTCCTGTGTTCATATTAATAAAAAACATCAGATAATTACTGGTGACCAAGCTTTCGTAAAGTTATTCAGAATTCAGGATATAAATAGAACATTTGTTGAATTTAAAAGAACAATGGGTTTAGATACATTATATCCCATAGAATATCCTAATGAATATAATTCAGATATTGAGAAAAGATTCAATTCCGAAGAACTGTCGGCTGAGATTCTCAAAACTTTGAAAAATTACGTATCAGATGAAGTTGTTAAATCGGTAGTGATTACAGTACCGGCAAGATTTGAAAGAGTGCAATGCGATGCTACAATAAGAGCCGCTAAACTTGCGGGTTTTGATTACGTGGAACTTCTCCTTGAGCCGATTGCTGCTTCTACTGCTTTTGCAATGGAATCAAAATTTACTGATGGATACTGGCTCGTTTTTGATTTCGGAGGTGGTACTTTTGATGCTGTTTTAATGTACTCTATTGAGGGTATTATGAAAGTTGTAGGCTCTGCAGGAGATACGCACCTTGGTGGAAAAGATTTTGATAATGTTTTTTTAGAGAATATAATATTAAAAAAAATAGACAATGATTATAAAATATCCAGTTTATTAAAAAGCAAATTAAGGATGTCATTTTTAACCTCTTTAAAGAGTTATTCTGAAAATGTAAAAATCACATTTTCTACCCCTTCGGTTAATTCAACAACACTTATTGATGATTTATTTCCTCTAGAATTTAAAGATGATAACGGAAATGAAATTCATCTTGATTATGAAATTTACAGAGATGAGTATGAGAATTTAATTAGACCATTTATACAAAGGTCGATTAATCTTACGCTTGATTTATTAAAAAAACATAATATACCAAAAGAAGAACTTAAAACAATACTTATGGTCGGAGGTCCGACTTTCACTCCTCTAATGAGACAGATGGTGAGAGAGCAGATTTCTGAGAATATTAATATTAGTATTGACCCGATGACAGTTGTTGCCAAAGGCGCTGCTTTATATGCATTTACAAGAGATATACCTTCTGATAATCTTGATAGAGATACAACTAAAATACAATTAAAACTTAATTATCCTTCAAATTCAGTGGATAAAGATGTATCATTATCTTACGAAATAATTGATTATAAAGAAAAACACAAAAAATATTCAATTCAAATTATTCGAATAGATGAAGGATTTGATAGTGGAAAATATCCTTTAAACACTAATAAAGGAGTTATTGAGTTAGAGCTGCTTAATCATAGAAATAATTTATTTGATATAATTATTTATGACGAATATGGTAATAAAACAGAGTGTGAACCAAACAGAATATCTGTTTATCAAGGTACTACAATTGCACCGCAGGTAACGGCATATGATTACGGAATAGGAATAGAAACTATAGATGATGAAGGAAAGAGTGTATTAATATTTGAAAAAATAATTTCTCAAAACACAAATCTAAACACAAATCTACCGACTGTCGGAAAAGCAAAATATAAAGTCAAGAAAGAGGTACGACCGGGAAAATCTGAAGATTTTATCTGGATTGCAATTCTTGAAGGGACTCACGGTACAAAATTAATAAGAAATAATATAGCCAAGCAATACTTTATATATGGAAATAATGAAAGAATTTCAAAGCTGATACCCGTGGGAACCGAAGTCGAAATTGAAATGAAAATCGATTCGGCTCTAAAAATCGAAGCATCAATGTATATTCCATTACTTGATGAAACATTTGATTTTAAAAAAGACGATGAAGTACCCCACGTTCATCAAGAAATCGCTAATTTGAATTTAGATAATATCATAGATGATGAATTAGAGAATGCAAAGGATAGAATTGAAACTCTTTTAGGACATTCGTTTAGTAATTATAAACTTGATTCAAATAATATAGAAAATCTTAAAAAAGAAGCCGAAGAAATCAGAAATCTTGCGAAGTCTCACAGGTCTGATGATGATAAAAAGAAACAGGTCAAAGACAGAGTAAATGAGCTTCAAATACAACTTGATAAAATTGATGTTAAAGTTCGACATTTAATTATTACGGATAATATAAACCAGTCTTTAAATCATGCTAAACAGTTGCAGGAGAGATATGGCGATGAAGAAACACAAAAAGAACTGGACATTATTTTAAAACAATTCAGTGAATTTAAGAACAACAAAGATGTAAAATTCGGCAAACAAATAAATGATAATGTTTTAGCATTTAATTTCAAAATATTAAACGAACGGCTTGAGTTCTGGGTAAATGAAATTCTGCAAACAGACAAATATTTTAATGTAATATCGTGGAAAACAGGAACTCAGGGAGAAGCAAAGCAAATAATAAACAATGCGAAATCTGTAATTGCTTCCGGACCGACTGCAGATTCGTTAAGAAGTATAATGTTTAAACTTTGGGATTTAATGGAAGATGGCAGTTCAAGAAGACTTGAAAGTACAGGTGCATTAACAAAATAATTGTAAATGAAAATATTAGAAAAAGGCGAAATAGTATCAAATGTCATAACCGTGCATAATTTTCTCGGTGAAGGAAATTTCTCTGAAGTTTATTATGTTGACCACAAATATTTAGGCAAATTATCTCTAAAAGTATTGAAACCCGGGAATGAAGTACTATATGACTACGATAAGTTAATGAATGAAGCACGAATTCTTTCCAAAATTACCCATGTTAATATTATTCGGGTTTTTGATGCTAATACTTTTATAAAAAAAGGACAGGTTCTTTTTTATATAAGTTCGGAATTCATCGCAGGTGAATCACTCAAAGATATGTTTATACGTAAGTTCAAACTTGATATTGATTTAGCATTATCTTTTCAGAAAGATATATGTTCTGCTCTTAAATGCGTTCATGAAAATACACCAACAATACTGCATAGAGATGTAAAGCCGCAAAATATTCTTATTTCATATCAGAGTATTAATCCGGTTGCGAAGCTCGGTGATTTCGGGCTTGCAATAAAAATAGATGATAATTTAATGACCTCTTCTTGTGCGGGAACGATGACATATCTCGCTAATGAAGGCTTTTGGGGATTTCAAACACCTGCAAGCGATGTTTTCTCTGCCGGAATAGTTTTTTATCAAATGATAACAGGTAGGCAGGCTTGGTATTATGATTTTAATCTGATAAATACTACTGATAAGGAAGCAGTGGAAACAATGATATTAAAAACCCGTAAGAATAAACCAGTTCTGCCAAGAAATATTAATGGTCTTTGCGATGAAAAACTGCAATCCATTATTTTAAAGTCAATTGATCCTAAAATGGAAAACAGGTTCAAAAATGGCGGTGAATTTCTTAGTGCAATTCTGGAATACGAGGCGGAAAAAAAAGAAAAAAATAAATTAACTGTTGTTTTAAAATCAAATGAGAGTATTACTGTGAAGGAAAAGGGTAAGGGATTTGATGAAATTGCGGGTATGGATAACTTGAAAAAAATATTATATCAGGATATTATACTGCCGCTTGAACAAAAAGAATTGTATGAAAAGTATAAAATTACAATTCCAAATGGTATTCTTTTTTATGGACCTCCGGGCTGCGGAAAAACATTTATTTGTCAGAAACTAGCTCAGGAAGTTAATTATAATTTTATTTCGGTCAAACCATCAGATTTAGCAAGTATATATATTCACGGTACACAGGAAAAGATACGAAAATTATTTGAAGAGGCAAGGAAAAATGCGCCCACAATATTATTTATAGATGAACTTGATGCTGTAATGCCCAGAAGAGATCCCGGTCTGAGTCATTCATACTCTCAAGAAGTGAATGAATTTCTGGCACAATTGAGTAATTGCAGTAGCTTTGGTGTTTTGTTAATAGGAACGTCTAATAGACCCGATATGATAGACCCTGCAATACTTAGAACTGGGAGAATAGATAAATTGTTTTATGTCGGTCCACCGGATTTTGCAGCACGGGTTGCATTGTTTGAACTGTTATTAAAAAATAGACCTCTTGATAAAGAATTATCTTTTGAAGATTTCGCAAAATTAACAACTGGGTATATTACATCAGACATTGAGTTTGTAGTAAACGAAGCTTCAAGAGCGGCATTATTGAAAAACTCACTGATAACAGATGCTATTATTATAGAAATAATAAATAAAACCAAGCCGTCTATTTCAATGGCTTCTTTAGAAACTTATAATAAATTTAAAGATAAAAGGGAGTTTGATTAATTATGGAAAATAAAGAATTTCAAAAAATACTTTTAAAAACGGCGGTTCTTGCAATGACAGCCGACGGACAAATTCATGAAAATGAATTGAATGAAATAAATAAACTGGCTAAAGAACAAAATTATTTTTCGGAAATAGATTTTAAGATTGAAATTAATGAACTGATTAACAAGATCAATTTAAATTATAAAGAAGAGTACGCAAAGTATTTTGAATTCTTTGAAAATAATTACTTGTCTGCGGTAGAAATAATGTTGATTTTTGAAGTGCTGACTAAAATAACACAGGCAGACCTTGTGATTACTGATGAAGAAAAGAATTTTGTCAGGTTTATGAGAAAAAAATTTATTTATGTGCCGGATGAAATATTTCGTGCAAGATTTGGAGATAATGAATTATTTAAATCGGATGATAATGTAATCTCCTTTGAGTCAATAAAATTGAATTTGAATAATATCGATTTAAAAGATTTTATGGGTGATGAGTTGAAATGATTATGTTTCTTAACGAGAAATATTTTAAAAAAATATTTAAATGTTTTAAGTTAAAAAATTAAGTTAAGTAATTATAATGTAGGTTAAAAAATGTATGATAAATATGAAATTAGAACAGAAGATTTTAAAAGTTTTAATCAAGATAATAAAATAATTGCATCAGAATAGCTGCGATGCTTTTCACTTTTCACATCTCCCTGTTTGCTGTTTACGGCGCAAGTGTTTTGCTTGACATTTTATTTTTTTTGTTTATGATTTAAAATTGTTTTCTGAAAATTGAATATTGATAACTGAACATTGATAATAGATAAAAGTGTTATAAAGGAAAACCACAACAATTTCCTGCATTTTGCGATAGTTAGTTTACGTTTAAAAAAACACTAATTAAATTCCGAACTAATGCGGGTTTTCTTATTATGATACTAATTCAAATTCCCAATCCTGCTCCGACTGCCAAAAATCATATCAATTAGTAAATATAAATATTCTTGAATTTATAAATAATTTTTATTTAACAATATATTGTTAGTATAGGAAGAGTAATAACAAAAATACGAAAATCATTCGAAATATAAGGCGTATAATCCGTGTCACGGTTTCCGCAATGTATCCGTTTCTCTATGGAAGGCAAAATACCGTGTCATCATCATCATTCTTGAACATTATGTCCTAACATTTGTATTCCTTTCGTATTATTAGCAACACATTAACCACCTGATATTGTTAGTTAATCATCGCTCGGTTTTTTCTATCGCAGGAAAACTACTCGAGGACTCGCAGCTCTCCTTCTCTGCATCAGAATAATCAACATATTACCGTCTTTGTTTTGTTAAGCTTTTATAATATTTGCCTTGTGCAAATTTTGATGTACCTTGTGTGCAAAAAATTTAAATACGAAAATCATAAATGAATTTTTACTATATTTGAACAAAATTCAAGGAGAATATTATGAAAGATAAATCAACTAAAAATGAATTTATTAAACTTAAGGTTGATGGCTTGTCTCTTAGAGATATCTCTGAAAAATTGAATGTGTCGCTCTCTGCACTCTGTAAATGG
>Ga0163210_1001254_pt1 | contig 11003 bp, 6 predicted proteins | sample Kivu_220m_FD_113536 | JGI IMG/M metagenome (GOLD analysis project Ga0163210, IMG submission 113536) | Freshwater microbial communities from Lake Kivu, Western Province, Rwanda to study Microbial Dark Matter (Phase II) - Kivu_220m | ecosystem: Environmental > Aquatic > Freshwater > Lake ... | reverse complement strand
GTTGATCGTCACCTTCTTGCCTTTGCTGGTCTCTTTCAGCTCCAGGGCCTCGTATACGCAAGCCGAGACACAGGCCGCACAGCCCATGCACTTTTTCTCATCCACTTCGCAAACCGATCCGGAAGCGACGACCGTATCGTGCGAGAGGAGCGTCAAGACCCGGCCGGCCGCTCCGTACGCCTGGTTGATCGCCTCCGGGATATGCTTGGGATAGTGGGCCATGCCGCAGAGATAGATGCCGTCCGCCGCAAATTCCACCGGCCTGAGTTTCACATGGGCTTCCTGGAAGAAACCGTCTGTGCCGACGGGCAGATTGAACAACTTAGCCACTGCTTGGCTTCCAGACGAGGGGACGACGGCAGCCGCCAGGGCGACGAGGTCGGCATCGATTTGAAGCTGGCTCCCGATCACATAATCCGTCGCCGTGACCTTCAGAACGGGCCGTCCGTCGTCCGACTCGCCGGCCTCTATCTGAGGTTTATCTTCTGGCTCATAGCGAATGAAGCGGACGTCCTTATCGGCGGCTTCCCGGTAGAAATCTTCGTTGAACCCGTACGTTCTCATGTCCCGATAGAGAATGTAGACGTCCATCTTCGGGTTGATTTCTTTGAGCTTCAACGCGTTCTTGACCGATTCGCTGCAGCAGACCCGGCTGCAGTAGTTTCGGTCTTCATTCCGGCAGCCGACGCACTGGATCATGACCAGGCTTTCGGCCTTGAGGACCTTTTCGTCGCCTTCGTTGATCCGCTCGTCCAGCTCCAGGTGGGTCAAGACTCTATCGTCCTGTCCATAGAGGTACTCGGTAGGATGGTATACATCCGCGCCTACGGCGATGACCGTTGCGCCATGTTCTATCTGCGTGACTCCTCTTTCAGAGCGGACCGTCGTCACGAAATTCCCCACGTAGCCTGTGGCGTTCGTGATCGTGGCATTGTGATAAACAAGGATCAGGGGATGCCGATAGACCTTCGTGATGAGATCGCGCAGATACGCTTGAACATCCATTCCCTCCAGCGTGGAATGGATCTTGCGCGCGATTCCGCCCAGCTTGGCGTCCTTTTCCACCAGGTGCACCTCATGCTCCTGGTTGGCAATGGAGAGCGCGGCGTTCATGCCGGCAATGCCTCCGCCCACCACCAGCGCGGCCTTGTTGACGGGGAGGTTGAATTCCTCCAACGGCTCCAGCCGCGCGGCCCGCGCGACCGACATGCGGATAATGTCCTGGGCCTTCTGAGTCGCCTCTTCCTTTTCCTTGGAATGCACCCAGGAGTTCTGCTCTCGAATATTGGCCATATCGAAATAGTATTGATTGATGCCCGCCTCGCGGACCGTATCTCGGAAAAGCGGTTCGAGGGTTCTGGGGCTGCAGGCGGCGACAATCACCCGATTGAGCCCCTTCTCCTTGATCATGTCCGTTATTTCTTTGGCGGAATTCGTAGCACACGAGAAGAGTTGTTCCTGGGCATAGACGACGTTGGGCAAAGTCTTGCAATATTCCACCGTCGCCGGAACGTTGACGATCCTTCCGATATTGGCGCCGCAATGGCACACAAAGACGCCGATCCGCGGCTCCTCTTTGGAGACGTCTTTTTCCGGCGGATAGACCCTTTCTCGCGTCAGCTTTCCGCGCCGATAGTCCAATAGCTCGCCAATCTGAGAGCTGGCACCGCTGGCGCCGAAAACCGACTCGGGAATATCGGAGGGACCCTTGAACGCTCCGCTCAGGAAAACTCCCGGGCGAGAAGTCAGCAGAGGATTCGTCGGATCGGTTTTCCCGAATCTGTGAGAATTGAGCGCGATGCCGAACCGGCGGGCGATCTCCTCTGCATCGGCAGGTGGGTTCAATCCAACGGACAACACCACCATGTCGAATTCTTCTTCTTTTATCCCATCGTCCGGGGTCGCATAACGGATGGTCACGTTCTTTGTAACGGGGTCCTCTCCTACAACCGATACGTAGCTCCGGATGAACCGGACCCCGGCGAGGTTCTCCGTTCTCTGGTAGAACCGCTCAAAATCCTTGCCGTAGGCGCGAATATCGTTGTGGAATATCGTGCACTCGGCTTCGGCGTCATGGTCTTTGGTCAGAATGACTTGTTTCTGGGTGTACGTGCAGCAGACGGATGAGCAATAGCTGTTTCCATTCTCGGGCTTGGCATTTCTGGAGCCAACGCATTGGATCCAGGCAATCTTGTGAGGGTGCTTTCTATCGGACGCTCGCAGGATCTCGCCTTCGTACGGCCCGGTCGCGCACATCAGCCGTTCATAGTCCATGCTGGTGACGACATTCTGCAGCTTGCCATAGCCGTATTCGTTCCCCACCTTCGGATCGAATGGCTCAAGGCCGGCCGCCAGAACGATTGCGCCGACTTTGACATCCACCTTCTGGGCCGTCTGACTGAAATCGATCGCGTCATTCTCACAGACGCCTTCGCAGATGCGACATTTCTTGTCTTTGAGATAGAGACAGCTCTCGTCGATGTAGGTGATGAGGGGGACCGCTTGAGCGAAGAAGATATGGACGGCTTTGTTGTTCGATATCTCCTGATTGAATTGATCAGGATACTTGACCGGACAATACTCCACGCAGGTCGTACAACCGGTGCACTTATCCTCGCGGATGTAGCGGGGCTTGCGGACCAGGGTAACGCTAAAGTCTCCTGCTTCGCCCTCGACGCGCTCAACTTCCGTATAGGTTAGGACTTCGATATTGGGATGCCGGCCGACCTCGACCAGTTTGGGTGCAAGTATTCAGATCGAGCAGTCGTTGGTCGGAAAGGTCTTGTCCAGCTGGGCCATGTGGCCGCCAATGGCCGGCGCCCGGTCGACCAGATAGACCTTAAAGCCGGCTTTGGCGAGGTCCAGAGAGGCCTGAACACCGCTGACCCCTCCACCCACGACCATCACGTCGCCCTTATCCGCTTGCCCCAGACCTTCGTGGAATTGCCTGAGTCTCTCTATCAGCAATTGCGCTTCCGCCATTTTCAATCACCTCGCTATGCCTTCGTGGATGTCCGCTGCTCCGCCAGGCCAAGCCCGGCAAGCCCTCTGGCTCACTCGATCAATTCGCTGATCACTTCGGCGACGTCCTTGACCTCGATCTGGTCGGTCAAACCGAGCGTCAGCCGGCTGTCCTCCAGCATCGTGATGCAATAGGGGCAGCAAGTCGCCAGCACCTCGGCCCCCACAGCCAATGCCTGCTTGATCCGCAGGTCGGCGAATCGTTCGTTCTTTGCCGTCTCCATCCAGATCCGGCTTCCCCCCATCCCACAGCAGAGACTGTTTTCCCGGTTCTCGGCCATCTCGTACAGTTCCAAACCGGGGACGCTTTTCAAGACCTCTCGGGGTTCGTCATAGATGCCGTTGTGCCGCCCCAGGTAACAGGGGTCGTGGTAGGTGACCTTCTTTTTGAGTTCCTTGGTGGGTTTCAGTCTCCCTTCCTCGATCAGTTGGAACAAATACTGTGAGACGTGGACCACCTCAAAGTTCACCCTGAATTCCGGATACTCGTTCTTGAAGGTGTTGTAGCAATGCGGAGAGGAAACCAGGATCTTCTTCACTCCCCCTTCGACAAACGTCTTGATGTTCTCTTTGGCCAGGCGTTTGAACAAAGTCTCATTGCCCGCTTTGCGAACGCTCTCACCGCAACAATTCTCCTTGGATCCCAGGATCCCAAAATCAACTCCGGCCTTTTGGAGGATCTGTGCGGTGGCTTGAGCGACCTTCTTCAATCTCGGGTCATAACTGCCATAGCAGCACGGGAAGTAAAGGACCTCGGTGTTCTCGTCGAATTCTTTTACCCCCAGATCGTTGGCCCAATTGCCTCGCTCCGCCGGTTCTTGCTTCCAGGGATTCCCGACACTCGCGATGCTGGTCATGACCGTCCGGAGATTGGGGAGACTAGAGGGGACGACGCCATCCGGGACCAGGACCCGGCGCATCGCCCGCATCACGTCGGTGATTTCCACACCGCGGGGGCAAACCTGCAGACACTTGCCGCAGGTGGCGCACAGCCATAGGTCTTCGGATTCGAAGGGGACGACTCCGTATTTGGCCTGATTGATGATTTTGCGGACCGGAAAGTACCTCACGCGATTCCACGGGCAGACCGTCTCGCACTTTCCGCATTGATAGCAGAACTTGTCAGTCTCTCCGCCGGCCTCTTTGATGCCGTCGACCACGACTTTAAAGGGTGTTAGGGGTAAGGTCTCCATCTGCTCTCCCGATCCTCATTCGCCCAAGAGTTCAATCCTTCTTTGAAATCCGGGCGGCGGTGTCTAGGACCTTCTGGAGTCCATATTTGTCGACCATCGATTCCAGTCCTACTTCCAGGTCGTCCAGCTTGACTTGTTCTTCCACCTCTTCCTCCCGTTCCTCGTAGATCAGCGCATCGTTGATGCACCACTGGACGCACAACGGCTTTTCCTGCGGCGGATCGTCCTCACACATGTCGCATTTTAGAGGCAGGCCGGAATCGGGTTCCTTGAAAGCATCTCGAGAGGGGCAGGCGGCCCTGCAGAAATCGCACTCGGCGTATTCCTTCCCGTCGATCACGTACTTGTCCCGGCCCGGGCACTCGGCCGTAGCCAGCTCGCCGGCGTAGACGGGAAGATAGATATCCCGCAACGGGCTGCGGATGAGCCGGATGCGTGACCGGGCCGGGTTATTGCTGCTGTACTTGGGTGTGGCATGGAATGCGGAGCAGATCATCTCGCAGGCCCGGCAACCATTGCACTTGGATAGATCGATCTTGATCGTTTTGATGATCTTTTTTTGTTTTTGAACCATGGCGGTTACCACCTCTTGGCCTTTATCTTTACGCGACCGGCAGCGCCTCTTTAGAGGGAGCCGGTTCACCCTCCGTCAAAATGGAACGGTTTCGCAGGTCCTCCGCAATATAGTCCAGACCCAGCTTGTGGAGTGTCTCTTGCGTAGGAATGCCCTGGTTATTCCATCCCTTGAACTTGTAATACGCATCCAAGAGCTGTGCTTCGAGTTCGGGGAACCTTTTCTTCCAATGGTCCTGCGGCGGCTTTTCGTCCTCTCGCCTCAAGCCTCGTCGCACATTCACGGCTCTGATCAGATTCCGATTCCGCCGGTAAACCTGCTTCAATCCCTCTTCGTCCATGTCGATCCCCGTCGCCGCCGATATCAGCTGCGGGTAGTTGTGGATGTGATAGGGCGGCTTGAGGGGGAATGACCCCAGTCCCGCGCAGATGCCCAGGGCATCGTCGATATAGTGCATCATCTCTTGCCAGTCCACAATGTCGACGGACATATCTACGGTCGGATAGTAGGGGTTGGAATGTTCTCCGCGGGGTTCCCAGTCCAGGAGATATTTCTTGAATTTCTCATCCGGGACCTGGGACCAATCCTTTACGAACTCTTCCCTCTCCTCCACCGTCATAAAAGGCCCTTGAGGGAACTGCCCTTCGATCTGAGTAATGTTGATCTTCTCGCCCGTCGAATACATGAGAAAATAGACCGGATTCAGCATCCCGAGCTTGAGTGGAAGCTGCTCATGCTTCTTGATCGTGTTGTGGGCAAATTCCTCGGCTCCCTTTCCGATCTTCTTGGCCGCCCAATAGGTGCCATCGGCCAGAATGTCTCCAATCCCTTCCCGTCGGACGATTCGGTCGAGCAGCCAGTAGAATGTCCCTTCTTTGTCGGGCGGACATCCTTCAAAGTCCGCGTCGGTCAAAATGCCGGCCTGCCGGAGCTCGACGGCAAAGGCCATGATCTGCGGGGTCGAGAATCCGTCGACGCCATACTCGGTGGCGCGCTGAGCGATCCGGAAGCCGAAATCCAGGTCCGAAAAAGCCGCCATGGTATAGGTGAGCTTGGAGAAGCACTTCATCATATAGGTCGAGACGCCCGGCACCGATATGATCGCGCCGCACTTCATCGGGCAGTTGTAGCAGCTGATCAGCCGCGTCCGCACCGTTTCCAGGGTCTGCTTCCACTTGTCCTCGATTTCCTTATTCCAAAAGTCTCTTCTCCGCTCGCGCGCGTTCCCCCACATAAAGTTTTCGGTGTGCCACTTTTCGTCGGCCTCTCTCATTTCTTGCGGCGATCCAAGCCCCTGCAAGATCGTCATCACGTTCTTGACCGGGTGTTCGTTCCGAAATTTGATGTACTTGAGCACATCATTGCAGAGTTCAAGGTATCTTGCCGGGTTTGCAAGGTTGATGTCCTTGGTCCCGCGGATGGCGATGGCCTTGACCCGCTTGTCTCCCATGACCGCGCCCAATCCGAGCCGGCTGGCGCTCGATCGGCCCTGCTCGATGGAAGCGGTAAAGACCCGGTTCTCCCCGGCCAGACCGATCGCGGCGATCTGGGCGTTCGGCTCGTCAAGCTCCGCTCGGATCAACTCTGCGGTTTCGACGGCGCCTTTCCCGCTCAAATGGGAGGCATCCCGGATTTCCACCTTGTCGTTGTTGATCCACAGATAAACCAGGGACGGGGCTTGCCCGCGCAGAATGATCTTGTCATACCCGGCGTACTTTAGCTCCGGCGCGAAAAATCCGCCCATCATGGAGTAGCCCATGAGCAAGGTCTGCGGAGAATAGGTCGTCACGACCGTGCGATTGGAACCGGGGGCCGGGGTGGCTCCCAAAAGGCCGGAGCCAAATATGAGCAGATTGTCGGGAGAGAACGGCTCTGCCTCCGGGGGAACTCTATCCCATAATGCCTTGGCATTGGTACCCAGCCCCCCCAGATGAAGCTCGGTCCATCTTGGGTCAGTGGCCACCCTCTCGACATTTCCTCGGGATAGGTCGATCTCTAGATTGTACCCTGTCTCTGCGTACCTCATGTTTGGCCCTTCCTCGCGTCGCGCGTGCGAAAATCATCGCGAGCGGTTCGAGGCGAACGGGGCCATCTCCGCTTGCGCAGTCGGACATGGCGCGGCGCTCGCTCCGCTCACGCTGACGGTCTGTCTTCTCGCTGGACCGACAAAGACGGATTGAAAGAACGCGGTCGCTTTATCGGCCAGTAGAGTGTGATAGTCCTGAAACAGTCTTGCCGCTTGCACGCCATGCCAATCCGCCGGCAGCAGTTCCGGCGGCAACTGTGGATCGACAAAGGGAAAGCGGCGGTATTGGTGAATGACCCTAAAGCGGCGGACGAAACACTCCCCCGGTTCGAGCGCAGAGAGGCGCGCCCGGCACTCGGCATACTGGGATTGATATTGGTCGATGAACCTGGCGTACTGCGCGTTGATCCCCGGCAAGTCCCAGACGCGCGCGACCAGCGCGCGTGAATCGGAAAACCCATCGTGCGTCGCCGTGTAGATTTCCAGGCACCCGTTCAGACCAAGCGCGTTCGCGAGTTGCTCGATCTGGGCGCGCAAATCGTGCGGGGAGATCCAAAGCGCACTGGTGAGGGGACCGAAACCGAGGTAACCCAGTTCGCGACGCAGCCGGTCGCGCTTGTCGCGCGCGGCTTCGGGAATCGAATAGGCGACGAGGCGCCAGTTGCCATCCCACTGGGCGGGCGAAGATTCGAGGTGAAAAATGCGCGCCGCGCCTTCGTGGAGAAGCTGCGTGCCTTCGGGGGTGAGAGAATAGAAGCTCTTGTGATTCACGCGCTCGGACTGGAGCCAGCCGCCGCGCGTCATGCGCAGAATCGTCGAACGGACCGATTGTTCGGACAGATCGAGGCGCGCAAAAAGCCGGATGAGACTGCCCACCCAGATACTTCCGCCGGCGTGGCGGACATAGTCGCCGTAGATTGTGAAGATCATCTGCTTGGGGCGTAGGGTGGCCAAAACGCTCTCCGTCTCACGAAAATCAATATGTTCGCCAATGTAGGGCAAATTTACAAATTTGCCCTACATTCCTCGTTCAAAAACCTGCGTTGGCGAAGGTATTGACGAAAACAAAAAGCCATCGCTCCAAGCAATGACGCACAATCACGAGAGGACAGCTGTCCGGACTGTAGTCAGTAACCCGTGGTGGTGCGTCAAGGGCGAGTCGCCATCAACTCACCCGTCATCACCAATTGCTTGGAGAAACGGCTTTTGCTGCGTTTCTATCTATTCCGTTTATTTTGCGCTATATATATTATAGCAACAAAAGGTCAAAATTGCAAGTGAAGACGGGACGGGACATCGAACCTTGCGAAGGTTTCGAAGGCAAGTCGAAGGTGGTTGCCGTTCAACCTTCGCAAGGTTCTTGACGTCACCCACATAGTTGTTGGACAAATTGCCGAGCGGCTATTCCAATCCCAGCGCATGGGTGAATTCACTCGAGAAATCCGGCTCCGTCGTCAATTCGACATATTCGACCTGCCGTGCGATCCGTTCGGCGCGTTCCCGCTGCGCTGCGGAGAGGAGCGCCATCCGCGCGCCAGTGCCCGCCGCGTTTCCCACCTGCTTGACCTTGCTTCGCTCCACGCGTGGGAACATGCCAATGTCGATCCCGCTTTGCACGTCGAGGTACGTGCCGAAGGCCCCCGCAATAATCAGTTCGTCGATGTCGGCTTGCCGCACGCCCGCGCGCTTGAGCAATATGTTCACTCCAGCTCGCATCGCGCCCTTCGCCAGTTGGATTTCAGCGATGTCACTGCGGTCGAAGGTGATCTCGGTCCCGTTGTTCTCGTCGCCGCGCACGACGACGAACTCGCGGCCCCGGCCGCTGCGTCGAAGACGCAGGTTGCGGCCCTCGCCCTGGAAAGCTCCGCGCACATCGATGATGTTGGCGCGGCGCATTTCCGCCACCAGGTCCAAAATGCCGGACCCGCACAACCCGGTGGGCGGCCCATTGCCCACGGTCTGATAATGCACCTTCTGATCCCGGATGGCGACGCGTTCGATCGCGCCCGGCGCCGCGCGCATCCCAAATCGAATGTGCGCGCCTTCGAACGCCGGTCCCGAAGCCGTCGAGCAGGCGAGATGTTTGCCGCGGGCGCGCAAGCTGACCTCGGTATTCGTCCCAATATCCATCGCCAGGACCACGCCGTCCCGTTCAGCCACGCCGGTCGCCAGCAGCATCGCCACGTGATCGGCTCCGACGAACCCAGCCACCGTGGGGAGGAGGTGAACGTAAGCGCCGGGGGCAAGCTCCAGTCCGACGTCGCGTGCCTTGAGATCGAGCGCCGCGTTTTCGGCGGCGACAAAGGGCGCCTGACCAAGTTGGCGGACCGGCAGACCGAGGAAGAGGTGGTGCATGGCGGTATTGCCGACGACCACCGCGTCGGCGATGTCTGCCACCTCGCGTGACGCTTGCGCACACAAGTCGCGGCGGAGTCCATTCAGCGCGCCCACCATCGCCGCGCGCAACTGCTCCGCCCCATCGGGTCGACTGATGGCGTGGTTGATGCGTGTCATCACATCTTCGCCGTAGGCGATTTGTGGATTCATCGCGCCCAGCGCGGCCAGAGTGTCACCCGTATTCAGATCCACCAGATAGGCGGCGAGCTTGGTCGTGCCCACGTCCACCACCAAGCCCAAGGGGGCAGTGCCGGCGGGCCGCAAACCCACGACTTCGCTTCGTCGCACGAACGCCGAGAAATGGAATTGCGCGTCCCGCAGCTCCGTCGACAATCGACGGAGAACGTGTGCGTCAAACGCCAAGTCGGGACGGGGAATGGCCGCGCGCACCCGTGCCGCATCGGAACGCAGGTCGTCGAGGGTAGGCGGGGCGACTTGCACGTCGAACGGCTGCACCGCGGGCTGTAATTCGACCGCCACCGCCTGGCCTTCGGTCTGGGTGCGCTGCGCGGTGGCCAGCGAGTCGGGAGGAACGTGGATGATGCAGGGGTCGCTCGCAATGGTCGTTTGACACGCGAGGCGCCAGCCCGCGGCGGTCTGATCCGGCCCCAACTCTCCGCGTTCGATTGCAGTGGGGGGAGAGACCTGGCCGCTCATCACGCGGACGATGCAGCGGCCGCACGATCCTTCGCCGCCGCAGATCGACGTCAGCAGCACCCCGGCGCGCTGCGCCGCGTCCAGCAGCGTCGTGCCGGGTTCGACGCGGATGCGCCGTCCAATCGGTTCAAAATCCACTTGGAATGGCATAGCTCCTTCTCAGCCCGAATCGGATAGCGCAGCGCCCCTGAGTGCCATCGCACTCAGGGGCGTCTGTGATCCGGTCCCGCTCACTCACTGCGCCTGAGCCAAGATTTCGCACCTGCACGCTGGATAAGCCAACTGGCACAGCAAAGCGATCATGCCCACGCTCGTTTCTATCGCTTGGGCCAGGGTGCGAAAGTTTGGCTCAGATCAACGGTATGCGCCATACTCTTTGCCGGCGTCTATCATCGCCTTGACATTCTCCGGCTTGGCCTGGTCAAAGAACGTCCCATTGCATATGATGAGACCGCCGCCTTTGCCCGCCACGTCGATGACTTTTTTGACATAGTCCTTCACTTCCTGGGGGGTGCCCAAGTTCAACAGAGCCGCGGGCACATTGCCGAGGAGACAAGCGTTCTTGCCCAGGGTTTCCTTGACCTTTCCTATGTCTGTCAGGTCAATCATCCAGACGGTCTTGCCCTTGGGCAGGTCTTTGACGACATTGAGACGTGAGCTATAGCCCCCTTCCGCCGCCGGGAAGGGTACGCAGCCTGCCTCGATCAAGCCCAGGATGACCTCTCTCAGGGTGGGCCAGTAGAACTTTTTGAACTGCTCATCGGAGAGGAAGCCATCCGCGCCTTTGTGCAGTGGTATAAAGATGAGAGGATTACCGGTCGTTTGGGCCGCGCCAACCCCCATCTTGATCATGAGCGGCGTCAGGGCTTCCATGGCTTTGATGAGCTTAGCCGGTTGCCGGTAGATATCGAGCATGATCCCCTTGGTGCCTCGGAGAGTGTCGCCGATGACATCAAACGGGGCCTTGGTGAATCCGCCGAGGATCGCTGGGTATCCCAAGGTTGCCAACTCGCCATGTGCGCCGCCCATAGCTTCTATCCATTTCAGTGCCTCAGCCCCGGCTTCAAAAAGGGCTTTGAAGGTGCCCTGAACCGGGGGAATCCCAAAGGGGATGAAATTGAGGGCGACCCCATAT
>Ga0163210_1001253_pt1 | contig 11009 bp, 8 predicted proteins | sample Kivu_220m_FD_113536 | JGI IMG/M metagenome (GOLD analysis project Ga0163210, IMG submission 113536) | Freshwater microbial communities from Lake Kivu, Western Province, Rwanda to study Microbial Dark Matter (Phase II) - Kivu_220m | ecosystem: Environmental > Aquatic > Freshwater > Lake ... | reverse complement strand
TTCAAGCAGGCCTTACCGGCAAGAATGTGGACGATTCGATGAAAGACGCTCACGATCAGATCAACAAGATTCTCGCACCCTATCGCGCGGCTGGCGAGACCTGCCCGGCGTACTAAGGAAAGTGCAGAGGGGAGAGTTCCTGGGACGGACCCTCCCCTCTCTGCGTTTTCGATCCTAGATAGTGCTCTGATCGGGGTCATTTTGAGATGAATCAGCCTCTTGCTTCCAAAGCGATGTCCCGCCCCATCCGGCTCAACACCGGCTTTGCCTTTGCGCTTCCCGGACTCTTGCTCTTGCTGCTGGTGCTCGGTTTTCCAGCCGTTCTTGCCGTCGCGAATAGTTTCACTCCGATCTGGTCGGAGGCCAAGACCTTTACACTCGAAAACTATATCAAACTGCAGCAGGACAAACAATTCTGGGAATCCTTGTGGGTAACGATCGTCTTCGTCGCGGGGACAGTGTCTCTGCACATGGTTTTTGGTCTGGTCGTGGCCCTGGCGCTAAACACCGAAATCAAGTTCCCCTGGCTGTTCCGGATCATAGCCATCGTCCCATGGACGATTCCAGATGTTATCTCAGGTCTCGTCTGGCGACACATGTACGATCCGACCGGTGGCATTATCAACCACTTCCTTGACCAAATCGGCCTTCAGAATCCGTACATCGAATGGCTCGCTGCCCCCGACTTGGCTCTTCCGAGCGTGATCTTTGCCGATGTCTGGCGAGGCTATCCCTTCGTCATGTTGATCCTCTTGGCCGGATTGCAAGCCATCCCAAGGGAATTGTACGAAGCCGCGCGCGTGGATGGGGCGTCGAAGTTACAAGAATTCCGGAACATTACTTTACCCAGCCTTTCGAGCATGTTCCAGATCGCATTCGCACTCGATGTGATCTGGCAGTTCAGGCGGTTTGGATTGGTCTACAACATGACTGCGGGCGGGCCGGGGAATGCTACTGACATCCTTCCTCTGGCGATCTACAGGCAGTATTTCAAGTATTTCAACTTTGAATACGCCTCGGCGATGGCGGTCGTCTTGGCCGTCATCATGATCGTCGTCAGCATACCCTACGTCCGCATGATGGTAAAGAGGGCATGATGAACCAGGAGTTGCAAGCAACCACCATGACTGGGAAAAAATTGCAGGTGGCCGCTGTGGCGAGGCGGAGACTGCGAACGACGACCGTGCTGACCTGGCTGATCTTGATTGGGGTATGCCTTTTCAATCTCCTGCCTTTCGTCTTTATGCTCTTCACTTCGTTAAAGACAGAAAAAGAGGCGTACACTATCCCCCCCACCTTTTGGCCAGAGAACCCCACGCTCGATGCCTACGCTCAGGTCATCATCTGGTCGGACTTTCCGCGCTATTTTCTGAACAGCACCATCGTTTCCGTGGGCGCGGCGATTCTCTCTACATTACTGGGCGCGCTCGCCGGCTATGGGTTCTCCCGGTTCAACTTCCGTGGCCGCGGATCCTACCTGGGACTCGTCCTTGCAACACAGATGCTTCCGGGCGTCTTGCTCGTCGGCCCCTATTTCAAAATGTTGGTCGCAGTCGGCTTGTATAATACTTACCTCGGACTCATTCTTGCTTTCACGACCATCACGCTGCCGTTCAGCGTTTGGATGATGAAAGGATTTATTGATACGGTACCTGAGGAAATGGACCAGGCGGCCCTGGTGGACGGGTGTACCCCCTTGGGCTCGTTCGTACGCGTCGTCCTGCCCGTGATCGGTCCCGGCATGGTGGCGACCATCGTCTTTGCATTCTTGTTGGCATGGGGTGATCTGTTGTGGGCTTTGGTTCTAACCAGTGGGGACGAGAACGCGTTGGTCACCCTAGGACTAAGTCGCTTGGTAACACAATTCCGCATCATCTGGCCGCAACTGATGGCTGGCTCGATTATTGCCTCCATTCCGTGCATGGTGCTGTACCTGGCGCTGCAGGACTATCTCGTCAAAGGGTTGACCGCCGGCGCGGTGAAGGGATAGTGGCAAGACAATACCCGAGAAGGAGCATAGGAAGATGGCGCGCTTTAGCAGAATGCAAGTATTGAACACCATCGTTGATACTGGGCTGGTGCCGGTCTTTTACAACGCCGACGTAGAGATTGCCAAGAAGGTGGTAGAAGCCTGCGCGGCCGGAGGCGCCAAGACGGTCGAGTTCACCAATCGGGGCGACTTTGCGCCGGAGGTTTTCAAGGAACTGTCACGCTATATGGAACGGGCAATGCCCGGAGTCATCTTGGGAGTTGGCTCTGTAATTGACGAGCCGACCGCCGCATTGTACATCGCCTATGGCGCCAACTTTGTGGTGGGTCCCGTTCTCAACGAGGCGGTTGCCCGGCTGTGTAATCGAAGAAAAGTGCCTTATTCCCCCGGTTGTGGCAGTGCCTCCGAGATTTCCCGCGCTGAGGAGCTTGGAGTCGAGATCGTCAAGATATTCCCGGGCAACTCGGTAGGCGGACCGGGTTTCGTCAAATCGGTGCTGGCTCCCTGCCCCTGGACACGCATCATGCCCACCGGTGGCGTTGACGCGACGGAGGAGAGCATCAAGGCGTGGTTCGAAGCAGGGGTCGCCTGTGTGGCCATCGGTTCCAAGCTGATCCGCAAGGATTTGGTGGCGACTGGCAACTGGGCAGAGATCACCACAAAGGTACGCCAGGTGCTACAGTGGATTAGAGACGCGCGCGGGATGCCGGTTTTCCTCGGCGTGGAACACTGGGGACTCTATCCGACGAAAGATGCCGATGCCCAAACGATCGCCGAGTGGTATAGAGACCGGTTTGGGTTTGAGTTGAAGGAAGGCGCTTCGAGCTTTTTCGTCGGCCGGATAGGGGATGGCCGGATTGAGTTTGTGAAGCAAGCCGTCACCGATAGGTGCCACTCTGCTGTGCTCGTATCCAACTTTGAGAAAGCGATGGCAAGCCTGCAAGCGCGGGGCATAGCCCTTGAGGAACCGCTCAAGACTCCCCCCGGGCTCAAGGCCGTCTTTCTCAAAGATCCGGACCCGGCCGGCAATTTGGTCCATCTATTTTGGATGGGCTAAACGTCTCATTGACTGACAGCGCCAACATCTGTTAGATATGTGTTTACAAGAACAAGACAGGTTGGCCACGCGCGGGAGAGCCGGAAGGCAATCTTCGATGGGGCAGGTCAAGCCAGCCAATAGGCGCAGGAGGTAGTCAATGGGAATTGTTGCAAAACAGCTTGGCATCGCTCGCCTGCAGCGTTTTTTGGAGCGGTCAGAAGTCCTGGGTCCACTTTTCATGGCTCCCGCCATCTTGTATATGGCGGCTTTCTTGGGGCTGCCCTTCGTTCTGGCGATCTACTTCAGTCTGACCAATCTCACGATCAACAATATCCACAGCGGTTTTTCCTTTGTGGGGCTGGATAATTTCGCTGCGCTCTTCCAGGATAGCATTTTCCAACAAGCGCTGCGAAATACGCTCATCTTTGCCATAGCTTCCCAACTTCTATCACTCATCTTGGGCCAAGCCACGGCGCTTGTTCTGATGAGGAATTTTCGGGGCAAGTCGATTATGCGGGTGTTGATCCTGTTGCCGTGGGCCGTCCCGATTGCCTTGGGGGTGCTGGGCTGGAAGTGGATGTATGATTCCTTGTACAGCATTATCAATTGGACCCTGCGGGCTTTGCATATCCTGGGTCCCGGTCAAGGTCCGAATTGGTTGGGGTCACCCGATCTGGCGATGGTATCCATCATTCTTGTCCACGCCTGGAAGGCATTTCCCTTTGCGGCGGTCGTTTTCCTGGGAGCGCTGACATCCATCCCTCAGGATATCACGGATGCGGCAAAGGTGGATGGGGCTGGCTTTTTCCGCCAGATGATCCAGGTCAACTTGCCCATCATTGCCCCCATCGTCTCCATCGGCCTGATTTTCAGCACGGTCTTCGCCTTTACTGACATGAGCGTGGTTTGGCTGTTAACCAAGGGTGGTCCGATCAACAGTACCCATGTGCTAGGCTCCTATGCGTTTCAGACGGGTGTTATGTCGGGCGATATCAGTTACGGAGCAGCCATCTCTCTTTTTCTTGTCCCGATCCTGATGGTTGCTATGGTCTTGACCTTGAGAGCCATGCGGCGAAGGGAGTTGTAGAATGAGATTGGATCGCCTCCTGAAACAGCTTGGTTTCTATATCTTGGTGATAGTCTTGCTCATCTTTGCCACGTGGCCCTTTGTGTGGATGTTCCTAACCACTTTCAAGAACGAGCATGATCTTTATAATCTGCAGAACATCCCCTATCTTTTCAACGAGCCGCCGACCCTGCGGCACGTGGAATGGCTTTTCACCAGCACTGGCTTCGTCCGCTGGCTCTGGAACAGCACGTTTATCAGCACCGTGGTGGTGGTGATTACTCTGGCGGTGGCAACCCCAGCCGGCTATGCTCTGGCCCGGATGGCGGGGCGTTATGGCGAAAGACTCGGGATTGGCATGTTCCTGACCTACCTGGTGCCGCCGGCTTTGCTTTTCATTCCCCTCTCGCCCATTATTTCCCGGTTAGGGCTGCAAGATTCTCTGTGGGCTTTGGTCGCGATTTATCCCACGTTTACCATCCCTTTTTGCACCTGGTTGATGATGGGCTATTTCAAAACCATCCCTTACGAAATAGAAGAAGCCGCGCTGATAGATGGGGATAGCCGGCTGGGTGCCCTCGTACACGTGGTGATGCCCTTGACTATGTCAGGCATGTTTACAGTAGTTGTCTTTGCGTTCACCCTGTCTTTGCAGGAATTTGTGTATGCGCTCACCTTTGTTTCGAGCACAGACCAGAAGACGATCACCGTGGGGGTGCCGACGGAACTCATCCGGGGGGACATTTACTTTTGGGGCTCGTTGATGGCAGCCGCCTTGATCGCCGGCATCCCCACCGCGATTGTGTATAACCTTTTTCTGGATCGCTTTCTGGTCGGCATCACCGGCGGGGCTATCAAATAGCCCGAAGCAGGGTACTCTAGGACAAGTCCATTTTCAAGCCGTAGTTGCCGCTGATCGCGTTTCCGCCGACGCGGCTTGGGTGGGGAAAGGAGGCAGACAGCGAAAAGAAGGAGGTCGGTGTCCAAGTCAACCCTTTGAAAGTCATTACAGGAGGACGAAGATGTCTCGGAAAAAAATCACGCGACGTGAGTTTTTGAAAACGGCCGGCATCGCCGGGGCAGGCCTGGCGGCTGCCGGTCTGGCGGCTTGTGCCGCGCCGACGCCGGTGGTGATCAAGGAAACGGTCAAGGAAACCGTTGTCGTCGCCGGCACACCGCAGGTTGTCGAGAAAGTCGTGACGGCGGTGCCGCCAACCGCAGCGCCAACGGTGGTTCCCACCGTCGCCAAGCCCGCCAAAACCACCGCCTTGAAGTTACAGCTCATCAGCCACTTTGTGGCGGGGTATGACGACTGGATCAAGAAATTTGCCACGGATTGGGGCAGCGCCAACGGCATCACGGTTACGGTGGACTTTGTCAACAACCAGGATTTGCAAGCCCGGGGTGCGGCTGAGGTCGCTGCTCAGAAGGGGCACGATATCGTGCAATGGGACCAGGCCGTGTCCAGCCCGTTCCTGTGGAAGAGTCACACGGCTAATCTGACCGATCTCGTCAAGGAGATTGAATCCAAATCCGGCAAGTTCTCCAACGTTGCACAGCAAGCCGGTTTCGACGCGGCGACGGGAACCTGGTTTTCTTTCCCCATCTTCTACATGGCTTTTCCACCCCTGTACCGCAAGGACCTGTGGGATCAGGTTGGCGGCTTTCCCGATACTTGGGACAAAGTGCTTGAAGGTGGACGGAAACTCAAGGCCATGGGCAACCCGATCGGCATGCCGATCACACACGGCTCCGACGCCAACGTCAATTGGCGTGGGGTCATCTGGTCCTACGGTGGCTCCGTTCAGGACAAGGACGGGAAAGTGGTCATCAACTCTCCGGAGGTCTTGGAGGCCGTCAAGTTCTCTCGCGCCCTCTACAAGGAAGCCATGACCGACGAGGTGATGGCCTGGGCGGATGACATGGGAAATAACCGCCATTTGATGTCCGGCAAGGGGAGTATGATCTTCAATCCCATCTCTGCCTACATTAGCATCCAGGGATCGGACAAAGCGCTGGCAGACAAGATCTTTGTCGCCAAGCCACCGCAAGGACCAAAGGCGCGTTTGATGGGCGTGACGCCGCATTCCTGGACCCTCTGGAAGTTTGCCGAGAACCAGGTGAACGCCATAGAGTTCATGAAGTACTTTGCGGCTAACTTCACGCAGTCTTTTGAGAAGAGCGGCGGCTACAACATGCCGATGAACCCCGGCTGGGTGCCCACACCCATGCCGATTCTCTCCAACGACCCCAAGTCCACCCCGCCGGACAAACTGGCGGTGGTGCAGACAGCCGCAGAGTGGTCCGTCGGCTTCGAGTATCCGGGCGCGAACAGCCCAGCCATGGGCGAAGTGATGTCGACCTTCGTCGTTCCCGATATGATCGCTCAGGCGGCTACTGACAAGATGACGCCGGAAGATGCGGTCAAATGGGCTGATCAACAGGTCGCCCGCATCGTCAAGAAGTGGAGTTGAGCTGAACTCAGGGAACGTTCCTTGGGTCTCGCCACTCTCCGAAACCATCTGGAGGTTGGGGCCCCCCAACCTCCACTGTCTCTTGTGCGTCCGTCTGCGCCTCGGCGTAGTTTGCGGTGAGCGAAGTCGAATTGCTCAGGGCGCGGTTTGCGTGGGGTCTATTCTTCAAGGAGGAGTCCTGCTGAATGCGCTTTCCATTCAAGGTAGCATTGGTCACCGGCGCGGCGCGTGGGATTGGCAAAGCCATCGCGCTCCTTTTGGCACGTGAAGGCGCAAGTGTCGTTCTAGTGGACGTAGATCGCGAAGGAGTTTTGAAACTGGCGCGTGAGCTCGAGGAGATGGGGTGCCAGGCATTCAGTGCGCCGGCAGACATCTCGGATTTCGTTCAGGTCGAGCGTTTGGTTGATGCAGCAATTGCGCGTTTCGGCAGAATTGATATTCTGGTGAACAATGCGGCGATTATCCGGCGCGGCACCTTTACGGAACACAGCCGCGAGGATTGGGATCAGGTTCTGAAGGTAAATATCGGCGGCACGTTCAACTGTACCAAGGTAATTGTCCCTCACATGATCAAACAGAAGGGCGGCAAAATCGTCAACGTGACTTCGATCGCCGGGAAGACCGGCGACATCACCGCCGCGGCATCGTACGGCACCTCCAAGGGTGCCATCAATGCGTTCACCAAATCGCTCGCGCGCGATCTGGCATCGAAAAACATCTGCGTCAACGCCGTCGCGCCACATGCCATCGAGACCGACATGAGCCGCGAGTGGTCTGCGGAAAAGCGGCGAGCCATTATAGAGTCAATCCCGCTAAAGAGGATGGGTAAGCCAGAGGATGTGGCAGAAGCGGTAGCATTTCTCGCATCCGACGCCGCGAATTTCATCACCGGTGAGATACTGGATGTGAATGGCGGATACCTGATGGATTGATCCTAGCGGAGATGGATGGATAAGCCCCGAGTCTGTTTTGACCTTTGTCCTTTGCCCACCGGCCAGGGTCACGCAGCATGGATGCCGCGGTTGGGATGTGCGTATAGAGCAGCTGGGCCCCACGGCGATGCTGGTGGGGTCGTTTTATGCTGGATAAGGATTGAGAATATTGTTTCCGGAATTGTCTAGCCCTACATTCAAGACGCTGGTCAATCAGTGTATCCATTGCGGCATGTGCTTGCAGGCATGCCCAACTTATCTCGTGTACAATACCGAGATGGATGGCCCGCGCGGACGCATCGTGTTGATGCGCGCTGCCTCTGATGGTCAGGGCACACCAGAGGATTTGAACAGTGTCTTTGCCGAGCACCTCGATCGCTGCCTGGCTTGCCGCGCTTGCGAGAGCGCCTGCCCCTCGGGTGTCCGCTACGGCGCCCTGATCGAGACGGTGCGCGTCGCGATGGAGGCCCATCGCTCGCCGAGCGTGCTGGAGCGTTTCATCCGCCGGCTGGCGTTTCGCGAACTGATGCCCCATGTCGGCCGGCTCAAGCTCCTAGCCCGATTGCTGTGGATCTACGAGGAGATCGGGTTGCAGCGCTTGTTCCGCGCATTGAAAGTGGTCCCGGCGGGGCTTGGCGCGATGGAGGCGATCTTGCCTCCTATCACGCCGCGCTACCGCGACTATCGCCAGCCGGCGCCGGCCATCGGCGAAAGACGTGGTCAAGTGGCGTTTTTCGTCGGCTGCATCCAAGAAGCCTTCTTGTCTCCCGTCAACGAAGCGACAATTCACGTGCTGCAGCGAAACGGATACGAGGTCCATTTCCCGGCGGGGCAGACCTGCTGCGGCGCGGCGCAATTGCACATGGGCGAGCAAGACCTCGCCCGCGATCTGGCGCGCAAGAATATTGATGCTTTTCTAGCTGGCGACTATGAAGCCATCATCAACAACGCCGGCGGCTGCGGGGCAACCCTCAAATATGAATACGCCGACCTCTTGAAAGATGATCCGGTCTATGCAGAGCGAGCCAAACAGTTTTGCGCCAAGGTGCAAGATGTCAGCACATTCTTGATAGACCACATGCACATGCCGCCCCGCGGAGAGGTCAGAGCCAGAGCCACCTATTCCGACTCGTGCCATTTGCGTCACGCGCAAAAGATCATCAAGCCGCCCAGAGAACTCCTTCAGCACATCCCCGGTTTGCAGTTCGTGGAGCTTGACCAGCCGGACCGCTGCTGCGGCAGCGCCGGCGTTTACAACATTGTCCAGGCGGATACCGCGAACGCGGTGTTGGACATGAAGATGGCTGATATCGCCGCCACGGGTGCCGACCTGATCGTAACCACCAACACCGGCTGCCACATGCAGTTGATTGCCGGGGTGCGACGCGCCGGCTTGAAAGCTCAAGTCGTGCACTTGGTGCAAGTCCTGGATATGTCTTACCGCGCGATGGGAGATCGCTAATGTTGGTCAAACCGAAGGCAAGCGCGCTCGATTCGCTCCGGCAACTGTTCGCATCGGACCAGCTCGTCACTCGCTCGCTGCAACTCCTGACGTACGAAAGGGACGCGGGTTTGGACCGCGGCAAGCCAGATGCAGTGGCTTTTCCATGTGCGATCCAGGATGTCGTGCGATTGGTTCAGTGGACAAGAGAGCATCAAGTGCCGCTGGTCGCGCGCGGAGCGGGCACAGGGCTATCGGGCGGCGCGGTGGCTGAGCACGGCGGGGTAATCGTTGGATTTTCCCGCATGAATCGCATCATGCAAGTGGACGAGGTCGGACGCAGCGCCATCGTCCAGCCGGGCGTGGTGAGTCTGGTCCTGGACGAGACCACTAAAGCCAAGGGATTGTACTTTCCGCCTGACCCGTCCAGTGGGCGCGTGGCAACTCTCGGCGGAAACATTGCCGAGAACGCCGGGGGGCCGCACTGCTTCAAATATGGCGTGACGACGAATTACGTGACCGGCCTCCAGGTCGTCTTGGCGGATGGCCGCGTGGCGCAGATGGGCGGGCGCGCGCTCGACTATCCAGAATACGATTTCGTCGGCTTGATGACCGGCAGCGAAGGTACTCTGGGTCTCGTCACCGAAGCCAACCTGCGTCTGATCCGCTGTGCTCCAGCCGTTCGGACGCTGATGGTGGCGTTTGACTCGGTCGAGGAAGCCGGCCGGGCGGTTTCGACCATCATCGCACACGGATTGGTGCCCGCGACGTTGGAGATGATGGATCAAAAGATCATGCGTATCCTCGAAGACTATACGCATGCGGGCTTACCCGTCGACGCGGAAGCGGCTTTGATCATCGAAGTGGACGGATACGCGGAGAGCTTGTCTCCACAGATGGACGAGATCATCGCCATCCTGCGCGAACGCCGGGCGCATGACTTGCGTCTGGCCCAGACCGCCGAGGAGCGTGACCGCATCTGGTTCGCGCGTAAGAGTGTAGGGGGCGCGCTGGCGCGCATCGCGCCCGCGTACTATCCGGTCGATGGGACCGTACCACGCAGCAAGATCGCCGAGACCCTGACGGCGATCAACCAGATCTGTGCGCCCCTTGATCTGCCCGTGGCTTATGTGCTGCACGCTGGAGACGGCAACTTCCATCCGCACCTTTTCATTCAAGACCCGGCTGACCGGGCGCTGATCGCGCGGGTGTTGGAGGCCGGCAAGCAAGTGATGGTCTGCTGCATCAAGCAAGGCGGCAGCATTACGGGGGAGCACGGCGTCGGGACGGAAAAACGGCACGGGATGCCGCTAATGTACACCGCGGATGAGCTGGCCGCCATGCAAGACGTCAAAGCGATCTTCGATCCCGATCACCTACTCAATCCTGGCAAGATTTTTCCAGAGGAGATGCCCGCACCCGCGCCGCTCCCTGCACCTGGAAAGCCACCGGCGTCGTTCCATGCGCCGACATCGGCCCAAGAGGCGGCCGACGCGCTGTGCGCGTGGTTTGCCGCCGAACCACCCAGGAGCGTTCGCATTCGCGGTGGGGGCACCAAATCTGCGCTGCTACGCCCCGCCGATGCCGTTCTGTCCACGCAGGAACTCCGCGGCATTCGCGCCTACGCGCCGGAGGACTTGTACGTGACGGTGGGCGCGGGTTATCCGCTCGTCGAATTGCAGCAGGAGTTGTCGAAAGATGGGCTGTGGGTGCCGCTCGTCTCGCCGTGGCCGGCGGCGACGGTTGGGGGCGTTGTGGCCACGAACATGAATGCGCCGCTGCGGATGCGGTATGGCTATGGCAGTATCCGCGACTTGGTCTTGGCGGTGACCGTTGTTTTGCCGAACGGTCGAGTGATCCGCGCCGGGCGGCCGGTCGTCAAGAACGTCGCGGGCTATGACATGCCGAAACTTTTCGTGGGATCGCATGGAACGCTCGGCTTGATTACCGATGTGACTTTCCGAGTTACGCCGCTGCCGCGCGAGCGCGCGAGTCTGGTGGTGCCGCTGGACAATCCGGAGCAAGGGTTGGCCTATGGGGCTGGACTGATGCGCGTCTGCCTGGTCG
>Ga0163210_1001252_pt1 | contig 11012 bp, 6 predicted proteins | sample Kivu_220m_FD_113536 | JGI IMG/M metagenome (GOLD analysis project Ga0163210, IMG submission 113536) | Freshwater microbial communities from Lake Kivu, Western Province, Rwanda to study Microbial Dark Matter (Phase II) - Kivu_220m | ecosystem: Environmental > Aquatic > Freshwater > Lake ... | reverse complement strand
TGCGAGGACGAGCCTGGTCGCCGCGGCGGTCTTGCTGGTCTTGCTCGTCGGCTCGATCTTGGTTGTCTTCGTTTCCAGGCGGTTGGCGGCGGTCACGAAACGCTTCCGCGAGGGTCTCCAGGAGGCCGACACGAGCGCTGTGGCGCCGATCCCGGTTCGCGGAACGGACGAGATCGGCGCGCCGGCCGAGAGCGGCGACGTCTTGGCGGCGAGGCTGCGGGACCTGCACGAGTGGCCCGAGGAGCGCGTGAAGCAGCACATCGAGGCCCTGCGGCGCGAGCTGGAGACCCTGAGAGACCTGCTGCAGTCGAGCGAGCGCGAGCGGCAACTCGTGGTCTACGAGATCCACGACGGACTGGCGCAGGAATTGGCCGGCGCGGTCATGCGCTTCGATAGCTATGCCCGCCTCAAGGACGAGAAACCGGAACAAGCGGCCGAGGCCTTCGCCGCCGGCGTGAGCACGCTCCGCCGGAGCCTTGCCGAGGCCCGGCGGTTGATCAGCGGTCTCCGGCCGCCGGCCCTCGACGAGTTGGGCGCTATCGCGGCGATTGCGCATTTGGTTCGCGAGGCTCAGGCGGAAGAAGGGTCGCCGGAGATCACACTCCACAGCGAAGTCCAGTTCACTCGGCTTGCCCCGGTCGTGGAAAACGCCGTCTACCGGATCGTGCAAGAGGGCCTGGCGAACGCCCTCAAACATAGCGGCAGCAAGAAGGTCCGCCTTGAACTGACGCAGCGGGGCGACCGGCTTGAGATTCAGATCCAGGATTGGGGACGCGGCTTCACGTGGGATCGAGTGAGCGAAGACTCATTTGGTCTAAAGGGGATCCGGGAGCGGGCCCGGTTGCTGGGCGGAACCGCCAAGATCGACACCACTCCCGGCAAAGGGACGCGGATCGCCGTGGACCTGCCGATTGTCTTAAGGGACTTCTCGGGAACCCTCTCTTCTCCCTTCGGGAAAGAGGCGGGGGGCGACTGCATGGTGATGCTCCGAACCGACGCAATCGATGTCGGTGCCGGGCGACTCTCACTCTAGCCGTCTCCCAGAGGAAGCGGGGACTTGCTCTGTTGCCGCTCGACCGGCGACTCCGCGCGATTGCACGGGCTGATGCCGCTGATCTTCTCCAAGGAGCTTGCCGCGTGCCGCCGCACGGAGGGATGCTTGTCCTGGAGCGCTCGTTCAAGATGCGGGACGGCTGCCTGGGCGGCAGGCCCCAGGTCGCCAAGCCATTGAGCCGCCAGCCGCCGCAACGACCACTTTGCGCCGCTGAGCGCCTCGATGCCAATCGAACGGAGGAAGCGCGGCTCCTGCTGGATTCTCCAGACGGCTCGTGCCACTTGCAGCCGGAGGCGCGTGCCGGCGGGGCCGGTGTAGGATTCGTCGAGGCACTCGATCAGATCCGGCACCGCCTCGCGGGCCTCGGGCCCGATTTCGCCCAAGGCCGAGGCCGCCATGCCCCGGATCAACACGTCGTCGCCGTCCATGCCGTGGCCTTGGAGGATCGCCACCAGCGCCGAAATCGCGGGGGCCGCGGCGGGGCCCATCTGTCCCAGGGCCCATAGCGCCCCCGTGCGCACCACTTCGTCCTCATCGTCCAGGGCCTCGGTCAACTCCGACACGGCACGCGCGTCCGGCCGGGGAAGCTCTCCCAAGGCTTGGGTCGCACGATACCGGATCCGCGACGACCGGCTGTGCAGCGCGTCGGCCAGGACCGGGCAAAGCTCCTCCGCGCGGCTGGGGGCGATCTTCAAGATCGCCTCGGCGCCGACGACTTGCGTCCACTGATCTTCGCGCAGCAGCGATTCGAGGTTCGGCAAGGCCTCGGCGGCCGCTGGCCCGAAGGCCGCCAGGTCCTCGGCCGCATAGCGGCGGACGACGATGTCGCAGTCGCCCAGCGCCTCGATCAGCGGTTCCATCGCCTGGCTGGCCTCCGGCCCGACCACGCCGAGCATCGTTGCCGCGCAGCGGCGGGCCTCGGCCTCGCTGTCTCGCAGGCCGCCGACGAGAACCCGGATCGCGGCCTCGTCCTCGCGGATCGTCCAGAGGGCCTCGGCGGCATAGAGCCGCGCCAGCGAGTCGGGATCCGCCTGGAGCATCCGTTCCAGTCTCGGGATCGCCGGCGCCAGGCTGAACGGGACGCCGTTGGGCGAGTGCAAGCAGGCCAGCGCGCATGCGGCCATGCGCCGGATCAGGGCCTCCGCGTGATCCAGGGCCGCAACCAGCCGGGGCACAGCCTCCTCGCCAAGATCCTCGATCTCCCCCAGCGGGTTCCGCTGAGGGTCGGGACTGGCCAAACACTCCGAGAATTGCCGCAGCAGCTCGATCAGGCGCGGGTCGTCCATGACCGGTTTCCCAGACGGACGGGATCTTTCGACCACTTGATCCTACACTCCGCGAGCGCCTTTGGAAAGAGCAGTAGCGAAGACCGTCGGCGTCAGACCGGGAATTTCCTCGTCCGCCGGATAGTAGGGACGCTGGAGATTTCGGTAGCGATAGTGGCGCATCGACGCCGGCGTGGGGCCCGGCGTGTCGAGGATATAGGCCGCCCGGGCGATGCCCGCATAGGCCATCCGGTAGTTCATCGGGTTCTTGACGACGATGAATTTCGCGCGGCGCACGTCCAGCCCGACACAGCGGAACTGCTCGTCGGTCCAATCATAGGTCGGAAGCGACATGACGAGGATCTGGATCGCCCCGATCTTGAGCACGGCCGAGGGGCCCATGTTCGCTTCCTGGTCCGCCCAGACGCCGCCGGAGTAGACGAAGCGCCCGTCGCTGAGGGCGAGGATCGTGGCGCGAATGGGGACCGGCTTGCCCCACTGAGGATCGACTTGGTGTCCGAGTTCGACGGCGATCTCCCGGCGCGGCCCAAGGCGATGGCAAAGGGCGGCCGCGGCCGGGTCGACCACGGGGACGAGCGACGGCTGATCCACGGCGCCGTCGAGGAGGGCTTTAAGCGAGGCCACGCTGTCGCCCGCCGCCCCGCCGCCGCAGCAGTCGGCCGTCTCGACCAAGAGCACGGGCCCGCCGTCGATTCTCAACCCGCGGGCAATCGCCTCCGCCGGCGCGAGAAGCGGCGGCTCCAGGTCGAACCGCCGCTCCCAGTATTGCAGGGCGATCTCGCGGGCCAGCGATCGGGCCTTCTCCACATCGCCATCGGTCACGACAAGACCGCCTCCGCCCATGCCGGCCAAATCGAGATACGGATGCACCAGGAACACGCTCGTCGAGAGGACTCCCGACTTGCCTTCGTGCGATTTGGCAAACCGCATCACGTCGGCCAGCGGCCCTTCGCCTTCCGTGTTGCCGTGGATCGCCCCCACCAACAGCGGCACCTTGGCCATGGCCATCGCCGGGCGGCATTTCCCATCCAAGATGTCCAGGAGCATGCGGGCGCCGCGCACGCCGGTCTCCAGCGTGTCGCGGTGGGGATACGTCTCCCACGCCAGGATCGCGTCGGCCGAGCGGACCATCGGCTCGGTCACGTCGGCGTGAAGGTCCAGGGTGACGACCACCGGCACGTCCGGGCCGACAACTTGCCGCACCGCCGTCAGCAGGTCCCCCTCCAGGTCGCCGGCGTCCTCGGCGGCCGCCGCGCCGTGGAGCGGCAACAAAACGCCGTCCACCGGCAGGGCCCGGCGCATGCGATCCACGAGCTCGGTCTTCAGTTGGCGGTAGCAGGCCGAAGTCAAGGGGCCGCTCGGGCAGGCGCTGGCCACCACCAGCGGCGCGATCTCGACGTTCCGCTCGCGAAGCACGCCGAGCATGCCGCCCACGACGCCGCTTTTCTGCGCGAGGATTTCATCCCCGAAACGAAGCTCGTTGCGGCGGAACAGCTCGATCGTCGCCGGCGTCCCGCCGAGGTGGTTGCACTCGATGATAATCGAGCCGATCGCGATGCGGTACGTCTTGCTCATGGGTCGTTCATCGGCCAGTGTGGCACTGCTTGACCGCTGCCGGGAACCGGCTTCCCCGATGGATAACGTCTTTCTCGGCAGCGGTCAAGCAGTGGCACACTCCCAAGATCACGCAACTTCGATCATCGAGTCAAGCGGATGTCGGTCTCCGCCGTGGAGATCATGGTGTTGGCCGAGGGGACGTAAGGGAACTCCGCGAGCAACGAATCGTCGAAGCGGACGCCCAGGCCCGGCGTCTGCGGGGCTTCGAGATAGCCCTCCCTGGGCCGGACCGGCTCGACGGAGAGGCGGTCGTTGAGCGGGTGGTCCATGAAACCGTATTCGGTGATGGCGCAGTTGGGCATCACCAGCGCCAAGTGCAGCCCGGCCAGGGCGCTGACGATCGAGCCCCAGGAATGGATCGCCACCGGGCGCTGGTGGACCGCCGCCAGCGCGCCGATCCGCAGGCCCTCGGTGAAGCCGGACGTCGAATTGTCGAACTGGACGATGCCGAACGCCTCCCGGTCGAGGTACGGCTTGAAGGCCGCGGCCGTGGGGAGGCTCTCGGCACCGGCGATGTTGAGCGATGTCGAGCGGCGAATCTCCACGTAGCCTTCGATGTTCTCCACGCGGCACGGCTCCTCGAACCACAATACGCCGTAAGGTTCAAGCTCCTTGGCGAGCTGCTTCGAGACCGCGATCGACCAGGGGACGGTGCACGAGCCTTGCACGGCGTCGACGATCAAGTCCATGTCGGGCATTTCCGCCTTGAATGCCGCGACCAGCGGGATCAGGGTCTCGGGCGTGACGACGCGCATCTTGTAAGCGGTGAACCCGAAGCGGCGGGCGCGCCAGGCGTCGGCCACGAGCAACTGCGCGTCGCGAAACAGGCCGTTGCTGGCGTACGCGCGGGCCCGCGAGCGGACCAGCCCGCCGAGAAGCTGATAGACCGGCACGCCCAGCAGCTTCCCCGCCAGGTCGTACATCGCGATGTTGATCCCTCCCATTACGCCGATCCCCACGCCCTGGCGATTCCAAAAAACGCTCGACCCGTACATCAACTCCCAGGCGCGGTTGATCTCGAGCACGGGGTGCCCGATGAGGAGTTCCTTGAAGTGCTCGACCAGGCCGACGATCGGATGATAGCAGTACTGGCCGTGGGTGACTTCTCCGAGGCCATACTGGCCGTCGTCGCAGGTGACGCGGACCAGGGCCACGTCCTGGTTCTCGACCACCCCGCCGCTGTACTCATAGTGGATGGGCGGGGGAAACTCGTAACGCAGGAAGAGCGGCTCGATGTTCGCGATCGTTCGTGCCACGTCACGCTCCTTCAGCGAGTTTAGCGGCCGACGTTACATCGGCCCAGCAGTCAGTTTAGCGGCCGACGGCACGTCGGCCCAACGGTCAATGCCGATACCCCAGCGCGGCCCCGCCATCGGGGCAGATGGCCTGGCCGGTGATGAACGAGGCCTCGTCGGAGGCCAGAAACGCGCACACCTCGCCGATCTCGTCGATCGTGGCCGGGCGGCCCAGGGGATGGGCCCGATTGATCATTTCCATGGCTTGCGCCGGATCGAATTGGCTGGCGGCCCAGGCTTCCAAGAGCGGCGTGCGCACGCCGGCCGGGCAGACGGCGTTGACGCGGATCCCGTCCGCGGCCAGATCGAGGGCCAGGGCCCGGGTCAGGCCGATCTGGCCGGCCTTCGTGGCCGAATAGCGCGGCGCCTCAGCCTGGCCAATGATCCCGGCCTCGCTCGACATGTTGATGATCGAGCCGCGCGTCTTGCGGAGATGCGGGACCGCCAGCTTGCACCCGACGAACGTGCTCGTCAGGTTCAGGCGCAGGAGCTCTTCGAACTGGTCGACGCTCACCTGGTCGATCGTCTCGGCCGGAGGGTGCCAGCCGGCGTTGTTGACCATGCAGTCCAGCCGGCCAAAGCGGGCGATGGCCGTGTCGATCAGCCGCGCGATGTCGTCGGGCTTGGAGACGTCGGCCGACACGAAGACGGCCGTGCAGCCGGCGGCGGCGAGTTCCTTTTCAGCGGCCCGGCCGGCCTCTTCGCCGCGGGCGCCGAAGACGACCCGGCAGCCGTGCTTCCCGAAGACCCGCGCGCAGCCAAACCCGATGCCCTTCGATCCCCCGGTGATGACCGCCACCTTGCCTTCGAGTTTCATGTCGCACCCTTGCAGCCTGCTCCTGGACGGCGTGGCACTGCTTGACCGCTGCCGGACCGAGGCCTTTCCACTCGGATGAACTCTTCCCCGGCAGCGGTCAAGCAGTGGCAGACTTCCACGATCCTGCAACCCCTTTCGTAATCTCAGCGGAATACGACGTAGAGTCCGACCATCACCACGATCACGGCCGCGGTGACGACCCGGTAGTCGCCCAGGCCCGTCCAGCCGGCCGATTTGAGGGCATCTAGCGGCCGCTCCCAATAGAGCCGCTGCGGGTCCTCGTCGGCGGTTTTCGGCAAGAGAAAGCTGAGCGCGACCTGCATGGCCACGCACATCGCCAGCAAGTAGAACGCCATCATCATGAACGGCGTGTGGTAGAAGAACGGGGGAACCCAAGCGAAAGCCTCGGGCTGCCACGCGTGCAGGGTCTTGAGGGCGAAAAACAGGGCCCCCAGCCCCGAGCCGGCCCACATCGTCAGCTTCGCGCTGCGGGCCGACGCCTTCTTCCAGAACACCCCGAGGGTGAAGACGCAGGTGATCGGCGGGGCAATGTGGGAGATCACATCGTTGACGGCCAGGAAGATGCTCTGGTAGCGATCCAAGAGCGGCACCAGGGCAACCCCGACCACAAACGAGAGGAACGTGGCCGTGCGGCCGATGAGCACGAGGCGTTGCTCGGACGTCTCGGGCCGGAAGCGCTTCCAGAGATCGTAGCTGAAAAGCGTCGAAATCGAGTTGGCGGCGCTTGCCAAATTGCCCATCAAAGCGGCCATGAGAGCCGCGGCCATGACGCCGAAGAGGCCGGTGGGCAACAGCGTCTTGATCATCGTCCCGTAGACTTCCTTGCTGTTCTCGACCGTCACGCCGCTGAGCATCCCCTGGCGAATGATCACGTAGAAGAGCAGGCCCGGCAGAACGAAGATGAAGACCGGGAGGATCTTGATCGCCGCGCAGAACAGGGGGCCGATGCGGGCGTGGTTCTCGTCCCTGGCCCCGAGGACCCGCTGCACGATCGTCTGGTCCGCGCACCAATACCAGATTCCCAGCACGGGATAGCCGAGAAACACGGCGTACCAGGGGATCTCGGCTTCCACCTTGGGCGAGCGGAGCATCGAGAGCCGCACCATGTCGCCGGAGCTTTGCAGGGCGGAGACCATCTGGTCCCACCCGCCGACCTTGACGTAGGCGAAGGCCGTGATCACGGCGGCCCCGACGATGAGCACGATCGCCTGCAGCGTTTCGGTCATCACCACGGCCGCCAGCCCGCCGAGCACCGTGTAGACGGCCGTCAGGCCGCAGATCATGAGGAGGCAGGTCCACTTTTCGATCCCGAACACGCCGTGCAAAACGATCCAGCCGGAGGAAAGGGGAAAGGCGATGTGGAAGATGATCGCCGCCACCACGGACACGATCGCCAGCCAGTCGCGGCACGCGCGGCAGTAGCGCTTCTCGAGGAAATCCGGCAGCGTCGCCACCTTGGCCCGCAGGTAAAACGGAACGAAGAAAAGCGACAACAGGACGAGCGTGAACGCGGCCATCCATTCGAAGTTGCCCATCAACAGTCCGCTGTCGTAGCCGGCCTGGGCGAGGCTCACCAAATGCAAGCAGGAGATGTTCGTGGCGAACAGGGCCATGCCGATCGACGGCCAGCGGAGCGAGTGCGCGGCGAGGAAGTAATGGCTCGCCCCGGTCTCCTTGTGCTTCTTCAGGCCCGCATAGCAGCCGACGCCGACGATCGCCACGAGATACGCGGCAATGACCGCGAGATCCAGGAGTCCGATCCGCCCCATCGTTATCCTCTCAAAAATGCTCGTCCTGGCCGGCGGTCCACCAGGCGAGGTCGCGCAAAAGCACGACCCAGGATCGCCACTGCCAGAAAGGCGTCTGCGACGGGCCGGGCGATCCGAAGCAAGTCATCGCCACGGCGGCCACTCGGCCTTTGCCGCACTTGCCGACCACGAGGCCCGGCCTGCCGCCGACCGTGAGGATCGTCTCCGCCCCCGGCTTGGCTTCGAGATCGTGCACGTAGAACGCGACCGGCGCGACGCTGAAGTCGGCGAACTGCGTCACCGGATGCCGAGCGCCGCGAGCAAGCGGCGCCCCGCCCGGCAAGGCCACCAGCGGCGGGATTCCCGCGCTGCCGGCGACGGGCAACACCTCCTCGAGGAGCGAGCCCTTCAGCCCCGCGCGGTCCAGGGCCTTGTGGCCGCCCAACGCGATCAACCCGCCGCCGCGGCGGACGTACTCGGCCAGCATGTGCTTCTGCCGTAGCGTGAGCGCGGTCAAGTCCGCGCCGCAGAGGTAGATCACATTGTAGTCGAACAGTTCCTTGGCCGTTTCGGGGAAATCCACGTAGACCTGGGAGCGGCCCTTGCGGATAGGAACCATCTTCAGCTTCGTGTCGTATCCGCTGAGGTGATGGGCGTCGACGATGCGGTAGAAATCGTACATCGCTCCCGCCACCAAGAGACCGGCGAAGGCCTGCGGCGTGCGGCGCGGCTGGACATCGGCGGGGATCGCGCCTTCGCTCCCCGGGTAGAGGTCCAGGAGTTGCCGGTCCTCGACCAAGGCGAGCGGGAAGATCTTCACAGTGTCCGCGGTGAACGGCTGATTCCCCTCCGTGTAGACCCGATAGCCCCAGTAACCGGCGGAGCGAAGAATGAAATCAACCGCGAACTCCTGGTACGCGCCGGCCGCGGCAAAGTCCTTTGGCACGAGGTGCAGCTCGGCCCGCATTCCGGCCAGCTCGGAGAACACGTCCATCGCCCCGGCTTCCTTGTCGCCCGTGTTCTTCGCCACTTTCGCGCGCAGGAGGGCCCGATAGAGACCGGCCGGGGCGTTGGTGAAATAGGGCGAATGGGCCATGATCCCCCGGCCCACGCCCTCGGGACTCGTGATGACCGAGTCGTAGGTGGCCTGCGGGTCGGCCGCGATCGCGCTCCACTTGCCGCCGGCCATGTTCTGCGTGGAAAGCTGATAGGCCTGCACGCGGGCCGTGCTCAGGCCCCCTTCCACGATCCGCGGGACTTTTGCCAAGGCCCACTCGGGCGTGGGCGGCGGATTGTACTGGCGGACCTGCCAGCCGTCGAGCCAGAAAGCCGAGGGGATATTCTTGCCGATCTGCTGCTGCGAGTGATTGTTGAGACTGGCGCACAGGACCAACTGCGCCGCCCCGGCAGGCGCCTGGACAAAGCGATCGCCTAGGTCCCAATCCACAGGATGGTAAGGGAAGCTGATCCCCGGCGACGAGCCGATCTGCTTGCCGGCGGCGTCGTTCCAGGTGACGGATACGTAAGAGTCCACGCCGCTGTACTTGCCGCGCTCGCCAAACCCCGTGGTGCGGTAGCCGACGGAGATCAAATACCACTTGCCGCCTTCGACCGGCGTGGGCTTGGATCGCACGGCGGCCGAGCCGGTGTCCGGAACCTCGGCCTTGAGGGCCGCCTTGCCGACCAGAAAGACCTGCCGGTCGAGGCTGAACTTGGCCGTGCCCGCCGGGCTCGCCGTGAGCGTCCAATCCTTCGGCAGGCCGGAGGCGTCGGCAACCTCAAACCCCGAATTCGCCAGGAGGTTGGGCCCGACCCAGTCCACGCCGGCGGACAGCGAACGCGCGTCGCAAAAAGCGAGGGTCAGCACGCCCAGAATAAGGACTCGCCCGGTGCGGATCGTCATCTGTTTTGCTCCGAAATCTCCCGCGACTGTCTGGCTTCCAAGGTCACGAATCCAGTTTCTCCCGGCTCACAAACCGCGGGAGCGTGCGCCACCGCGGCACGTCGCTGCGGTAGTGTTGTCGCTGGTACGTTGGGCAGTACGGGCCCGGCGGGTCAATGGAGATCACATCATTCCCCTTGCGGACCAGGGTATAAGGTCGTTTCTGAATCTGCACGCGGTCGGTGCGCAAGGGGATTGGGAAGCTGAGCGTGGCGACATCGCCCGGCTTGACCGAACCGACAAGGGCGTACCTCCCCTCCCAGCCCAGGGCTCGCTCCTGCCCGCTCACCTGGCAGCGGACTTCCCCCGGGGCGGTCCACTGCGGAATGCGTATCCGCAAGTCGAGCGCCAGCTTGACCCTCACGTCCACGCGCCCTTGGTAGGGGATGTAACTATCGACGTCCGCCCAGGCCGATGCTCGATTCATGAGCAGGTTTACCCGCAGCTTGCCATCGCGAGAGCGGAGAATCCGCTCCCAGATCCAATACAGGGCCTTGGAGCCGTTGACCAGGCAGCACAGGCCGGTGGATCGGCCGGCAAACCAATCATTCGGGTCCGGCGCCCCGGCGAAGCCACCCAGGTACCTTTCCGGGATGCGCTCGGTCGAGCAACACCCTTTGGGCGGGTCCTTGAAGATGCCGTCGGCCCACATGGACAAATCGTTGGGCAGGCGGGCCATCCACTCGGTGTGCAAGAGCTGCGCTTCGGCGAAGTGGTTCCTGATCCACCGGTCCGCGTCATCCCAGTAGTCGGCAACCCCGGCCTCGCTCAGCCGCAGGGCAAGGGCAATCATGTCCGTCTGCTGGCACGTCTCGCCGCTTTCAAACCGGGCGCTGTTGGCCCACTCGGGGAAGTAGCCGATGAGGTTGGCGCCCTCGGAAACGGGCGGATACGGTGGCTCATCCACGTTCTGCCGGGCGATCAACCCTTTGGCGTACTCATAGGCGCGGACCACGAACTGCATGAGTTCCTGGTCGTGGGCCGCCTCGCTGAACTCTTCCATGGCCAAGAGCCCGCGAGAGTGGGCGTGGAAGTGGGCGAAACGCCGATTGCCCGGCGTGGCGAGAAAGCAGCCCTCGGGTCCATAGAAGGTGCGGCGGAGGCAGTTGATGAGCTTGCGGGCCAGCGCGAGCGCCGGCTCATAGCCCAGCAGCCGGTACGCGCGAACCAGGCCGTGCGGGATGATCGTCCCCTCGCATTCCGAAGTCGATCCGTTGTAGGACCAGTTCGTC
>Ga0163210_1001251_pt1 | contig 11017 bp, 7 predicted proteins | sample Kivu_220m_FD_113536 | JGI IMG/M metagenome (GOLD analysis project Ga0163210, IMG submission 113536) | Freshwater microbial communities from Lake Kivu, Western Province, Rwanda to study Microbial Dark Matter (Phase II) - Kivu_220m | ecosystem: Environmental > Aquatic > Freshwater > Lake ... | reverse complement strand
GCCCTGGGGGCAATGGGCTTGACCATCAAACCGATTGAAGCGTGTGCTAAGGGGTCCATCTGATCAATTCCGAGTCACGTCTTCTTTCGAAACACCCTGCCCTAACTGTAAGAGCCTTCGCCCAACCAGGGGGTACCAGACCAACTGAAGCGTGCCGCCGACTCCTCCTTTCTTCCTGGTACAATATCACTCGAGTACCTTGAGATGTTCCAGGATTTTTCTCGTCTCGCCGCGCGCGCCGTTGAGTTTCAGTTGATCGACAATGCGCCCATCCTTGAGAAAGACCACGCGGTCGGCAAAACTCGCGGCTTTGGCGTCGTGCGTGACCATGATGATCGTCTGTCCCAATTCATCGCATGAACGGCGCAGCAGCTTGAGCACTTCTTCGCCGCTCTTGGAATCGAGATTGCCGGTCGGCTCGTCGGCGAGGACGATGCTCGGCTCGGTGATGAATGCGCGCGCGATGGCAACGCGCTGCTGCTGCCCGCCCGATAGTTCATCTGGCTTGTGGTTCCGTCGGTCGGCGATCGCGACCAGCGCGAGCAGTTGGTCGATCCGGGCGCGATAGTCCTTTAGCCGCTTGCCGTCGATCAACAGCGGCAGCGCGATATTCTCTTCCGCCGTCAGTGTCGGCACGAGGTTGTAGAATTGGAAAATAAAACCGACATTGCGACGACGCACGAGCGTGATTTGGTTATCGTTGAGGACGGATAGTTTCTTGTCGGCCAGCGTAACTTCGCCGCCCGTCGGCTGGTCCAGTCCGCCCAACAGATGGAGCAGTGTCGATTTGCCGGAGCCGCTCGGCCCCATGATTGCGACAAACTCGCCCTTGTTCACAGTGAAATCGACGCCGGCGAGCGCATCGACGGTGACCCGCCCGAGCTTGTATTGTTTCTGAACAGACTGGGCTTCTAGTATCGGCATAGTAATCTCTCCGGAAAGTGCAGGACAAATTTGTAAATTTGTCCTACTACTTGCCCACCTGAATATCCACATTCGCGGTCATGCCCCAGCGCAAGCCCGCTTCCGCGCCTTCCTGCAAATCAATCGTGACCTTGTAGACTTGGTCGCCGCGATAATCGTTCGCCACCGATGCGATGCGCAGCACCTGACCCTTGAAAACTTTGCCGGGCAGCGCATCCACTTTGACGTTGACCGGCTGCCCGATCGCGATCTTGGCAATGTCCATTTCCACCAAGTCCTTCGTCTCAACTTGCAGCTTCGACAGATTGGCAAACGAGACGGCAATCGCGCCGGGCGACACAACCTGCCCTACGTCGACGCTGACCGACGCGACGGAACCATCGAAAGGCGCGGCAAGGACGGTATCCTGTGCGGCGGCCTTGGCGACCTGGAGTGCCGCTTGCGCCTGGCTGACCTGCGCTTCGGCGAGCGCAAGCGCTTCGGGCGTGGGATCAAGACGCGCCACCGCGCTTTCCGCCTGCGACACCGCGGACTCGGCGGCTTTGAGTTCACTCTCCGTCGGGTGGCTCAGCGCGTCGCGATAGGATGCCTGAGCAGACGCAAGAGTGATGTACGCTTGCTGCAGCGCGAGCGATTCGGGCGCTGCGTTGCCGAACGGGTTTGCCGCGCCGCCGATGCGGTCGTAGCGGAACTGCGCCTGTGCTAGCGCCGCCTGCGCGCTGTCGACATTGGCTTTCAAAGTGGCAAGTTCGTCCGCCGTCGGTCCCGCTTTCACTTTGACCAGGGCCGCGCGCGCGGCGGTGAGTGCGTCTCGCGCGGCTTGGCGCTCAGCGGCTGTACCACCCGCGCGCAATTGGGCGAGCTGCTTTTGCGCCACGTTCAGTGCGGCTTGCGCCTGCGCAACTTGGGCCTGCGCAGCCGTATCGTCCAACCGCGCGAGGACGGCGCCGGCTTGAGCCGCGTCGCCTTCGCGGAGAGGAGTCTCGACCACGCGACCGCCGATTTTGAACGCCAGCGTCGCGCGCTGCGAGGGAACGATTGTTCCCTCGGCACTGACGATGTTCAGCGCAGCCGCCTTTGCCGCTGTGGTCGGCGCGGGAGCCGGCGTTGGCGTGGCTCCAGAGCAGCCGACCAGAATCACCCCAGCGACGAGCACAAGAACAACCGCAATCGCGACCAGTCCGATGATACGTTTCTTCATTTCCGCCTCCATATTGGGAGTACTCCGATTATTCCTCTTTTACCGCTTCAATGATATTCACTCGCCCCGCGCGCCAGGTCGGATAGAGCGAGGCGATTTGAGAAACGACCAATGCAACAATCACGCCAGTTACAAATGCCGAGGTGGGAAATACATAACCTAATGGAAAACCACTCCCCTGTTTCATTCCCTCGACCATGACGAAAGAGACCGGGACGGCGATGGCTACACCGAAGATCGAGCCGAGCAAGCCCATCGTGCCCGCCTCGGACAAGATCATGCGCGCCAACTGACCGCGCGTCGTCCCGATGCTCCGCAGCGTTCCAATCTCGCGAACGCGCTCCAGGATATTCATGGTCATCGTATTCACCACGCCGAGCGCGCTGATGATCACGGCAATCCAAACCATCGAATCGAACAAGGTTATGACGGTCTGCATCTGTGCAACCATACTGGTGCGGAATTCTTCGGCTGCCGTGATGTCCATGCTCTTGCTCTTGCCGATAGCTTCTTTTACTCGGGCTTGCACGTCCGCGGTCGACGCGTCCGGTTGCTTCTTTACCAGGAACAAGCTCACATGTTCCTCGCCGAAATACCGAGCGATGTCGCGGCGCGAGAGTGTGATGCTCTGCCCGCCAGACCAAAAACTCGCGATCATTGCGGCGACCTGAAAATCGCGCTCGCCGCGCGCCGTGCGCAGCCGGATCGTATCGCCGTCCTTGACGCCCCACCGGTCGCGCATGGTCGATGATACGAAGACCGCGTCGCCGCTCGCCAATTGGGCCATCGCGGTTTCCTTGTCCTCTCCGCCGACAAACTGAAACGAGTTGACCTGCTGATAAGTAGGCGTATCGATCCCAATCAATAGAATCAAATCATCGCGCGAGCTGTACCCTTTGGCGTTGGTGACGCCGACCACCTTTTGCCAGGTATTGACTTGGGGCGTAACGGCGGTCACACCGTTCACCGCCAGAATGGCGTGCATCAAGTCCTCGCGCATTGGAGCAGACGACGTGATGAAGAAATCGCCGCCGATTGCGGAATTGACCCAATCATCCATCGCGGTCTTGAAACTGATGCTCATCGACCCCATCGCCACGGTCAATACCACGCCGATCATCAATACGCCCACCGTCAGGCTGCTGCGCGCTTTCGAGCGCGCCAGGTTGCGGCTGCCCACCGGTCCCATCGGTCCATAGATCAAGCCAATCAAGCCGCGACCGCCGTGCTCCATCAAAAGGATGATATTCGGCATGAGCAAGATCGCGGAAAGAAATGTGAGTATGAAGAATTGCGGTCCTTGACCCAGACTGATAATACCTGTACCATCCAGCACGGCGAGCGCGGCCAGTGCCAGCCCGATCTGCCAACTGTGCTGCATCAGGAATCCTTCGCGCCGGCTCGCGCGCGCGCGCAGCGCTTCGGTCGGAGAAATGCGGCTGGCTTGCCAGGCCGGCAAAAAAGAGGCGATCAGCGTGATCGTCAATCCGACAATGACGGCTTGAACGACTCCATCCGTCGGGACGACGAAACTCTCGAGCGGGATACCAAACATGCTGCTCATCAGTTTTACCAGCGGAATCGAGAGGAACAATCCGACTGCGATGCCCAGCAGGGTGCCGATCAGCCCAAGGAACGCGGCTTCGGACAACACCAGCCGCAGGATCTGCCCTTTGCTCGCGCCGAGCGAGCGCAACATGCCGATTTCGCGCGTGCGTTCGGCGACCGTCATCTGGAAGGTGTTGTAGATCAGCAGCATTCCGACGAACAGCGCGATCATACCGAAAAAGCTCAAACCCAGATTCAAGCCGCCAATGGCTTGGGAAATCGATTCGCCGGTCGATGCCGGGAAAGCAACCGTGAACTTGTCCCCAAGCTCGTTCTGCAGAGTCTCCTTCAACGCGTTCAGCCGAGCGGAAGAATTTGCAATCTCGGGCCGCGCGACAATGTCGATTTGATCGAAGCGGTTGCCGCGGCCAAAGACGTCCTGCGCCACTTCCAGATTGGCAAATCCGATGCTTCCGTTTTCCAAGCGCCCGGCGCCTTCGTCAGACAACAGGCCGATGACTTTGAATTTCTCCTCAGCGCCGCTGGGCAGGAGCAGCGTGACCGTATCGCCCAACGCGATCTTGCGGTCGGATGCGAATTTGCCAACGAGAAGGATGTTGTGTGCTTTCTCACGCCGCTCCAAGAATCGCCCACTCGCCACTTTGTACGTCCTCACCTGCTGATCCACCTCGGGATCGATGCCGGCGACGGCGAACGGCAGAGTCTTGTCTTTCGCGATCAGAGAGACGCGGTTGAGCGTGCTGCCGACAGCATCCTCAACGCCGTCGATGGCACGGACACGATACAACGTCCGGGATGCTAGTCCTTCACCTGAACTACTTGATTCGGTGACCGTGAGGTTGGCGCGGCCGGAGGACTGGGCAAAAAAGTCCCTGAGCGACTGCGCCGTCGAAGCCGCCATCACGCTGACCGCCAGCATCGCCGCGATCCCCAGCGCAATGCCGGAAGCAGTAATAAGGGTGCGCGTTTTACGCGCCCATAAATTGCGAAAAGCAAGCATCCAAAAGGTGTTCATCGCGGTTGCGCCTAACGGACTGTAACGCTGCCTGATCCGACGTCTATGGCCATTATGACGTACGCGCCGCCACGTGAGAAACTTGCGCTCTCATAAACTCCATCGTGACGATTTCGGCTCACCTCGCGCAAGTTGGGCGCACTTACGGAACCAGAATCGACGTGATACTGGACACGCACGGCTACGCCCTCTGGCACGCGAACCATCGCGTTGCCCGAACCAACACGAAGATCAAGATCGTACTTGCCGCTCTCCGGCAAATTCACCATGATTTCGCCCGAACTACCATCGATTGACATGGAACGGAGGTTGAGTTTGGTCAAGTCCATCCGATATGTCCCAGAACCGGTGCTAAACTTGAGATCATATTCTGGATCGGGATGGAAGCCGAGTTTCCAATTCGCGGCTCTCGGCCCATTAAAAAAAGGCCAATTCCAGCCGAAAAAGCTGCTCTCCAAGCGCACCTGCGCGCGATCATTCGACTGAGTGACGAAGTTGACCAGATTTCCATAGTAGCTCACGTCGCCTTCGACGAGATTTGACGAATCGTCCAGCGCGTAGACAGAAGCATCACCGCCGTGAAAATCCACGCTAACATCAGCAGAGCGGACTTGATTTAGTGGATGCGCAATGTGCTCGCTCCGCTGTGTGAGATCTGTACCGAAGATGGTCGGCGGCTGCGCGCCAAACACGGCGGGATTGCTCTGCGCGGCAAAGAGCAGCGCGACCACGCCTGCGATCACGAGCAACCCGAACACCACGCCGAGCACGCTGCCCCAAACACCGCGGCGCCCTAGTAAAATGTCCAAGCCAATAACAATCAAGAGCACAGGCCACAGACGTAATAGCAGCCACCAAGAGTTGACAGCGAGCAAGCCCATATTCGAAAGGAGCAGAATCACCCCTGCGCCGATCAAGACAATCGGCCAGAAGAAGCCAGGCCCACGGCGGGGCGAGTGGTAGACGTGAGCATATCCCATGTGAGATCTCCTATTGAGCAACTACAGCCACGTTACGACTGAGTAGACGGATTAGTATTGTTTGGCTTGGACTGCTCGCCCGAAGGCGATACGGCGAGCGGCGACGCGGGAGTTGCTGTTGACGCCGTCGGCTGCGACAGTGAAAACCCTCGAAAACCACGTCCAAGCAACAAGAAAACGCCAAGCAGGATTAGCATCACAGGCCAAAGGATCCGGCCGGGAGTCTGAAGGCCGGCAAATCCAATCACAAGTTCAAAGAATCCACCCACAACAACGAAAATGACTACGCCGATGGCGGCAAGCAAAAAGCCAATCTGATGCAGTTGAGGACGATTGCTCCACCAGGCATAGAGCATCAGCCCAATGCCGACACTCGTCGGAACGAGCAATGCCCAGATGTACACCCAGCTGGCCCAATAGTCGAAGATAGACTGGTAAAGGAAAATCAAGCCGAGCATCACGAACAGACTACCCGGAATCGCAAGCACGCCGGCGTCGTTATTTCTGCCGGCCGCCAGCATCCCGGCGAAAAAGAGCACGCCAAAGGCAATGACGAAGAAGGGCCACAAGTAGCGCCAAACATCCAAGCCCAAGAACTGCCCTGCTAGGAAGACTAGGCCTAGTCCAATTAAGAACAAGCCGACGATCGTGCTGCCCCTCACGCGCATTTCACCCTTCACTCTGTCCTCCTTTGAGGAGTGGGACCGTGACCTCAGGTGGATTTGTGTTTTCCATGTAACCGGAAACAACATACAGCCGTATCCCCTTGGATGCACGGGAAGAAAGAGGCATTTGCCACTCATACATTTGGAGGAGAAGGGTTCTCCCTCAAATGAATGAAAACCTACCGACGAATTGACATGCCTTCTACCCAGTGTTATACTAGCATTTGCAAACGAGGCCTTGTCCTGGGGTTGCGGTCGGTCGCATTACGTCTAGACATGGCGCTCTCTCGAGCAAGCCGGAGAGAGAGAAGCGACTCCCGAATTTGATCTTGCGACCCTGAAATACGCCGGTTTCGGCAAGAAACAACAAGGCACCCATCGACATGACGCGCGTTGTGTTGCGCGTCACCCAAGGGTGCCTTTTTTGTTGGGCAGCCAAGCGCCAGGAGGCCGCATGGAAAAACCGGACCGCTTGAGAACGTTCATCGCCGTGCTTATTGCGACCGTCACCGTCGTCGGAGCAATCATCGCGTGGCGCGCGGCTGTAGGATTGAGTGATGCCAGCAGTGCCAATACGCGCGGGATTCTTGCCACCGTCGAAAGAGAAGACGTGAACACTCGGGCGACCATCACACTCTTCGGCCACCTCGCCGCCTACTCCGCCTTCGTGCGTGATGATGCGCTGGCCAAGGCGTACAGCGACCTCGCCGGCGCCAATCCCCAGCGCACCGATCTCACCAATTACGCCCGTGCGTTCCGGCTGGCAGCCAATTATGCCCAGGACCTGATTCCCCCGGCGTATATCGATCGCGACGAAAAACTCGACCGGCAACGCGATCTCGGCGAGAACATCGCTCAAGGCTCGCTCAACAAGGATATCGAACCGGAGCCGCATTTTGCGGACGCGGGGATCAGCCAGCAAAAGGCGCAGTGGCTGCTCGCAGATCTTATCCTACTCGGCGCGGTCTTGGTTTTGCTGACGCTGGCCGATGCGATTCAAAATCTGCTACGTTATCTTCTTTTGCTCGGCGGTGTGGGCCTTTTTGGAATCAGCATGATGATCGCATTGGTCATCGAATTCTTCGGCCCGCCGATCTTCACCCCATGATTCAGCTCTAGCGCAGAGAGGACTAGAAGCGGAACGATGGTCACTCCGGCGACAGATTCTCCAGAGAGTACGCCCCGCTCGACCAAGGCGAGTTCAGACGAGGATGGGGCCAAACGCTGGCTCGGCGTCTTGATCGCCGTCGTCGCGCTCTTGGTCAGCGTTACGACTTTTTTGCAGACGGATGCCTCAAATCGCAGCACGCAGTTCTCCCACCACGCCCAAGAAAATGCCATAGCTTCCACGGGCGCGCGCACGCGCGGTCAGCAGGAGGCGGCGTTCGAAGAATTCGTGATGGCGCGCGAATACGACGAACTCTCGGCGGAGGCGAAACGCCTCAACGAAAACGGCGACTCCCTTGGCGCACGTGCATATATCACCGCGTCGCAAGAGACGGTCAAACTGTCGCCTCTGCTGAGTCCTTCGTACACGACCTTTCGCGCGAGTGGTTTGCGCCGAAGCGACCAAAACCGCTTTGAGGTGGATACCTGGGTCATCACTGCTACTCTGTTGAGCGAACGCCGCGGAGCGGCTGCCCAAGAAGCCAATGCCTGGGATGGCAAGAGCAACAACTACGTTGCGGCGATTGCCGTATTTGCAGTGACCCTCTTTCTCTTCGGTTTGGCCTCCACACTGAGCGGATGCGTGCGCTGGCTATTCCTGTTCGTTGGACTGGGCCTCGCCACGATTGCATCTGTTTGGGTGCTGACCACGGCGGTCTGGCCCATCCATCACATCTCGGACATTGCGCTGCAGCAATTTGCGCAGGGCTATGGCTACACATGGCAACGCAAGTATAACCAAGCTATTCAAGTCTACAACCAGGCCGTCAAGACCGACCCCGAATATGCCAATGCCTATAGCGAGCGCGGTCTGGCATGGATGAACGTGCAACCCCCGGACGTAAAGAAAGCTATCCAAGACCTCGAAACGGCACGCAACTTGGCTGAGGATGACCACGATGTCTTTTGGAATCTCGGGTGGGCGTACTACCTTTCAGGCGATTACGCACATTCTATTTCAGCCAGCCAAAGATCGCTTGACCTGAATTCCAAAATATGCGGTCCCTCCTTCAACATCGCAATCGCGCGCCTGGTCATGGGCAACGGGGCGCAGGCGGAAAAGGACTATGATGCTGCCATTGCGCGCTGCGAAAAGATCCTCCGCGACTCGCTTGCCGCCGGCCTCGGCGCCCCCTCGTCGCTTTGGCGAGATATAGCGATGTCGGCACAGGATATTGAGAATCTGCTGTGCCAGACTCATCAGGTTCACTGTTATGATGGCCGAGAGCACCCCGAATTGAAACAGGCGGTGAACCGCGACACGATTCTGACCGTCGGCGAGAAATACCTCAAACGGCTCAAGGAGGCCTTGACCGCGCTCGAGTACCAGCACACCGCGACGGTCAAGCCCTCGGGCGCGAAATTCACGCCGCAGACTTTTGGCTACAAGTTCTACGACGATAATGACGAATTCCAGTCCTACGCCGTAAATGACCGTTTCGCTTACACTGGCCCCAACATCTATGCGCTGTGGAATTACTCAGGCATGAATCCGGACCTCGATATGGTCTGGAAAGTTTATCGTAACGGAGACGAGAATGCCGGCCTCCGCTATGTAGGCAAGTGGGGACTAAAGACGGCCGGAAGTGCTGAAAAGAAGATCAATTCCTGGTTCTTACTTGAACCCGGCCGTTACGACGTGGAGGTGTACGGCAGTGGCGAATTGCTAGCAGCCGATTCCTTTGTGATTGACGAGAAACAGACGCTGCCGATTGCCCCTCCCAGCAGCGCTCTCCCTAATGCGCCCGTGAATGTCGCAAACTTGGTCTTTTCAGATGATTTTGCCAACAACAACCATGGCTGGTGGTCAGGGAATGCCAACGCCGATGTGTCCAACCTTACAGAAGGCAAGATCGAGAAAGGCGAGTACGTCATTATGACCCACAAGAAGGACAAGGTCTGGCGGGTCACCTGCAACGACTGTGGCAACCTGGATGATTTCTACTATGAGGCGACCTCCCGCTACATCCAGGGACCCAACGACTATGGGTACGGGCTTGCCGTCCGTGGTAATCGGGGCATGGACCAGATGTATCTCTTTGTGATCGATGAACTGGGGTCGTACAGAATTTACAAAGTGATTGATGGCAAATACACTTACTTGACCAATTGGACGCGCAGCACCCTCGTCCACCCCGGCCAGGCCAATCGTCTGGGTGTGCTGGCGCGCGGCAGTTCGCTCGAGTTCTTCATCAATGGACAATCGGTGATGCAAGTAACGGATACGTCGCTGGCGAAGGGCTACATCGGCTTGACTGTCGAATCGGACGGACTGCAAGTCGCTTTCTCACAGGCGCGGGTCTGGCAGGTGCGGTGATTGCGAAAGGACTTTAAATAGGCAGCAATTGCGAAAAATCCAAAGCAGAAAGGAGGTGAAATGAGATGATGAAAAGACAACGTATGTTCCTGCTTGCGCTGGTGCTTTTCGCTTTGGGCATGATCTTGGTGTTGCCGCCGCAGCCGGCACTCGCTGCGCCCCCGCGCGCGGATAAACCGGGCTACACCATTGTCACCTTGCTCACGGCGGATCCGTCCAAAGCCGAGTACACCGCATCCTTCACACCGGATGCGCAGTCCGTTTTCGCCTGGGTGTTTATAATCGCCACCCAGGGTGCGGCGGAAAAGCAATTCCAGGTGGATGCGCAGTTTCTCTCGCCGGATGGACAGGAGGTCGACTCCCAGTGGTACAAAGGCGATACGGGGAAAGTGACGTCGCTTCCCAAAGACAGTTACGACAGCGGTAGCTGGGCGGCGAAGAATACCGCGCGGCGCCAGCTCGATATTGCCGGCACCGACAATGCGAGCCAGATCGGGCAATGGACGGTGAGCTTTAGCGTGGGCGGCAAGACGATGAGCGTGGAGAACTTTACGCTTGCCACGGCGAGCGATGTGGAGATCAGCGATGCCGCGGCGGCTGCCCAAAAGTCGCTGGAGGACCAGGGCTACACGGTGGTCAATTTCGGCACCAATACGTGGAGTGACGGAACCGTGATCGGGTACGTGGAAATGCCGATGGTCTCAACGGATCTCTACTCAGCTGAGACGGCCAAGCAAATCGTGGACGGCTACGGGGCGCTGCGTCCTACCTATCCAAAGGCAACCCAGCTTCTGGACCAGCTCGACTACAACGAGCAATACACCCTGGTCTATTACGCCAAAGTGACTGACTGGGATGCCTATGTCAAATCCCAGAACTATACCAAGCTCTGGAACTCGTTGAGTTACGCCGTGTATGACAACGTGGCGGCAGACTGGGTGGGGCAAGCGGGCAACAAGGACTTTATCAAGAAGAACTTTGGCGCGGGGACACCCAAACCACCTGTCGGTACCCCGAAGAAAAACACCGGTACCGTTGGTTCCATCAAGGTCCAAGTTTCGCCGTCCAGTCTTCCCGCTGACGGCAGCAGCACAGCCGATGTCACGGTCACTGTGTTCGATAACAAGAACAAGGGACTACCGAACGCAGACATCACTTTTGCCACCAGCGGCACTGGCG
>Ga0163210_1001249_pt1 | contig 11017 bp, 14 predicted proteins | sample Kivu_220m_FD_113536 | JGI IMG/M metagenome (GOLD analysis project Ga0163210, IMG submission 113536) | Freshwater microbial communities from Lake Kivu, Western Province, Rwanda to study Microbial Dark Matter (Phase II) - Kivu_220m | ecosystem: Environmental > Aquatic > Freshwater > Lake ... | reverse complement strand
CCCTTTAAATGTACCATACTTACTAATAGCTTCAATAGTGTATTGAGAACATCTCGGAGTGAACCTGCAAACTCGAATATTAGGCAAAAATCTATGAGGGAAACCCGTATCAAGAGATAGATACTTTTGATATTGCCTTATTAACCAAATCATTAATTTCCTCATCGCTATATTTTGATGCATCCTGCTTCACTAAAAACCCGTAAAAATTACCCTTAGGAAATTTTTCGAGGTGGAATTTTACAGCATCCCACAAAACCCTCTTCACCTTATTTCTATAAACAGCTCTCTTATCAACTTTAGCTGAAATACTTATTCCGAATTTTAAAGCAGGAGCTTTGCACCACACTAAAACAAAAATAGGAGACCTCAAAAGCACGTGACCGCTGCTTCTTAGATATTCAAATTCTTTCTTTGTAAGTCTAAATTTTTTTGGAAGCAAAATTATTTCTTTTTTGCAACAGCAATCCTTTTTCTTCCTTTAAGCCTTCTTCTTTTCAGCACTCTCCTACCAGCTTTGGTCTTTATCCTCTGCATATAGCCATGCTTTTTCACCCGCTTTCTCTTTTTAGGCTGATACGTCCTTTTAGGCATAAAAAGATAATACCTCACACAAGCTTCCCTTTCAAGGATTTTTAAATGTATTTTATTTCCCCATTCTTTGACCGGGTGTGCCAAAGGGTTAGTATTGGGACTGCTACGAAGGGGGAAGAGTAGGTTCCTGATATCGTTCCGATTAGAAGAGCCACTGCAAACCATCTTATGGTTACTCCTCCAAGAGCAACCAGAGCTGTTAGCATAAAGATTATGGTTAGCGAATTGTTTAGGGATCTAGCCAACGTTTCGGTTATAGCCTTGTTCGCCAAGTCATTAAAATTAGCTTTTGGGTTGTTCTTTGAGCTTTCCCGTATTCTGTCATAGACCACAACAGTATCGTGGACGCTGAAGCTAAGAACGGTTAAAAGGGCTGTAACAAATAAAGTGTCCACCTCCACATTGAAAAAGTGCCCCAGTAAGGAGAATATACCAATGACGACTAAACTGTCATGAAACATAGCGAGAATGGCGGATATCCCAAAGATTCTATTTTTGAACTGCCATCCTACATATAGCATTATAGAGAAACTTGCAAGCACTACCCCAATTAAGGTTTTTATTAAAAGTTCTTTTCCTAAAGTTGGACCTACAGTTTCAAACCTCAGATCTATAAACTGTCCAAAACTTCCCTCAACTTTATTTTTTATATCGGTTCTCTTTTCCTCAGAAATGTTCTTAAACCTTAGAAGGTATTGATTGGTTCCGGACTTTTGTATGGGCGACGGATCTACACCTTCGTTTGAGAGCAGATTGTAGAGACTTTTGGTATCTATGTTCTTGTCGAATTTCACTTCCCAAAGGGAGCCGCCTGTGAAATCGACCGCCGGATTTAACCTCCATAAAAGTAAGCTGATAATTCCGGGGATTATGACTGTGCCGGAAATTAGTGCGTATATCCATTTGCGTCTCATAAAGTTAAGGTGTGGCATGAAAATTTCTATCTTTTGTAAAACAATCTAATTAAGTTTCTGCTTACCACAATCCCCGTAAAAAGCGAAAGGACTACCCCCAAAAATAACGTTAACGCAAAGCCTCTAACGGGTCCGGAATTTACCAGGAACCCCCAGTTAAACGGATTAAACAGTATAAAGCAAGTTATAAGCGTAGAAACATTAGCGTCTCTAATTGAGTCCCACGCTCTCCCAAAGCCCAGCTCCATAGCCAGGTTTAGAGGTTTTCCCAATCTTTTTTCTTCCTTAATCCTCTCGAATATCAAAATGTTTGCGTCAACTGCCATCCCTATGGAAAGAATAAAACCAGCAAGCCCAGGGAGTGTTAGAACGACAGGAATAAGTTTGTATATGGCTAAAGTTATCAGTCCGTAGATTATAAGTGCGGCTACTGCTATTACACCAAGTTTCCTGTAGTTTCCTATCATAAAGAAGGCAACCAGAAGCAGTCCCACTATGCCAGCATACAAACTTCTATTGACGGAATCGTTTCCGAGCGTTGCTCCAATGTTCCTTTGCTCGATCACTTTTACCGGGACTGGCAAAGCTCCCGCATTTAGCTGTATGACATAATTTTTTGCTTCTTCTACAGTGAACTTTCCCGTTATTACAGCTTTGCCGTCCGTAATTACTGCATTAACTGTTGGGGCTGTCAAGATGTTGTTGTCAAGGAAAATTGCTAGCGGCTTGTTAAGATTTTTCTTTGTTATATCGCCAAATTTTTTAGCCCCCTCTTGTGTAAATTCCAAAGATACTTGCGGTTCGCCGGTTTGCTGATTAAAAGATACAAAGGCCCTTCTCAGGTCTGCGCCAGTTAGTGCTGTATCTACAAAGTCGCTGATTAGAGCGCCTTGCGGATTTACGCCCTCTCTTAGCTCTTCAAATCTTAGCTGTGCTGTTGAGCCTATGAGGTTTATTGCTTGTTCCGTGTCGTAAACCCCAGGCAACTCAACTATTATTCTATAATCCCCCCCCACTTTAGACGTTTGTATAGTTGGCTCGGTTACGCCAAATAAATTGATTCTTCTTTCTATAACTCCTTTGGCAGCTTCTATAGCTGCACTTTGGTCCTCCGCTGGGATTTTGCTCATATCTGCCTGCATAACAACGTGGACTCCGCCTGCTAAGTCTAGCCCCTTTCTTACCTTTAAATCTCTAACAAAGGCACCATTAAATAAATTTATTGAGGATTTGACCGAAAGATTCGGCAGATCTATTACTAGAGAAACGGCCGTTAAGGCAAAAATTATAATTGCAAAAATATTCGTCCTATTCATATTTTAGGATATGGAGCAATATTTAGTTTCGCTCCCGAACAGTATAATACGGCCTTGTAGGAGGATATTGAGAACAAAGGGATCTCGTCTTGAACATCTAAAGAAATACTCCTCCTCGCCAAGGACCGTGTAATTCACTTCGTGTCCTATTTCTTCTTGCACTTTTTTTATTAGGCCTTGTAGATAATTTACGTCTATGGTGCCTATGAGAAGCAGGTCAACCTCGTTAGGCTGAGAGATCCTTCCTTCTACAAATGCGCTTGATAAAAGGGCAAATTTAACCTTGCCTAGCTCGTTCAAATTTTTTAATACAAGTCCGCCAAGCCCCGTTTCTTTGCTTACCAAGGACAATATTTCGTGATATGAGATATAATCTTTTCTAACGGAATAAAGTACGCGGTTTCCACTAACTTCCTTTTTCAACATTCCGCATTTTTGAAGACGCAGAAGCTCCCTTCTTACAGCATTTATCTCAGTCCCTACGCGACGAGTCAGTTCTCTTATATGTATGGGGGTGAAGTTAGAAAAAAGCTCTAGGATTATCTTAACCCGTATTTCTGACGTTATTATATCTCTTAACATTTTTTACTGGGCAGTAAAACTTAAGGAATCGGCGTTTCTGGTTGGTACTATTTCTACCCAAATTTGCCCCCTGTTAAAGGCCACTTGATTGCCGCTTTCGTCGTAATAGAAGGTTCTGTCTCTAATAGCTTTTTTGGACCATGTAGCATTTATTACTTTTCCGTCCATAAAGATTTTAGCATTTCCGCTTCCTACTACGTCATATAACAAATGATTCTTTTTGTCGTTGGCCGGGGTTTCCACGGTAAATTGGATTATGACATCTTTGGCAACTATTTGTTTGTTGTCCAAGGCGTCTATGAACTTAACCCCACCTTGCGACCTAAGGTAGCTGTTGGTGTTTTTGTCATAAGCCCACAGCACCTCAAAGTTTGGGTCCTCCCAGAAATTGAATTTTATATCCGTCACGTAGCCCCTATCTGATGGAGTAGCATCGTCTTTGAATTTCCACGTATCAAATTTAATAAATTGCGTCCAGCCCGCTTCGGGATACTTTTTGGGTCCTTCTCTCCATAAAGCCTCTGTGCTTGTGTATCCTTGATGCTCTGTGGGAATGTTTGGGTTATTTTCTTTGTAGTAAGCAGAATCTCCAAGCCAGTTCTGGTCTAAACTTGCAAGTCCAACGTCATTAATGTGCTGATATGCATCTGCCATAGGATTAGTCTCAGTGTAATCCTTCACACCATTATATGTTGGTACATAAGCGCCTCCCCAGTGTGCGTACCAGGCGTAAAATTCTGCGGCTAAGTCTATAAAGTGGACTCTAGCGGATCTCACAGACCCAACTTTTTTGGCATCCTGTGCATAAAATATAGGCATAAGCCTTGTTATTCCGCCTTCAGCCACAGCCTCGAAAACCATGTCTGCCTTATTTATTCCTGATTGGGGGCGGGCCAAAATGTGATTATTCACCATAACGGCGAGAGGCCTTCTGTCTTTGAAACTGTTATACTCATCACGTGAGTAAAGGACGCCGTTTATTGGATCTTCCATGTCCTTAACAGAATTATCGTTCGTATTTGTAGCGTTCGTTGAATCGTTATCCTCCGATACTGGTTTAGCTATATCCCCGCCCTTTGATGGATAGAATTTCTCGTAAGCAAAAAACCCTATGGCCATTAAAAAGGCTATTCCGAAAAATGTGCCAAATATTATGAGTAGCAGTTTATGCATAGATTTTTCTTTGGGTCTTTTATCGTTTGGGCTTAGACCCTCCCTGGTTTCCCCTTCAACTATAAAACTTTTATTTAGCGTTTCCATAATTCTTTACAGCCTTTTCCAGAGCTTCCTTCTCTTCCAATGATAACTCATTTTTCTCGTTTCTTCCACAGGAAACATCTTTTACGTAGAGCCTTGTGGCATCCCTGCTGTGGAGCCCGGATATCGCTACCCCCATATTCTTTTTATTAAGTAATACCAAAGCAAAAGAAAGTTTACCTCCCATATCTTTAAAAGGATTGAATTTTACAAGTCCAATTTTCTGGATGGAGTTTTCGCTTGCGGTTTTTAGCTCCGCCACCTCTTTTGAGATTTCCTGCAGGCCTTTGGTGTTTAAATTTTTATATAGGATGCGCAATCCTAGGAATTTGAATGCTAGAAGGCCTGTTATTGCGATATTTATTAAAGTAGCCGCGACGAGTAGAAGCAAGATTATAGTGTCCATTATGTGTATGATAGCACAATGCGTGTGATAAAATAAGGTTATGTCTCACAGAAGGAAGAAGGATAAAAATTATAGGAGGCAAATTGAAGTTTTGAAGGCACAGCTTTCGGCTGAGGCGGTCAATAAAAAGGATTTTAGCGGGGGCAATAAAGCTAGTTCCGGTGCAAAGGACGTCGCTGGTACTAAGGACGTTGTATATACATCAGTAGAAGATGTGAAAAGGGATCTAGTAAGAACGCTTTTTTTAACGGTAATTTCATTCTCCATAATAGTTGCGGGGTACATAATTCAAAGAAGAATATTCTAGAACGCATTTCCCTTTATGAGCAGAATTGGGATATGCTAAGACCTTCAATTAATGTGGCCTTAAGGGTTGTACTGGGTTTTTAGAATTTGACAAACCTCCTAAATTCTATCCTCCCTGGACCTAAAAGACAGGGCTTCGGAAACATGGTTTATATCTATTTCTTCGGCATTTTCCAAATCCGCTATAGTCCTTGATACTTTAAGTATCCTGAAATAGCCTCTTGCGGATAATCCCATTTGATTTACAGCGTGCCTCAAAAGATCTAAAACGGCAGGTTTTAAGACGCAGAATTCTTTTATTTCTTTTGGTTTCATCTCCGAATTTGAAGTTATGTTAAGGTTTTTGAATCTTTTCAGCTGAATTGCGCGTGCCTCCTGAACCTTTGCTTTAACCTCTTTGGAGGATTTTGATGGGCGAGTTGATATTAATTTTTCTGTGTCGACGGCAGGGACTTCTATATGTATATCAATCCTGTCTAATATAGGACCCGATATTCTCTTTTTGTATCTTAAAATTTGCTGAGGCGAGCAAATACACTCTTTTTTAGGGTCCCCCAAATATCCGCATGGGCAAGGATTATAAGCTACCACTAGCATAAATTTACTTGGAAATTTGATGGACCCTGCAGCTCTGCTTATATTTACACAGCCGTCCTCAACAGGTTGTCTTAGCGCCTCCAACACGTGCCTTGGCAGTTCTGCGAATTCATCTAAAAAGAGAACGCCTCTGTGCGCTAAAGAGATTTCTCCTGGGGTAAGATTTGTTGACCCACCTATCAATCCGGTTCTTGAGGTAGTGTGATGCGGGCTTCTGAAGGGCCTTGTCCTAATTATAGGGCTTTCAGGGTCTAAATTTCCTGATATGGAATATATTTTCGTGACTTCCAAGGCTTCTTTGGAGGTTAGGTCAGGGAGGATTGAAGGAAGGCATCTTGCCAACATCGTCTTTCCCGCTCCCGGGGGACCTTTCATTGCTATGTTGTGGCTTCCTGCGGCGGCGATTTGGAGAGCGCGCTTTACGAGCTCTTGCCCCCGCACTTCGCTAAAATCAAATTCATAATCTACATTCTGCGTTAGAATTTCATCAAAAGATAAGGGCTTTGCTGTGTAAATTATCTTTGCGCCCGAGAAGTGATAATAGATGTCCTTTAAATTTTCAACAGGCCTTACGTACACGCCGGAGACGATACTGGCTTCTTTTGCGTTTGCGCTGGGAAGAAAAACGTGTCTCAAGTCTCTCTCTTTAGCCATCAGGGTGACAGGGAGTACTGATGTGGTATGCCGCAGGTTTCCATCCAACGACAGCTCTCCTATGAAAACCGATTTTGAGGGGTCAAAGTCCAGCTGCTTGTCAGCAAGGAGGACTCCAATGGCAATAGGCAGGTCAAAGGCGGACCCCCTTTTTGGCAGGTCTGCAGGCGCCAGATTTACAGTAATCCTTTTGTCTGGGAATTTGAAGTTGCAATTTTTGATAGCGCTTCTAACACGCTCCTTGGCTTCGTCAACTTCTTTGGAGGCGAGGCCGACAATATTAAATGCGGGAAACCCTTGATTGTCTATGTTAACTTCGACCTCAATAGGAAATGGGTCCAAGCCAACAACAGTGCCAGATAAGATTTTTGCTATAGGCATTATGTATATAGTAGAAACTCAAAGTTCAAATGTCAAAAGTTTAAATTCCTCCTATTGGTTAGATAAACCCATTTTGATAGACTGTATCTAGGATAGGGGGTGATGCATTAATGCCTATACATAAAGATCAGAGGGTTGGTGTGTTTGTTGATGTTTCTAATATGTATTACAGCGCCAAGCATTTATATAGTGCCAAAGTGGATTTTGGAAAGGTTCTATCTGCCGCTACTTCTGGCAGAAAGCTTATTAGAGCCTTTGCGTATGCTATAAAGGCAGACGTGGGTTCAGAGAAAGAGTTTTTTGAAGCTTTGGATAAAAGAGGTTTTGAGGTTAGGACGAAAGACTTACAAGTATTTTATGGCGGGGCTAAAAAGGGCGATTGGGATGTAGGTATGTCTATGGATGCAATACGCCTGGCTGAAAAAGTGGACGTGGTTGTTTTGGTTACCGGAGATGGGGACTTTTCTGCGCTTTGCGATTATCTTAAAAACAACAAAGGTTGCAGGGTTGAGGTGGTGGGGTTTGGGAGGACAACATCCTCCCTTCTAATAAATGCTTGTGACGATTTTTATAACCTTGAGGAAAAGCCCGATGCATTTTTAATTAGGAGTTGATCAATGACCAAGAAGAAAAATTTTAAAGCCGCACCTTTTAGGGCGATTCGCTTATTTTTGTATTTTCTGTTTCTTTTCTGCGTAGTTATCTTTGGTGTGTATCATTTGATATACGCTAAAGCTGTTATTAGAGGTGTGTATATTGCAAACCAAAATTTGGGGGGTATGACCTACTCTGGGGTTTTGGACACCGTGTCTAGGAAGTCAACGGACGTGGGGGGGATAAATTTAGTTTACGCTGGAAAATCTTACAAGATATCCAAATCTGATATGGACCTTGCTTATGACGTTCCTGCAACGGCAAGAAGCGCTTTCAATAAAGGTCGCTCCGGGGATTTCTTCAAAGATATCTCTGACGAAAAGGAAGGAATTTTTGGGAAGGTGCGCATTGGCTTTTCTTACAGCTACGATAATCAGAAACTTGATGACAAAATAAATTCCATAGTCAACGATATAGAAACTCCGCACAAAGACGCTTCCTTTAAGCCAGGGTCTGGCGGGATTTATATTGCTCCTGAGGTGGTTGGGATTGTTGTGGATGTGGGCAGGTTAAAGGAATCTATTGGTAACCATTTATTAAAGGCAGATCCCTCCTCCATAGAGATTCCTACGTATAATTATAGTCCTGCGATTACTAAAGCTGATTTGGAGGGTCTTACGCCCACAATTACTAAGCTTCATAACAACCCGCCGTTTTTCGTTTTTCAGGGGAGCACTTGGAAAATTCCACCCCAAGATTTTTTGGGTATGGTAAACGTTAGGAAAGATGGGGACAAAGCTTTTTTATATGCTGACAAAGATAAAGTGAAGACTTTTGTCGGGTCTGTTGCCGAGGATGTAAATAGGCCTCCAAGATCGGAGATATTTAAGGTTGAAGGTGATAAGGTTGTGGATTTTAGGCTTCCAAACCCGGGATATATTGTGAAGGAGTTTGATGCTACCGAGATATTTTCTTTGGCCCTCTTAGATGCCTCTATGGAACGGCAAATAGAAGTTCCAACCCAGGAGTTTTTGCCTTCCACTTCGCCGAATTCTTATGGAATCAAGGAGCTAGTAGGGGAAGGTGAATCTACCTTTTTTGGATCAGATGTGGGCAGGGTCCATAATATAGAAGTAGCAGCTGGAAATTTGAATGGCATACTTGTAGCTCCGGGAGAGGTATTTTCGTTTAATAAGATGGTGGGACCGATTGATTTGGCGCGTGGATTCACCGAAGCTTACGTTATAAGTAAAGGCAGAACGGTTTTAGGGGAAGGTGGCGGTGTGTGCCAAGTTTCTACAACGATTTTTAGGGCGGTGTTAAACTCCGGGCTTCCCATAATTGCCAGAACAGCTCATGCCTATAGAGTAGGATATTATGAGCAAGATAAACCTGTTGGTTTTGATGCCACGGTGTACCAGCCCTCGGTTGATTTTAAGTTTAAAAATGATATGGAAAACTATGTGCTGATACAGACGGAGGTGTTGACAAAGGAGAGTAAGTTGATCTTTAGGTTTTATGGAACTAGAGACGGGAGAACTGTGAAGATTGGGGATCCCATAATATTTTCTCAAACCCCGCCACCCACTCCGTTATATCAGGATGATCCAAATCTCCCAAAGGGGGTGGTTAAGCAAGTTGACTGGCCTGCGTGGGGAAGTGTTGTTGAGCTGGATAGGATAGTGGAGAAGGATGGGAAGGTTTTGTATAACGACGTTTTTAGAAGCAACTATCAGCCATGGCAGGCAGTGTACTTGATGGGTACTAAGGAATAATGGCGGTTAGGTAATGATCTATATTTAGTATTGTTGAATTATCCGTATCTTTGGTCATAGTGAAGGTTATGGTTTCAGTACCCTTCTTGTAAATAGCGGGGCCAAAGCTTTCCCATCCGTTTGTTGGAAGGGCTTTGCTGTAGTATGTTAGGATCTTATCGGGAGAGCCCCCTGTTTTTTGGGTTATAGATATAGAGTCTTTTAGGTCCGTTTCACTTATTGTGTATGCTTCTGGATATTTAATATCGAGCGTTTCCGTACCCTCAACGGTTCCGCTAGCAGGTGCTTTGGCTGGTGTATATTTTTGAAATTGGATGTAAGTTAAGGCGCCCAAAAATAAAGCAATAAAGGGGATGGTAATGATAAGAGTTTTTTCCAATGCGGGGCTCATTGTGAATAATATACATCAAAAATGTTATAATTTCCATACGCATCTGGCGCTATCGTCTAGTGGTTAGGACAGCAGGTTCTCATCCTGCTAACCCGGGTTCGACTCCCGGCAGCGTCACAACAGTTCTTCCAAGAGGGTTTTTTCCCTTTTTTCAAGAGAGAGACCCTGATGAGAAATGCTAGCTCCAGGATAAAAGAGGAAGTGTTTTGAGAAGGTTGGTGTAGCGCCGTTCTCAACACCCGGTGTTGTGGAACCAGTATTTATCATATGCGTGAGCCTCCAGGCAGAATACTTTTTGGGATTCTTCCTCAACTCCTTTGTATCCACGTTCCAACTAAGCATACTCAAATTATATCACAGATAGCTCCCAAACGCCCTGTAGTTGCAAACACAAAATCCTGTGTGTAAAATAACCATAACTTCACAACTGAGGAGGGGGGATATGGCCAAGAGGATCAGCCAGGGACCTATTAGGAGATGCGTGGTGTGCAATTCTAAATCCCACGCGCGGTACTGGAAAGATGGGGTCTGTCCTATATGCGGCCATGGGCTCGGCTACCGCTTAAGTCTACACGGGGGTTTGAATGATGAAGAAATAACCAAACTGAAAGCTAAGGAACGAGACCTAAAAAGGAGGCTGGGAAACAAACCACTGGGCATTGCTTAACCTTAAGCTTCAGGCTCGCGCTTGGGGTTAGCAATGTCCCTCAAACTTGGAGGAACTTAATTCCCTTACGCATTTAGCTCGAGCTTTAGATACACACCCCAAACTGCCAAGAACACTCCCAATAATACCCACTGGGTTGAGGCAAGCCACAAATCTACAAAGGCCGCGCTTAATACGGCAAACAGCACACACATAAATGAAACACCCATACAGAAAGAGGCTATTGTTTTTCTATCGCTTACGGACAACTTTTTCATTCTTATCACCCCCCTCTCACTTTATTATACATCCAAATTTTAGTTGTAGCTATTTACAACGGTTTGTGCTACAATCCTAAAGTTTAGGTAAGCTCTCGATCTCCATATGGTCGCCTTTCTATTCGGTCTCCAAATGGGTAGGTAAGATGCTTCCGAGACTGTGATAGGAGGTGAATTAATTTGAACAAAAAATTATATGTTGGAAACCTTCCCTACAACATGAACGACGGACGCCTGTCTGAAGTTTTTTCTCAAGCTGGATCTGTTGTTAGTGCTATCGTTATAACCGATAGAAACAGTGGGAGGTCTAAGGGTTTTGGCTTTGT
>Ga0163210_1001245_pt1 | contig 11033 bp, 9 predicted proteins | sample Kivu_220m_FD_113536 | JGI IMG/M metagenome (GOLD analysis project Ga0163210, IMG submission 113536) | Freshwater microbial communities from Lake Kivu, Western Province, Rwanda to study Microbial Dark Matter (Phase II) - Kivu_220m | ecosystem: Environmental > Aquatic > Freshwater > Lake ... | reverse complement strand
TCCGTCCTCCCGCTCCCCCCCCTGCCGCGGGAGAGATCCCCATCCTGACGGCCGTCGCCGCCGCGCGCGCCCTGGAGCGCCAGGTGCCGCCGGTCGGTGCATCCATCAAGTGGCCCAACGACCTGTACCGCAACGGCAGGAAGCTTGGCGGGATCCTGTGCGAGATGCGGTCCTCCGGGGACGGGATCCAGCACGTCGTGGCGGGGATCGGCATCAACGTGAACATGGCCGCGATGGAGGACGGGCTCGCGGAGAGCGCGACGTCCATGCGGATCGAGGGAGGCGCCGACTACCTGAGGCCGCTGCTCGCGGCCGACCTGCTCGAGGAGATGGAGGCCGCCTGGGAATCCTGGATCCGGGCGGGGAGCCTGGAGCCCTTCATGCGTCCCTGGACGGAGCGGTCGATGCTCGACGGACGCAGGGTGACCTTGTCGACCGCGACGGGGGTCGTCGAGGGCACCGCAGAGGGCCTGGCCCCCTCGGGAGCGCTGCTGCTGAGACTGGAGGACGGCACCCTTCGCGAGATCTACTCCGGGGATGCCCACATCGGCACTCCGCACTGACGGAGATCCTCGAGGAGCGATGCAGAAGGGGCGGGCCTCGCGGCCCGCCCCCCGCTGCATCTTCGGGTCCGTGTCCGGCGGGCTATTTCCTGTCGGTGCTGACGAGCCTGCCCAGGAGCCACGCCAGGGGGAAGCAGAGGATGAAGCCCCCGAGGAAGAAGAGCCAGGGATGGGGGATGCCGATCTCGACGTGATGGAGGCAGACGATCGCCAGCGCGCTCCAGCCCGTGAAGAGGAAGCCGAACACGACGTGGCCGGTCTCGTTCAGCCCCCTGGCGAACGAGGCGAGGCCGATCGCGGTGAACAGCAGGGGCCACCACTTGCCGAGCTCCACTCCGAGCCCGAGCAGGAGGAGGAGGACTCCGGGTCCCCCCACCAGCAACGTGAACAGCACCAGTGCCCTGCCTCTGCCGGCCATGCTCACTCCCCTTCCTGCACCGGAGGCGTCAGGCTCCTCAGATCGATCAGCCATACGCCGTCGGTCTTTCGCGCCACGATCTCCTGCAGTCCGTCCACCGTCCGCATCACCACCACGCCGGTGAGGGTGTCGGGGTAGCCGACCGACTGCACGCTCGTACTGAGATTATGCACCTCCGGCGCCGAGGAGACCATGCGGACGAAGAGCTTTTCGCCGGAGAGGTCCAGGAACTCCTCCTCGGTCATCTCCCCCGCGAGGGCGATGACCGACTCCCTCGACTCGGTCCAGCCGAACTGCTGCAGGACCGTCACGGTGGAGTCGTACAGGTTCCTGCTCTCCGGAGTGATCATCCCCCAGGCCTCGGCCCACGAGGAGTCGGCCAGCGCCTGGGCGAACGCCTTCGCCGCGTCCGACGCCCCGCTCCCGCCGCACGCCGACAGGAGAGCGAGTGCCGCGGCCGGGAGGGAGAGGAGTGGCCTCTTCACAGCACGTGCACCACCAGTCCGCTGCGGAGCTTCGGCTCGAACCAGGTCGACTTCGGGGGCATGACGTTCCCGCTGTCCGCCACGCTGATGAGCTGGTCGATCGAGGTGGGATGGAGCGAGAAGGCGACCTTGAAGCGGCCGGAGTCCACCAGCCGGGTCAGCTCGGCCGTTCCTCGGATGCCGCCGATGAAGTGGATCCTGTCGCTGGTCCTGGGATCGTCGATGCCGAGGACCGGTCCGAGGAGGTTCTCCTGGAGGATGCTCGCATCGAGGCTCCGCACCGGGTCGTCCGTCGGGAAGGTGCCCGGCCTCGGTCTGAGCCCGAACCACGCGCCGTCGAGGTACATCGAGAACTGCCTGGGAGAGGTCGGCGTCTCGGGAGCCCCGGAGGACACGAGGAACCTCGAGGAGACCTCCCTGACGAAGGCCTCGGTGGAGAGCCCGTTCAGATCGATGACGGCCCGGTTGTACGGGAGGATCATCATCTGGCTCTTGGGGAAGATGACCGCGAGGAAGTAGTTGTACTCCTCGTTGCCGGTATGACCGGGATTGGCGGCCTTGCGCCTCTGGGCGACGAGCGTGCCTGCCGCGCTCCTGTGGTGTCCGTCGGCGACGTAGAGCGTCTCGATCTCCCGGAAGATCCCCTCGATCGCCGCGATGTCCCTGTCCGCCGAGACGAGCCAGAGCGTGTGCCGGACCCCGTCGGGGGAGACGAAGTCGTACTCCGGATCTTCCTGGCAGATGCGGATCTGGATCCTGTCGAGATCCGGATCGTCGGCGTAGGTGAGGAAGACGGGACCGCACTGGGCGTTGAGCGCCTCGATGTGGTGCATCCGGTCCTCCTCCTTGACCTTGCGGGTGTGCTCGTGCTTCTTGATCCGGTCGGCGATGTAGTCCTCCGCCGAGACGGTGGCCACGAGCCCGGTCTGGGCGTGATCGCCCATGACCTGCCGGTAGAAGTAGAACATGGGCTTCTTCTCCTGGACCATGCTGCCGTTCTCCATGAGGCGGCGGAGGTTCCTGGCGCCCTGCTGGTACACGGCGGGATCGTAGAGGCTGACCGAGGGATCGAGGTCGACCTCGGGCTTGACCACCCGGAGGAAGCTGAGCGGATTGTCCTTCACCTGGTCCCTGGCTTCGTCGGAATCCAGGACGTCGTACGGGGGGGATGCGATCTCCGCGGCCAGATCCTTCCTGGGGCGGAGTCCGCAGAACGCTCTTACCACTACCATGTACAGCCTCCAGGGATCACGCGCTCCGGCGTGCATCCGAAGAAAAGGACCGGGAATCCGGAGCCGGTTGCTCCTTGCAACATCGAATCTACTCCCGTGGAGGGCAATCCGCAACGAGTCAGCGGAGCCCGACCAGGGAGGCGAGCCGCGCCCGCTCCCGGCCGAAGCGGGGATCCAGCACCGGGGAAGAGGTCTCCGCCACGGGCCGGCGCCAGTCGGAGGGGGCACCGCCGCGCGATGCATGGAGCTCCAGGCCCTCCACGACGAAGCGCCATCGCCACTCGGGCTCCGGGGCTCCCCAGGTCAGGGCCTCCTCCAGCAGGTCTTCCCCCGTGTCGCCCGACCAGCTCCGCTCCAGCAGCAGCAGGTGCCGGGCGAGCGGTTCCGAGCAGGAGCCCGGGAGGGACGCATGCCCGGCGAGGAGCCGGGAGGCCCTGGCCGCCAGGACGGAAGCCAGCTCCCCCCCTCCGGCGCAGAGCGCGCGACAGGCCGCGAAGTCCCCCCTCGCCTCGGCGAGTCTGTAGAGAGGGCCGGTGCGGAGGCGGTCCGAGGCGTCGGGACGCCCCGCCGCTTCGTTCAGCTCCGCCGCGCGGGCGAAGAGCCGCTCCGCCTCCGCCCACCGGCCCGCCCGGCACGCGATGTCCGCCGCGGCGGCATGGCCGGCCGGCCAGTCCGGGTAGTCGGCGAGGAGGGACTCCGCCGCCGTCCGGGCCTGCGGCGGGTTGCCGAGCTCCGAGTAGAGGCAGGCCTCCTCCTTCCGGAGCTTCATGATCCTGGCGGGATCGGTCTCCGATTCGATGAGATTCCTGAGGGCCAGCAGGCGTCTTCCCCTGTTGCGCTCTCCCGCACGCATCAGAGGGGTCCGGATCTTCCGGCGTCGTCCGCGGGGCGCTCGTAGCGCTCGAAGTACCCGAGAAGGCGGCCCCCGGGATCCCTCACCGCGCGCATCCAGATCCTGTGCCTCGCGTCGTCCGTGATCATCCGCTCCTCCTCGCCCCGCTCCAGGGCGGCGAAGACCTCCCGGATGATCCGGCAGGACTCCGGATCGTGGCAGTCGAAGATGGACCTGCCGAGCAGCTCCTCCCTCGGGGTCCGGTAGTGGGACTCGGCCCTCCGGCTGACGTAACGGATGACGTGTCGGGTGTCCACGAAGACGAAGGGCTGCCCGATGCTCTCGATGAAGGCCTCCAGAAGCTCTTCCCGGGTCACGGTCCGCTCCTCGCTCCCGCCGGAGGCGGCGTTCGATGATAATACGCAGGATGGAAGACCCATCGAGTATACGAGCGCAGGGCGACCTCGTGGGAGGGTGCATGCAGCGGAGCAGGGGACCCGGGATCTCGAGGCTGTTCGAGGGGCATTACCGGGCGCTCGAGGGACGGTTCGCCGCCCTGATCGGGACCCTGTCCCGGGAGGCCGGAGGGGTCACCGTGGTGGCGGCCGACTCGGGCCAGCTCGAGCGCCTCCGCGGGATCGCCGTCGCGGTGCTCGGCGCCCCCGTCCTGGGCGGGATCCGGTTCCTCCCGGGCATGACCCGTCTCGCGGAGAAGATCTGTCCCCTCCCCTTCAAGGCCGGGACCGTCAGCCACGCGGACCGGACCCTCTTCGCCCTCGCCGCCCTGGAGGAGACCCGTCCGGGCGAGCCGCTGCACGACCTCCGCGGCAACGCGGAGACCGCGCACTCCATGTCCGGCTTCTTCGAGGACCTCCTCGAGCAGGGCATCACGCCGTCGGCCTACCAGGTGCAGGCGATGTCCTCCACGGAGGACAGCGTCACGGTGACCGTGGCGGGAAGGGTCTTCGCCGCCTATCACGAGCTGCGCGGCGCCTGCTACCCGATGACCGTGAGCGATCTCGTCGCGCAGCCCGTCCCGCCCGATACGGAAGGAACGTTCCTGTTCTACGGCTTCTACGATCTGAATCCCGGCCAGAGGGCCGTGGTGCGGAAGCTGGCCGCGTGCCCCGGGGCATCGATCCACTGGTTCAGCCCGCTGGGCGCGCTCTCCCCGTGGGCGCCCCTCTACGCGCGGACACGCGAGTTCCTCGAACGGCTCGGGATCGCCGAGACGGTGGGCTGCGACGGCGACTCGGAGATGGGGAGGTTCGCCTCCTTCTTCGAGAGCCTCCCGGTCCAGGAGAGACCGACCCCTCCGCATCCGGGATTCGGGATCCTGGTCACCGCGGGTCCGATGGGGACGGCCCGGGCCGTCCTGAACCGGATCGACGTCCTCGCCGCGGAAGGCGGATCGCCCTCCTCCGTGGCGGTGGTCACGCGGAGCAGGGAGGAGGCGTCGATGATCGCGCGGCTGGCCATGCACGAAGGCGTCCCGGTGGCCGCGCCCCTGGAGGCTTCCATCGCGTCGATGCCCCTGGGGAGGCTGGTCACGGCCCTGCTGGACCTGGAGGCCAACGACTTCCACCACCTCTACGTGACGCGGCTCGCCATGAGCGGCTGCCTGAAGCAGGAGCTGTCGCCTTCGCCGGCGGAGGTCATCCGGGTGGTGCTCTCGTCCGGCGTCAGGATGGACAGGGACCGCTGGATGGACTGGGTTGCGGCGGACGATGGGAGACACGGGAGACTGGGGAGGCTGCTCTCCGGGATCTGCCTCTTCTACGGCGGACTCCCGGCGAAGGCCCTCCCGGCGGAATACGCCGCGACCCTGGAGAGGCTCGTGGTCTCCCTGGCGGAGGAGGAGCCCGTCCGGCCCTTCCTCGATCTCATGCTGGATCCCTCCTCCTTCAGGGCTCCCGGGAGGATCGGCTGGTCCGACTTCGCCGCCGCGCTGCGGATCCACCTGGACCGCGCTCCCGTGACTCTCGTGGAAGGCGCGGGAGACGGATTCTCCATCCTGACTCCGGAGCGGCTCCGGGGAGGGCTGTACGACAGCGTCATCCTGACGGGGATGGAAGAGGGTGTCTGGCCTTCCATGACCTGCGAGGATCCGCGCCTTCCCGAGGACTTCCGGGCGATGCTGGAGCTCCCGCTGAAGAGGGACCGGGAGATCGAGGACGGATTCCTGCTGCGGCAGGCCGGAGAGGCCGCCGGGAGGACCCTGGACCTGGTCCTGGGTCAGAGGAAGGCGGACGGCTCGGAGGTCTACCCCTCCCCGCTCATCGCACGCCTGATCGCCCCGCGGGAAGGCTCCGCCCCGGGGGCCTGGCTCCGCCGGGAGTCGTCGTCCCCGCTCGACGTGCTCCTCGGTGGCCGCTCGGACGGCCAGGCGGCCGCCCGACTGGCCGCCGGAGGGAGGGTGGACGGCTCTCGGCCCTTCCTGGCGTGCGTGGTCCGTGCGGAGGAGGAGAGGTTCGGAGGGGGTCCGTTCGGTCCCTGGGACGGCATCCTGGAGGGCTTTCTCCCCGAGAGCGGGCGCTTCAGCGCCACGCTGCTGGAGAGCTACGTCCGGTGTCCCTTCGGCGTGCTCGCGGGGACGGTCTGGAGACTCCGGGAGCGACAGCGCGGAGCGGTCTCCGCGGAGCCGGACCCGCTGCTGCAGGGCAGGGTGATCCATCGGGCCGTCGAGTCCGTCCTGCTGGAACAGGGCTTCGGCGCTTCCCGGGAGCGGATCCGCGGGGCGCTCCGCGAAGCCTCCCGCGACCTCCATGTCGCGGAGGCTCTCGGGAGCGCCGACCTCGAGACCCTCTTCCTCGGCGGACGGGAGGAGAGCGTGGCCGGATTCTTCGCGGCGCTCGCCGGGAAGGGCTGGTCGCCGCTCGGTGCCGAGCTGGAGCTGAACGGCTCCCTCGGGTCGCTCGACATCACGGGCAGGCTCGACCTCCTGCTGGAGGACGGAGAGGGCGGGCTGGTGGTGCTGGATCTGAAGAGCGGAAGGTTGCCCGGCAGGAAGGACACGGTGAGGGGCCGGAGCTTCCAGTTGCCGTTCTACCATGCGCTGGTCTCCGGGAGGGAGCCCGGACGGGAGGTGACGGGCGTCTACTACGCCTCGCTCTCCGAGCGGGAGCCCGGCAGGCTCGAAGGCTTCTCCGGTCCCGAGATGGAGGAGCTCCTGCCCTCGGTGACGCACCGCGCGGAGGCTCTCGCCGCCCTCATCCTGGAGGGGCTCTTCCCGCCTCTCCCGACCGACTCCGACGATTGCAGGCGCTGTGCCTTCGGCTACCTCTGCAGGAGGTCTCCGGAGGAGAGGCTGGTGCGCAAGGCATCCGGCGATCCGCGGCTGGGCGCTCTCCGGAAGGGGGAATGATGCCCTCCCGTCGCCTCCCCCGCGACGAGGCCGAGAGGGACGGCGTCCGCCTCGAGCGCCGCAGGAACGTGGCCGTCCAGGCCAGCGCCGGGACCGGGAAGACCACCCTGATCGTCGACCGGGTCGCGGGCATGCTGGCCACGGGGGAGATCCCCATCGACCGCATCGCCGTGGTGACCTTCACCCGGGCCGCCGCCGCGGAGCTCCGTGCAAGGATCCGCGCGAAGCTGCAGGAGAGGGGGCTCGAGAAACCGCTGCGCGATTTCGGCGGTGCCTGGATCGACACGATCCACGGATTCGCCTCGAGGATCCTCCGGGAGTACTTCCACCTGACCGGCACCGATCCCTCGTTCGTCCCCACGTCCAGCGCGTTCGATCCGGTCGAGATCGAGCGCAGGTGGGACGGATGGCTCCTCTCCCTCCCCGCGGACACCCTCCGGGAGAAGGGCAGGGTCCTGGAGCGGGTCTCCTCCGCCAGGCTCAGGCTGCTCGCCCTGGACATGCGCCCCCTCCGGTGGCTCACGGACGTCTCGATGCTGGGGCCGGACGGCCTTGAGGTCCTGAGAAGGTACCGGGAGGAGACGCTCGCGGAGGTCGAGAGGGCTCTCCGCACCTGTCTCGACCGGAGCCATCCCAGGTACGCCGCGTTCACCGAGGTGATCCGATGGGCGGACGCGGTGATCGCCGGGCGGCGTCCGCCCGACCCCGGGGATCTCGTACGGATCCGCGCCGTGCTCCATCCCTCGAAGAGGGGCTCCTCATCGGCGTGGGAGGACTGGGAGTCGGTGAAGGACCTGTTCGATTCCGCGAGGTCGGAGCTCGTGGAGAGGGTCTTTCCCGTCCTCCTGGCCGAACCCTGCCGGGAGGGGACCTGGGACCTGGCGCACGGCTTCGCCTCCGCGCTGCTCGGGGAGTGGGACGAGGACCGGAGCCGGCTCTCCTTCGAGGACCTCCTCTACATGGCGTGGCGTGCGGTCTCGACGAACGGGCTCCTGGCGAGGCTGCTGCGCGACCGCTTCCTGCACGTGCTGGTGGACGAGTTCCAGGACACCAGCACGGACCAGGTCCTGCTGTTCACGTCGATCCTCGGCGACGCCGGCCTCCTCTCCCCCGGCCGGATCACGGTCGTGGCGGACGACAAGCAGTCCATCTACGGGTGGCGGAGCGCGGACATCGAGACGTACAGGGAGTTCATGGAGGTCCTCCGGAGGAGCGGCGCCTCGTTCCACGTCATCTCCACGAACTTCCGGAGCACGTCCGCCATCATCCGCTTCGTGAACGTCTTCGGAGAGGTCCTCTTCGCCGCCGCCTCCCCGGGCGAAGCCGCTTTCGGATGCAGGTACTCCCCCATCGAGCCCCGCCCCGACGCCCCCGGAGGGGAACCCGTGCGCGTGCTCGCCCTGCCCGAAGCCCCCGCCGACCTGCCGGGAAACATGAGCGTGTCCGGATACGCCGCGCTCTGCCAGGCGGAGTGGCTCGCCGCGGAGGTGCGGAGGGGGATGGCGGCCGGTGCCCGCCCGGGCGACTACGCCGTGCTGTTCCTGACGACGACGCATGCGTCCCCGTTCGTGGACGTGCTGGAGCGGGAGGGGATCCCGTACTTCGTCGACGCCACGAGGGACTATCGCGTCAGGCCGGAGATCGCGGACCTCCGGGAGCTGCTCGGGTGCCTGCTCGATCCCGGGGATCGCCTCGCCTGGATCCACTCCCTCCGCTCGATGTTCTTCGGCCTCGACGACAGGGTCATCACGGCCGCCGTCGCGGCCGGAGCGCGCAGCGACGCCGCGGACGTTCCGGGGTGTCCCGCCGGGGTACTCGCCGCCTGTGCGACCCTGAGGGCCTGGAGGGCCGACCTGAACCGCCTTCCCCTGGCCGACTTCCTCACGGATCTGCTCCTCACCTCCGCCCTGCTCCCCGCCATCGCCGCATCGGGCTACCAGGTGGGCAGGAGGCTGGGCAACCTCCAGTACGTCCTCGAGACGGTCCTGGGGGGGAACGTGCGCTCCGCCGAGGACCTGCTCGTCCTCCTGGACGAGGAGTTCGCACCCTCGACCACGGAGGAGCCCCAGATCCCCCCCTCCGACGGGAGCGCGGTCACCCTCACCACCATCCACCGCGCCAAGGGGCTCTCGTGGAAGCACGTCGTGCTGGCGGCTCCGTCGAGGGCGAACCGACCGGACGATGCGAAGCTCCTCTCCGATCCCCACCACGGGATCGCCGCTCTCGATCTGGGCTACTCACTGAGTCTGACCGCCGCCGAGAGGCTCGCCGCCCGCACCGCCCACTGGGACCGGATCCGGGGGCGGAACCTCCACAGGACGATGGCGGAGCGGAGGCGCCTCCTGTACGTCGCGGTCACCCGGGCGGAGGAGACCCTCACCGTGTTCCGCTTCGTCGGGAACGACAAGCCGGCGTCACCCTCCCGCTTCATCGGCGACGCGGTGGAAGCGGCGGTCTCTGCGGATCCCGGGTGCTGCTCGGTCGGGATGCTGGAACCGCCGGAGCTGTCCCGGCTGCGCAGGCCCGGCCCGGCTCTGCCCGCCTGCGAGCCGGCCGTGACGATGCCGCTGCCGATGCTCGCCGTACGGCCGTCCGTCGCCGGCTGGCAGCCCGAGGGCGCCCGGATCGGAGACATGGTGCACGCGGTGCTGGAGAAGATCGATTTCGGCGATCCGGTCGGATGGCTCGACCGGAACGCGCCGGATCTCCGGCGGCTCCTCGGCGGCCGCTGCGGCGAAGTGCGGAGCCTCGCGGAGGCGTTCTTCTCGATGGATCTCCCGTTCCGTCTCCGGGACTGCAGGGTGATCGGCAGGGAGTATCCCGTCACCGTGGCGGCACCGGACGGACCCCGGGCGAGGTTCGTCGACCTGCTCCTGGACGCAGGCGACCGGCTGATCGTGGTGGACTACAAGACGGACGACCTCGCAGGGAGGCGTCCGGAGGTCCTTCTCGAGGAGTACGGGGAGCAGCAGCGGGGGTACGGGGACGCGGTGGAGGCGATCTTCGGCCGGCCGGTCGAGGGCTTCCTCATCCTCCTCCGTCACGGGCTCTTCGTGGGGACATGACGCGAGGAGGCGTGCGCGGGTCCGCGCACGCCTCGGTCGTTCAAATGCGGTGCGGTTACAGCGAGCAGAAGGCGGTCGTGCCGTCCCAGCCGCTGCCGAGCGACTCGTAGTCGCCCGTGTCGGGGTTGGTCTTCCAGAGGGTGCCCTCCCAGACCGTGTAGACCCAGCCGTTCGCGGCGGCAATCTCCGTCACGCCGCCGTAGCCCCCGCCGAGGGAGACGTAGTCGCCGCTCCAGGGGTCCACCCTGTAGAGGACGTCGCCCTGGACGACGAACAGGTCGTCGTCGTCGCCGGCGACGGCGGTCGTCCCGGCATAGGAGGAGGGCAGCTCGGCGAAGTCGCCGGTGACGGGGTCGGTCCTGTAGAGGACGTCGTTCTGGATGACCATGAGGGCGCCGCCCGCCCAGGCGAGGAACTGGACGCCGTCATAGTAGCCCGGGATCGCCCACCACTCGCCGTCGAGGGGATCCACCTCGTAGATCGAGCCGCCCTGGGCCAGGTAGAGGAAGTCGTCGTTCGCCGCGATGGCATGGCTGCCGTCCCAGGTGTCCGAGAGGGACTCCCAGGTGCCCTCGACCGGGTCGATGTAGTAGAGCATGTCGCCCTGGACGGCGAAGAGCTCGCCGAGGGAGCCGATCAGCAGCTCGGTCCCGGACCAGGTGTCGGAGATGTTCGCCCAGCTGCCGTCGGACGGATCGATGTCGTACAGGATGTCGCCCTGGACGGCGTACAGCCAGTCGGCGGACGCCGGGCCGGCAACGAGTGCGAGCACGGCGGCAACGAGAACCAGACCGCTCCTCATCTTCATGTCCTTTTTCCCTCCGGTCGTTGTTGTCGGAAGTGCTCCGTCCCCGACGGAGATCCCCTGCGCACCACTCTGGAAACATACTCCGGTCCCGGCGGGCGGCCAGTGGTCCCCGCGGATGGAGCGTCAGGCGAAGGGCACGAAAAGAGGCGGGGGGGCCGAGTGACCCCCCCGCCGTCGAACCGCGGATCGGGACTAGCGGATGACCATCACCCTGGCCGTGGCGGCCTCACCGCCCTGGGTCAGGCGGAGGAAGTACATCCCGGGGG
>Ga0163210_1001242_pt1 | contig 11043 bp, 13 predicted proteins | sample Kivu_220m_FD_113536 | JGI IMG/M metagenome (GOLD analysis project Ga0163210, IMG submission 113536) | Freshwater microbial communities from Lake Kivu, Western Province, Rwanda to study Microbial Dark Matter (Phase II) - Kivu_220m | ecosystem: Environmental > Aquatic > Freshwater > Lake ... | reverse complement strand
GATCCTGCTCGACATCATGATGCCTGAGATGGATGGCTATGAGTTCGTCCGTGTCTATCGCAAAGAAAAGGAAACACCCATCATCTTGCTAACCGCAAAACTGGAAGAAACCGACAAGGTGCTCGGCTTGGAATTGGGCGCGGACGATTACGTCACCAAGCCGTTCAGGATGCGCGAACTCGTCGCCCGCATCCGCGCCGTTTTGCGCCGCGCTGGCCAGGAGGTCTCGCCCGCACCGCTGCTACGGGCAGCGGATGTCACCCTGGACAGAGAGACGCACATCGTCAAGGTGCGCGGCCAGCCTGTCCACCTGACCCCATCGGAGTTCGACCTGCTGGCCATACTGATAGCCGCGCCCGGCCGCGTCTTCGCGCGTTCCGATCTGCTCATCAAATTACAGGGCACAACCTTCGAGAACGTAGAACGCACGGTGGACGTGCACATCCGCAACCTGCGGGCAAAGATCGAAACCAACCCATCCGATCCGCGCTACATCGAAACGGTGTTCGGCGTCGGCTATCGGTTCCGCTCCGAGTAACCTGTCATTGCGAGGGCGGCGTTTTTCCGCCCGAATCTTCGTAATAATACCCACTATCCATGAAGCTTGCCTTCAAACTCACGCTCGCCTTCCTGCTGGTCAGCCTGATCGCAATCGGGCTGGCGGCCGCTTTCGTCTGGGGAGTGACATCGCTCGCATTCAACCGCTACCTCCAAGACCAGCGGTTGAACGTATTCGCAGCGGCGGCCAAGGCCCATTATGAGGCCAACAATACCTGGGAAGGCGTCGGCCTGGCCTTGCGACGGCAAGGATTGCTTCCATCGCCAGCGCAACCGGGCGGACCGGCGGAACAGCTTCCGCCTTTTGCCCTGGTGGATCAGAACCGCGTCGTTATCATTCCCAGCGGGCCTTACCTTATCGGTGCACGTGTACCCAAAGCCATACTGGATGGCGGAACCCCGATTGAGGTGAACGGCCAAATCGTCGGGACTGTATTGGCAACCGGTCAACCCCTGGCACGCAATCTGGTAGAAAAGAACTATATTGCCAGAATCAATCAGGCTCTTTTGATCGCTGCCCTGGGCGGCGTGTTCGTTGCCTTGATCCTGGGAATCCTCCTGGCGCGCACGCTGACGCGCCCAGTGCGCGAGCTGACAGTTGCCACACACGCCATGGCCAAAGGCGAACTCGAACAACAGTTGCCGGTGCGCTCGCGGGACGAGTTGGGCGAGTTGACCATGGCCTTTAATCAAATGAGTGCCGACTTGATGCGTTCCAACCAGTCCCGTCGCCAGATGACTGCTGACATCGCCCACGATCTGCGCACACCGTTAACCGTCTTGGCCGGATATCTCGAATCGTTGCGGGATGGCGTGCTCCAACCAACGCGGGAGCGGTTCGAGGTGATGCACCAGGAAGCGCAGCACTTGCAGCATCTGGTAGATGAGTTGCGTACACTCAGCCTGGCAGACGCGGGCGAGCTATCGTTGAACCGTCAACTAATCTCGCCTCGAAAATTGTTGGGGCGATTAGCCACTGCCTACAAACTCACCATCGAACAGAAGAACTTGACCTTGCAGGTTTATGCTGCACCGGGTCTACCTGAAATCCAGGTTGACGCGGAACGGATGATGCAAGTGTTGGAAAATCTAATTTGCAACGCAATGCGCTACACGCCAACCGGCGGCGCGATCACGCTCTCAGCCGAACGTAACCAGGAATCCATGCTGTTGAAGGTCACGGACACAGGTGCGGGCATTGACCCAAAAGACCTGCCGCATATCTTCGACCGCTTTTATCGCGCCGATCAATCCCGCCAAGAGGCCGAGGGCGAATCGGGGCTTGGACTGGCCATCGCCAAGTCTATCGTCGAGGCGCACGGAGGGAGGATCACAGCCGAGAGCGAGCCTAGCAGGGGAAGTATTTTCACAATCAGGCTTCCACTAGATTGACCACCCACTTAAACAACATGCCTAGACCGTTGGCCATAGCAAGTTTGGCTTTGTCATAAAAAATTACAACTTACTGTCATCAAGAGACAGCAAGCGCACATCTTCCAAATCAACAGTGCGACCGGCTGCGCGCTTGGAGGCAATTAGGTCTTGACGCGATACCACGAAAAAGGATTGTTCCTGGTAGTGCATCGTTTCCAGCCTCTTCCAAGCTGACTTGAAATCAATGCCAGGCGTAGAAGTCTGCACGTCAATTCGCACGCGGTCTTGAAAGACGGTGATTTCATGCGCCACTAATTCCTTTGCAGAGATCATGGTCGCTGTCCCAAAATTGACTGCCGCCAGTGCATCCAGAAGATGCTGGGCATTCTCTTGAGTGGCCTCGATCAAAATATCGAGGTCGAATGTGGCGCGCGGCACGCCGTGCATGACAGCCGCAATTCCCCCAATGACCAGATATTTGACTTCATGCTTTTGAAAGGACGCGAATACGCCCTTTAACAGGTTTAGCATCTTTCTTCACCAGAATTTTCGGATTCGCCGCCAGCGCTAATTCGGTAAATTCATTCAGGATTTCCGCCCGTTCAGCCATGGAAAGGGAACGGAACCAGCGTGTCTTTTCTTCGATCGTTTCCGCGGAGCGGTCGTGAATGATCCTTTTTTTCATGGGCGTTTCCATCAAAGTGATTTGAAGATTGTATCATGCCTAGGGCCTATTCATGAAATTCCTCCACCTGGTATACCAACACTTCCAGATGTTTGTGCCGCCAGAGGTCGGGCGACGCGCCCATCTTCAGACAAAGGTGGGATAAGAACTCTTCCTTATCAGTCACTTTCTCCCAAACCTGCGGTAGGAAGGTCGCACGCCGGGAACCATCCTGTAGGATGACGCCGTCCACGCCGGGACGCAGCTTGCCAAGCAGATCGTCAGCCGCGGAATACTCGAGCGGCTCCGGCAAGGTCAGGCGCGAGACCTCAATCTCGATCCCCGGAAGCTCGCGCGCCTCCACGGGCGGGAAACGATAATCCTGCAAAGCGGCCGCGATGGCGTGCTCGCGCACATCCTCTGCAAGAGACTGGTAAGACTCCAACGTGCCAATACAGCCGCGCAACTCGCCGCGCACAGTCAGGGTGACGAACGAAGCGCCTTCGGCGCGCAAAACCGGCGTCAGCGTGGGCGGATCGAGGGGCGGCAAGGGTTGGCCGCGCACGCCCGATTCGAGCGCCTGGCGGGCCAGTTTCAAGAGCAGTTGCTTCTCTTCCTGCGTAAGTTTCTCGCTCATCGGCTACCTCCTGACTTCATCATACCTGTGGGAGAGACTTGCGTCAAGCTATTTTCTACGTAATGCGCACTTATCAGATGCATTGGACGCCATAGTAGCAAAAATCCCCCCTCGAAGAGGGTATAAATTCCCTATAAATGGGCACAAACAGATGCAGATAACCACCTATAGAAAAGGCTTGCTATTCACAGGCAAATTAAGGTACTATTGCAGTGGATATGGAAATTTCGCCCCTGCCTCCACCTCCGCCTCTGCCACCACCAGAAAGAATTCGCCCGCCAGAGCGAATCCGCACTGGGCGCGTCTTGCAGACCACGTTCAGCGTCGCCATCCTGCTGGCGACCCTGTTCACCGGCTTCTCGCCGAAGATGCTGACGGGTGGCCTGGGTGAAAGATTCACCCTGCTGCTCACCCCTCAGGCGGGCGCCAACCCGGCCATCTCGACTCCAGAGCAGACGCAACGCATCGGAATCGTCGCCGGGCACTGGGGTTACGATTCGGGCGCAGTCTGCGATAATGGCGCAACCGAGCAGCAGATCAACTTGACCATCGCCAACCTGGTTCAGCAAAAACTGACTGCCCAGGGTTTCCAGGTAGACCTGTTACAGGAATTCGATCAACGTCTGGATGGTTATCAGGCCGTCGCGCTGATCTCCATCCACAATGACTCGTGCACATTCGTCAATGACCAAGCGACTGGATTCAAAGTCGCGGCGAGCACTTACAGCCGCGACGCCAATTTGACCGCCCGTTTGACCGCCTGCCTGATTGACCGTTACCAGCACGCCACGGGGCTGCCTCTCCACCCCGGCAGCATTACAGTAAACATGCAAGATTATCACGCCTTCCGGGATATTGATCCGCGCACCACCGCCGCCATCATCGAAACCGGCTTCCTATACCTGGATTACGACATCCTGACCCAACATCCTGGCACCATCGCCGACGGCATCGTAGCCGGAATCATGTGTTACGTCAATAACGAGAGCATCGAACCCACGCCGATACCCACCACCCCATGAACCGCGACCCAAACTCTGCACGCCAGGCGCTCCAGAACGCCGAGTTGGAACTGCAACGCGGACACCGTCAGGCCGCCCGCCGCTGGGCCGAGCTCGCCGCGGCCGCCGCCCCAGAGTTGGAGGAACCCTGGCTGATCCTGGCCGCTTTAGCCAGTCCGCAGGCCAGCATAACTTATCTGAAACACGCGCTGCAGGTCAACCCGCAAAGCAGACGAGCCCGCCAGGGGATGCGCTGGGCAGTCCAGCGCCTGAGACAGGATGAAGCTAAACGCTCACAGCCGGACGACACGACGCCGGCTGCGCAGCCCAGCGCGTCAGCAAAGGCAAAGTTCGATCGAGGTGGAACCCATGGCCAGCCGCCTGTCATCCCAGGGACAATCCTGGAAGCGCGGCGGCGCTCCTTCCTGCCCTTGCTACTCGTTCTGGCTTGCGTCACCATTGCCTGGGCTGCCTGGCCGGGGAACGCCTCGCCGGCACTGGCTTTCATCCGGCAGAACATCTCCCTGCCCCAAGCGACGCCCACCCTGCCTGGCGCAGCGGCGGAGGTGCTCAAGCCGACTTATACGCCGACCTTTACCCCCACGCCAACGAATACACCCACGCTGACCGCATCACCCACACCAACGAGTACATCCACGCCGACGCCGACTTTCACACCCACCTCAACCCCACAGCCGACCGATACGCCAGTAGTGCCCCCCACGTATGAACCGCCTACGCCTGTACCCTTGCCCAGCGGAGACGGTGAACACTGGATCGACGTGGACCTTTCGCAGCAGCGCGTCTACGCTTACGAGGGCAGCATGGTGGTGAACAGCTTCATCGTCTCGACTGGCACCTGGCAGCATCCGACCGTCACCGGGCAATACCATATTTACATAAAGTTACTCTATGCCAACATGTCCGGCCCAGGTTATTACCTGCCGAACGTGCCGTATACGATGTATTTCTACAAGGGATACGCCCTGCACGGCACGTACTGGCATCACAATTTCGGCACGCCGATGAGCCATGGTTGTGTCAACTTGAGCATCCCCGACGCGGAGTGGTTATACAACTTCGCCTCGGTTGGCACGTTGGTGAACATACACTATTAGGCAGGATAGAATCCCGCCCTATCATCGAAAATTTCACCCTGTGCGGGCACTGAGCAAAGGCGAAGCGCGGAACATTTTTTAGAAAGCTCTGAAATAGTTCGTCAACAGAAATGTCTCCCTCTCATATCCTTTCCAGGCGCGACTTCCTGAAACTGACCGGCGCGGGGCTGCTGAGTCTGTTCCTGCCGCAGCTCGACCTCGAACCGGCCCAGGCCCAGTTCGCCTCAGACCAGCAAGGCCGCGTCACCACCGCTACGCTCAACGTCTACGATACGCCGGCCCTCACCGGCCAAGTGGTCAAAGCCTACTGGCGCGATGTCGTCCTGCCGATCGCCAGCATCGTCATCAGCGAGGATGAAACGGCCTACAACCGCGTCTGGTATAAGATCGGCGAGGACGGCTACGCCTACTCCGGCGCGATCCAGCCGGTGCGGACGGTGCTCAACCAACCGGTCAACATTCTGCCAGAAGAAGGCGCGCTAGCCGAGGTGACTGTCCCTTATACCGACGCCCGTTGGGAGGCGGGAAAGGATAAGGAATTCGCCTACCGCTTCTACTACGAGACCACCCACTGGGCTGTCGGGTTGGTACAGGGTGCAGACGGCAATCCCTGGTACAAAGTTTACGACGACAAGTGGAAATTTCACTATTATGCCCAGGCGGAGCACCTGCGCATCGTCCCGACCGAGGAACTGACTCCGCTTTCACCGGATTTTCCCAGCCAGCTCAAGCGCATCGAAGTGCGCCTGAACGAGCAAGTTGCCATTGCTTACGAGGACCAGAATCCTGTCTTCATGACGCGCATCGCCTCGGGCGGGCGCTTCAGTAACGGCACCTATTCCACACCGGTAGGACATCACATGACTTACCATAAACGCCCCTTCCGGCACATGGCCGCCGGCGATCTGGCTTCCAACGGTTTCGATCTGCCCGGCGTGCCCTGGGTCTCTTACATCACCGAGAGTGGCGTTGCCCTGCACGGCACGTACTGGCACAACGACTTCGGCCACCCGCGCAGCCACGGCTGCATCAACCTGACCTCTCAGGCAGCCAAATGGCTCTACCGCTGGACTCAGCCGGTCGTCCCGCCGAACGAGCAAATGGTCTACGAAAAGTACGGCACGGGAGTAGACGTTTTTGAATAGCGGCGACGCGATCTCCCGACGCGATTTTCTCAAATTGAGCGCGGCGGGGCTGATTGGACTCCTGGGCTCGGGACTCCACCTCGACGCAACGCAAGCAGCCCGCACGATGCAAGGACGCGTCGCCTATAACAGCGTCTCGGTCTACAACGCGCCTTCCAAGAGTGGCAACAAGATCAGCACCTTCCGGCGCGATACTGTGCTGGACATCAGCGAGAAGGTGACGGGGGGAAAGTTGGATGATTACAACCGCACCTGGTTCCGCATCGGCGATCAGGGATATGTTTACTCTGGTGGCATCCAACCGGTAGAGACCCGCCTCAACGAAGTTATCACAGACCTACCCCAAGCGGGTACAGTCGGCGAGATCACCGTCCCGCATTCGGAATCGTGGTGGGGGATCAACCGCACCCCCTTTCCGGGTGCACGGCTATATTACGCAACCACGCACTGGATCAAGGACATCGCCGTGGATAAGCGCGACGGCAGCCTGTGGTACCGCGCTTACGATCACCTTTATTCCGCGTACTATTACATCCGCCCTTACAACGTCTGCATCCTGCCAGCCAATGAACTGACTCCCCTCTCGCCCAATGTGCCGCCAGAAGACAAGTACATCGAGGTGCGCCTGGACCAGCAGACTGTGGCAGCTTACGAGGGTGAAAGGCTGGTTTTTCGGGCACGCGCCTCCACCGGCAAGGGCGAGTTCGGCACGCCAACCGGCTGGTTCAAAACCTTCCACAAACGTCCCACCGCCCACATGGTCGGCGGTGAGAGCGACGCCGCTGCCTACGACCTAGCCGGCGTGCCGTGGGATTGTTACATCACCGAAAATGGAGTTGCAATCCACGGCACCTTCTGGCATAATGATTATGGGACGCCGCACAGTCACGGTTGCGTCAACCTTTCGCCGCAGGCCGCCAAGTGGCTCCACCGCTGGACTCTGCCAGTTGTCCCGCTCGACCAGCGCTACGTCTATGAACCCGGTACCGGCACCAACGTACAGGTCATTGAACATACCCCCAAGAGGAGGCCCAATGAATCCCGCTTTTTCATGGTCTAATTATTTGCTCAAACGCCAGGTCTTTGCCCTGACCGGCAAGCTACGCTTTTACAATCCCAACGGCGAATTGGCGCTTTATGTCGAGCAGAAGATGTTCCGCCTGCGCGAAGACATCCGCGTCTTCAGCGATGAGAGCAAGACGCAAGAGCTTCTCTTGATCCAAGCGCGCAACATCATTGACTTCTCGGCAGCCTACGACGTGATCGAAGCATACAACGGCCAGAAGGTCGGCGTGCTACGCCGCAAGGGACTGCGCTCCATGCTGCGCGATGAGTGGGAAGTGCTGGATACCGTTGACCAGCCCATCGGGATGCTGTTCGAGGACAGCGTCGGACAAGCGCTGCTGCGCCGCTTTCTGCTCGGCTCGTTCCTGCCCCAGAACTATGACATCACCATCGGCGACGAGCGCGTGGCCGACCTGCGCCAGAAGTTCAACCCCTTCGCCTACCAAATGACCCTGGATTTCAGCATGGATAGCGCCAACAAACTGGATCGCCGCCTGGGCATCGCCGCTGGTGTTCTACTGGCGATCATCGAGGGGAAGCAGAGAAGTAGTTAGCCATGCCTCGACAACCCCTCTTTGCCGGTTTAGTGGTAGATGAAAATGGCCGCTCAGTCGAGACGGCCTACGTAGGAGAAGAGCCGTGCTACGTGGTGGACGACGCTGGCTTCCGCCGGCACATCCCATCCGAGAAAGTGGACCGCCAGGTGCTGGAAATGATGCGCCAACAGATCAGTGGCCACGAAGACCTGCTCAGCGAGCAAACCGCCAAGATGCTCGGCACGGATGACATCTTCTCGAAAGCCATGATCGAGAATCAACTCAAGAACATCGAACAGCAATTCGAAAACGTCTTGAAATCAGGCATCCCCGAGGAGGGACGTACTTACATGGGTATGGTGGGTTTCCGGGTCGTGATCAATGTCCACGGGGAGGTAGTAAGGGTAGACCAACCTTCTGCGGCAGAAGACGGGGATAGCGAAGAATAGGATTAATACACAGACAGCCCTGCGGCAAAATCTCAGGGCTGTCAACATTAACAAGGGCGGCTTTTCACTACGTTAGAAAGTCATCTATTTCTTCGATAACTTGCCGTAAAGCCGGCTGGTCCGCGGGGACAAGCCGGTCTGTAACGCCAATATGCTTGTGGTGTGGATGAGTTGCAATTTCCGGATGGTGAGGCGCATTGTCATAGCGAAAAACACGTTAGCCCTGGCGGACGTAAGTATAGGCATAATGCAATCGTACTGGGTAGCCCAATTCTGTACTGACCACCTCATAAATATCTAGGCAGGAATCATCCCAGAAAAGGACGCGGCAACGGAGAAGGCCGTTATAGTCGTCCGATGCCAGACAGGTGAATGGTTCTTCCACCCGGCTGACGCGAGCATTTTCGCGCAGGCTGCGTCCAAGGTTGGCAAAATAGTTGTCAATCTTCACGCCGAAGCAATCTCGCGTTGCATGAACTGGCGAACTGGCAGTGAAGTCAGGTAAAGATGATAAAGACCAGCCCACATCAACATGTCATCATCGTCTAATTCACCGCCCTGGAAGCGGCGATAAAATTCGATGGTCGAATATCCGTATTTCTTCTCGTAAGAACGCAGTTTTTCGCTGAGTTGCTCAAAAGTAAGATGTTTCGGTTTGAACATAAGCATCTCCTTTGACGTTTGTATTATACTCGACTCGATTACATCTCATGCTCACCCGCTGGAAAAACGCTGCTCGAGATCTAAAAACCGAAACCTACGCCCTCTATCTGGCTTACCGCGACCCGCGCACGCCCTGGTACGCCAAAGTCTGGGCGGCGGCTGTCGTGGCCTATGCCTTCAGCCCGATTGACCTGATCCCCGACTTCATCCCCATCCTCGGCTACCTGGATGACCTCGTCATCGTTCCGCTGGGCATCTGGCTAGCACTGAAGATGATCCCGTCCGAAGTAATGAACGAGGCGCGGGAAAACGCGAATCAGGTCCTGAGTCCGGGACGCCGCGTGAACCGGGTAGCAGCAGCAGTCATTGTTGTCATTTGGATTCTACTGGCAGCGGGGGCAATCCTCCTTGTCCTACGTCTCGCAGCCAAGTTCAGGCTATAATACCGAAAGCGAATATCGGCTTTCGTGGGAGGGCACCTATGCTAATCATCATCAGCGACCTTCACCTGGTAGACGGCACCTGCGGCAAGCCCATCTCTGCCAGCGCTTTCCGCCTCTTCGCCGCCCGGCTGAATGAATTGGCTTTCAACGCCTCCTGGCGGGCAGACAAGCGCTACCGTCCCCTAGAAGGCATTGACATCTTGCTGTTGGGCGACATCCTCGACCCTCTGCACTCCACGTTGTGGCTGGATAAAAACCCAGGTGAGCCGGGTTACGTGCGCCCGTGGACGAACATCCACGCGCCGGAGTACGCGGCAAAGGTTCACGCTATCACCCAGGCTATCCTCAAGTACAACGCCGAAGCCATAAAGATCCTGCGAGCCACCGCCGAGGGGCAGTTCGTCCGCCTGCCACCCGCGGACAGCCGCGGTCGTGCCGCGCTGGATGTCAAAGAACAGGTGACGGTTCCCGTCCGCATCCATTACCTGGTTGGCAACCACGACTGGTACTACCACATCCCCGGCCAGGCCTTCGATCAAATCCGCCAGGAGATCATCCAGGCAATGGGCCTAGCGAATCCAAAATCGCCTTTTCCTCACGAGGTCAAAGATTCGCAAACGCTCCAGCGATTGTTCACTAATTACAAAATCTACGCCCAGCACGGCGACATGTACGACTCGTTCAACTATTGCAGAGACAGAGGTCGAAATGCCGCCACGCTGGGGGACGCTTTCGCCGTCGAGGTGCTCAACCGTTTCCCGGTCGTGGCGCAGCAGCGCCTGGGAAGAGAGCTGCCGCCCGGCATCATCGAAGGCCTGCGCGAATTGGTGAACGTCCGTCCGGCATTGGCCACGCCGTTATGGGTCAGCGGCCAGTTGCGGCAGAACAACGTCAGTCAGGCCGATCAGAAGAAGATCAAAGAGGTCTGGGACGAGATGGGCGATGAGTTCCTGTCCCTGCCCTTCGTGCGCGCGGCTGACCAAAAGTTCAAACTCGACATCGTGGATGGGTTGGAGTTGATCGTCAAGCTTACTGACCGCTTCTCGTTCAAGAACATTGACGATGTGGTCGTCTGGATCCGCAAGCAGTTCTGGTCTGGAGAGATCACCTTTGCCAAACACGCCCTGAAAGAACATGCCTTTCTCAACCGCACAGCCCAATTCATCGTCTATGGCCACACGCACCACCACGAGATTGTCCCACTGGATTCCATCCCTTCCATGCCGCGCCCGACCAACCAGATATACCTGAACTCGGGCACCTGGCATACCTATTACGATCTAGCCGTTTTCAAGCCCGAAGAACAGAAATTCGTCCCTTACCAGGTACTCACTTATCTCTCATTCTTCAAAGACGACGAACGTGAAGGCCGCCGCTTCGAGACCTGGTC
>Ga0163210_1001241_pt1 | contig 11046 bp, 12 predicted proteins | sample Kivu_220m_FD_113536 | JGI IMG/M metagenome (GOLD analysis project Ga0163210, IMG submission 113536) | Freshwater microbial communities from Lake Kivu, Western Province, Rwanda to study Microbial Dark Matter (Phase II) - Kivu_220m | ecosystem: Environmental > Aquatic > Freshwater > Lake ... | reverse complement strand
TGGACTCCTGTGCTATAATCATAAGTCGAATTCAGAATGAATCACGAAAAACAAGGAGGTAAAAATGGGTTACCTGGAAGAGATGGCGAAATATCAGAAGACGGAAAAGCAGAAAAGATTCTCAGCCGATTTCCTTGAGCGACAGCAGATAGAGGATTACGAATTCTGGGATGAAATAGAGATAGGCAAGGAGACTGTAATACCGTTCAAGTTTGAGGTTAAGGCCGAGGACATGATTGCTTACACCGAAGGAGTTCCTGATGCTAACCCTGTGTTTTATGACGTGGAATATGCCAAGAAATGCGGCTACGATGGATTAGTGGCTCACCCGTTGTTTACTACTCAGGTTCTCTTTTTCCTTCTCCAGAAAGGGCATGGCAGCTGGATCAGGACTCCGGGGTCCAGAAACCCGGGCCAGATACTCGAGTGGCATGACCCAATTCGAGTCGGCGATGTTCTCACTCTCAAAACCAAGGGCTACGATAAGTGGATTAAGAGGGGAAAATACTACATGAGGTATCTATCGGAGCTGTATGACCAGCACGGTAAGCTGAAGATGAGGGGCTACATGACCCTGATTTTACCTAAGTCTAAGGCCGACGTGTTGAAGTTCATCAAAGGCGAGCATGCTCTGGAGGCGTGAGTAATGCACGCGAGCTCTGAAGCAACCTGAGAGATTGCCACGCTTCGCTCGCAATGACAGAGAGGAATTGTCCACATTTAGGGAGGTAATGAGAATGGCAAAGAAGTTAACCTTTGAGTCGGTAAATTGCGGTGATGTACTGCCTGAAGTTAAGCAACACGTGAGTCAAGAGGTTATCTGGAAACACGCTGTAGCTTCGCTTGATTATAACCCAGTTCACACCCATCCAGAGTGGTGTAAGACAGCCCAGGTCTTCGGCTTGCCGCTTCCGGTGATGCACGGGAATCAGACCATGTCACTGATGGCGACGGTGGTTACCAATTGGGCGTACTCTGCTGGTGGCAGGTTGAAGGGAATGGAGGTCAAGCTTATTAAGCCTGTGCCTGTCGGTTCTACCTGCACTTATGGCGCTGCGGTGACCGAAAAGCACCCGATTGGCAAATGGGAAAACTTTGTAGTTCTTGATTTGTGGGTAATGAATCAAGATGGGGAAAAGGTAGCCGTCGGCACGGCAGAGGTTACCTTACCTTAGCAGCGGTTTTCTGCTAACAAGTTCTTGATTAATTGGTAGAACTCTTCAGGCTCTTTGCCGATTGATAATGCCTCCATGGGGCACATATCTTCTTGGCTGGGCTTTTGGATATAGGGCACAATTCTGGTCAGGTGATGCTTGATGCTATATTCGTCCAGCACCTCGACAGCAAGCTGGCTGCCCAGTGGACTGTAAACCTCCTGGCAGCTTGTCTTGACACATAGCAGAGCTGCGGCACGCCCCATTATTTTGTCGAAGATGACTACATTTCGATGATAAGGGGCGAATTTATCAATATACTCGACTAACGGTAGCAACCTGTCCTTATGTGAGGCAAAGATGAGCTTGTCGCCTTCATATACGTGGAGAGTGTTGCCGCTGGTCAGGAATTCATCGAATAAGGGTTTGTACATAGAGGTTGTTTACTAATGTAGTGGCGAGGCTTTAGCCTCGCTTTAGCCAGAAAAATCAACGATTCGGCTGGGTATGAAGGCGACCCTAAAGGGTCACAGCTACTTTTTAGCTCTTTCTGCTGCAAGCTTTCCCACAAGCCAGATTATTGGAGGTATAAAAGCCAACTGGGTGATTATGCCTGGCCAGCCCTGCTTAATCACTGACCAAAAGGAAGCAAACGGATTTGCCTCCAGACCTAAAGGGCTGTAGCTTTCTCCTGCAATGAAGTATATCACCAAAATTGCCAGCAGTAGCGCGATACGCCCGCCTACGATGGCTCCAAGCAATGACCATATTGTTCGCAGGTTGTACTTCTGGCGAAGTATACCGGCTATAAAGCCGTAAGCTGAAAGTTCAATTACAATCTGCGGCAGAACATTTAGAACAGGCATACCTGAGATGAAATAGCTAACCAGGGGCGTAAGCAGTCCGACAATCAAGCCTGCCCGCCAGCCAAACAGTAGTCCGGCTATCAATACGAAGATGTGCATGGGCAGGAAGGTGGGCCCAGCTAGATGGAATTGGTGGAAAACCCACGGCACCGATATAGCCAGCATAACGAACGCGACTGTAAGAACATAGCTCCGAATGTCGTTGTATTTGAGTGCCATAAGGAAGAGCTGAGGTTTAGAAAAGGCGATTCTGTTAAGCATCAGTAAAATCTCCTTTCAGCATAGCCAGCTGTTTATATTTTCCTGTTATTGGTCTTTAAGCAGGATGTCTCTGACTTGTATGGCAAAGGCTTCGCTCTCGGGGTCGTCGGTAACCAATTGAATCTGGTCGGGTGACTTTATTCCCAGGCCTAGCTCGGCGGCCCTGGCAATTTGGTCTTGCTCGAAGATGCGTCTCTGGCTCACCTCAGGGGTGGTGCCAAGCAGTCGCAGTATAGCTACTCCCACGGCATCAATTGCCACACGGTCGCTACCTGCTAAGAGCACATTAGCCTTTACCAGAGTGCCATGGTCCGGCCCCCCTTTGACAAAGGCGTCCACGCCATCCAGCACAACTAAATCAGGAGAATAGGCAGTATTGATTTCGGCGATCATCTGTCTCATGTGGGGTGACGAGTGCAGCTCTGGCATATACGGATAACCTTTACCTGCTATCATACCTACGGAGTTTTTCAGGGAAAGTGTGAAGTGGCCGCCGTAAGCGTGGGCCTTCAGACAGCAGGTCTGCACGATGGATTCTGCCTCGAGGTAAACGCGAGGAAAGAGAAAGCCGTCTTTCCAGTGGCTATCCTTGGGACGGAAGTGAACCCACCCATCGGTCCCAAGCTTTTCTAGATTGACGATGTCAAAGCCCAGCTCTTGAGCCAACTCGAAGGTCCCTTTCTCTTTCATCACCCGCTGGGTGGGAGCCATTGGCCCACAGCGTTCGGCCAGAGTGATTCGAGTAGCCCCCATCTGCTGAAGGGTTAAGACCAGGGCACGCAAGGTATCATTGTGAGTGGAGCCGGGAGCTGGGTCGGCCGTATTAAAATTGGGCTTGAGGACGACTGCTTTCCCACGCACCGGATTTGACTGGAGCAAAGCGATGGCCTTTGGCACGCCTTCCACCCGGTTTTGAGTGCGTACCAGACTTACCTTCGCTGTCGGCATTTTCTCAGTGGGCATGGGCTACTTTATGTCAGTTTTTCATCTACATTATAGCCGACAAATATCAAGCGGGCAAAAAAGGTTCAACCCTGGATACCTTGACAGGGAGCTGGGAAGCGAATAGGATTTGTCTTGGCGGTAGCAGATGGCGAAATCTTGTCTACGTAAAAGTGAAAATCTGTCGAATCAGTTTGCTACCAAATAAGGAGGGAGGTGCTAGAAAATGCGGAAGCTTGGTCGGATCTTTATGAGTTTGTTGTTGTTCACATCTTTCGCTATCGCTGGCTGTGCCCAACCGGCGCTACCCGAGCAAAAACCACCGCCTGAAGAAATGGCACCCAAGTCTGAGCCACCACCGGACGCCAGCAAGGCGGTGTTCGCCATTACTAGCTCTGCTTTCGCGACTGGGGCAGAAATCCCCATCAAGTATACCTGCGATGGGCAGAATGTCTCACCGCCGCTAGACTGGGGCCAGGAGCCAGCGAGGACAGCCTCGTTTGCCCTGATAGTGGATGACCCCGATGCTCCTTTCAGGGCTTTCACACATTGGATTATCTTCAACTTGCCGCCGGGTACCCGCAGCTTGTCAGAAGCTGTACCTAAAGACGGTAAGCTGGCCGGTGGAGCTTTACAAGGGAAGAATGGTTTCGGCAACATCGGTTACTCCGGTCCCTGTCCACCGCCAGGCTCCCCCCATCGCTATTGCTTCACTTTATATGCATTAGATAAGTCTTTGGATTTGACTGCAGGCGCATCTAAAGAGCAGGTGCTACAGGCTATGCAGGGGCATATACTTGTCGAAAGCCAGCTCGTAGGGATATATCAACGCTAGACATTTTTTGACCACGCCCAACACCAACACCGCCAGTGTAGAGGCAGACCTTCAGGTTTGTCCCTATCCTCATTAGCGGATGTAGGTGCGACCCTTTAGGGTCGTCTTTCCGTGGCGAGGCTAAAGCCATTTGTAAACAATCCCCAAAATACCTATTGACAGGCGACTACCTCGTATGGCAAAGTAGTTATATAAACTTTTGGGAGAGTTGTGCCATGAGGAAAGTCGCCGTTGTTGCCGACAGCGTCTGTTGTCTGCCGCAGGAAATAGTGGAGAAATATGATATCTGTGTGGTCCCCCTCCAGATAGTTTATGAGGGCAAGAGCTACCGCGATGGAATTGATATGACCCCCAACGAAGTCTATAAAATCATGCGCAGAAAGGAAAACTTGCCTACCACATCAACGGCATCAGCCGGTGAGTTCCTTGATGCTTACCGCCAGGTAAGTCAGAAAGCTGAAAGCATACTTTGTATAACCCTAACTAGTCTGCAGAGTAAGACTTTTGAGGCAGCGTCGGCAGCCAGGGAGATAGCCAAAGAGGAGATACCAGACACTACCATCGAGGTGTTTGACAGTCGCTCTGTGGCTGGTGCCTTGGGGTTTATCGTCCGTGAGGCAGCTCGAGTTGCCAGCCAGGGGGCAGGGCTGGCTGAGGCAATCGAGACAGCGCGAGAAATGATGGGCAAGGTGAATTTCCTGGCCATGCTGGATACGCTCTACTATCTTGCCAGGCTCGGTCGTATCGCCAGAGCCGCGGCCTGGGCTGGGTCAGTGTTGGATATGAAACCTGTCCTGGAGCATTCCCCTGCCGTAGGTGAAACTATGCCTGTGGCACGTCCCAGAACTAAGAGAAGGGCTATAGAGCGTATGCTACAGATAATGGCCAAGAGAGCTGGTAGCTCACCGGTACATGTCTTGGTGAACCATGCTGACGAACTGGAAGAGGCAAAGAAGCTTGCCGCCGAGATTGAGTCGAGATTTAATTGCGCCGAACTCTACATCACCGAGTTTCCCCCAGTTATGGGGGTGCACACCGGGCCTGGGCTTCTCGCTATCGGCTTTTACGCTGATTGAAGTTTTGGTTATAATATGTCAGTGACGAGAGGAGGCTAAAATGGGACTAATGTCGGTAAAGGAATACAAGGAGAGCCTGAAGGATGGCAGGGTAGTTTACTATGAAGGTCAGAAAGTTGGAGATGTTACCACACACCCAGCGTTGAAGATATGCATAGAGACAGGAGCTATAGACTATGAAATGGCGGAAACGCCTGAGTATCGGGACTTAGCAGTTGTTGCGCATCCGAAGACCGGCGAGCCGATAACCAGGTACTACTATACTCCCCAGAACTCGGAGGACCTGCTGAAAAGGCATGAGTTGATGGTGACAGCCACGAGGCTGGGGAGGGGAGTGATTCCCTTTATTCACGATGTTGGCGCTGATGTCCTGAATGCGGTAAATATTACCGCCAACATGATGGGGAAGAAGGAGTACATAGAGCGTGCGGAAAACTATCGGTATTTCCTGCAAAAGAATGACTTAAGCGTAGCCTGTGCCATGACCGATGTGAAGGGAGACAGAATGCTCCGGCCTTCTTCTCCCAAACAAGCTCACCCTGATTATTATGTTAGGGTTGTGGATAAGGATAAGAAAGGGATAATAGTCAGGGGAGCCAAGGCGCATATCACTGCGGCTGCCTATTGCAAAGAGCTTTTTGTCATTCCCTGTCGGAACATGACTGAGGAGGACAGGGATTATGCCGTCGCCTTTGCTATTCCGGCTAATACTAAGGGTATAGTGCAGATATGCCACCCTGTGGCAACGAAGCTAAGCCCGCTCGAGTTCCCCGTTGACGCACCGATTAGAAACCATACCGACTCGCTGGTTGTCTTTGATGATGTCTTTGTCCCGTGGGAGAGGGTTTTCCTTTGTGGAGAATGGCAGTACGCCATGCCTCTGGTATATAACTTCGCTTACTTGCACCGACACACAGCGGCCAGCTATAGAATACCCATCTCTGAGGTCCTAGTAGGAGCCGCTCAGGCAATGGCTGAATACAACGGGATAGATAAAGTGCCGCATATCAGAGAGAAGATAACCAATCTGGTTGTCTATGTTGATACCCTGAAATCGCTGGCTCGAGCTTCGTGCATGGATTACGTTACCCATGGTGGCCTCCCGATACCCAACCCAGTGATTTCAAACATATCAAAGTACCACTTTGCCGAAAACTTCCATGATTGTGTCAAAGCCATAGAGGACATTGCTGGCGGATTGCTGATAACCGCACCTACCTATAAGGATTATCAGAATCCTGAGACAAAGAAGCATATAGAGAAGTACTTGGGCGGCAAGGTAGGCATACCTACGGAGCATAGGTTAAGGATGTTCCAGCTGATTCGGAGGCTGGCGACATTTGAGACAGAAGTCTTAGCCCTTCATGCTGAAGGCTCTATCCAAGCGCAGAGAATGACTATATATGCCGAGTCCCTGTCTGAAATCGAAAAGTACAAGAAGTGGGCCGAAGAAGCCGCCGGCATAAAGAAATAGTGTTTTGTAGCTCTATCACCGCAGGCTAGTGAGCCAGCTCCAGCAGTGGTCAAGTAGGCCTGCATACCAGCATAAGGCGATGGCGCCGGCGAGCACCAGCCAGGGTAAAAGCGCCCTGAGCAGTTTGAGGAGGATTGCCAGCAGCGGACCACCCAGGGCAGCAAAGCCCAGAACCGCGACCAGGGCGATAGCCAAATTTTCCTGAGCCAGGCTGCTTACCCAGGTGGTGAATTGCTCTAATAGCTGTACGGCGTCTTCCATCCTCTCTCAACCACCTGAAACAGGATTTCTTCCAGCCTGCTGTCTCAGTGGCGCAACCCCAAAGGGGCGAGGCTAAAGCCTCGCTACTACATGTGAAGGTGCTTCGCGGAGTCTATCCTAAGTCCTGTTGTAAGATTCTTCGCTACGCCCAGAATGACAGAAAAGCCTTCACCGTACCTTGCCCCGTGCCAGCGAGGCGAATATGCCGCCGAAGCAGAGGGCAGTAAAGATGATAAATGCCGTGTTCAAGCTGCTTAGAAACGGCGCGTAGTATTCGGGCGTAATCTGCACCCTGCCGAGGTATATGGCGAATATCAGCATTACCATGCCCATGCTGAACATCATCCCGATCTGTCGCATTGTTGCCAGCGTTGCCGAAGCTACCCCGTAGAACCTCTTTTCCACAGAGCTCATAATGGCATTTGTGTTGGGGGAGGAGAAGAGGGCAAAGCCGAAACCGAGGATTATTAAACCGGCTATGATGAACCACAGGCTTGTTGTGTTGCCCAGGAAAATGAAGAAGATAAGGCCGATGACCGTTAATCCCATACCTAATGAAGCTACAACCCTCGGCTCGATTTTGTCGGAAAGCCTCCCGGCAAACGGTGAAAAAATAGCCTGCACCACGGGCGCCGCTACCAGAACTAAGCCAGCGATTTGAGGGGTAAGCCCTTTTATGTACTGGAGATATAGGCTCAAAAGAAAGCTTACGGCGAATGTGGCGCTGTAATTGATAAACGCTGCTAGGTTGGATAGGGCGAATACCGTATTGTTCCTGAACAGGCGTACATCTAAGACGGGGCTTTTCACCTTCGTTTCCCATTTAACGAAGGCTACGATTCCCAGACCACCAGCTAGAATTAGCCCAGCACCTGGCAGCTCTGGCAGCATGGTGAATCCATACATTATGGCTATAAGCATCAGACTGTAGATTATAGAGCCGACAATATCGAACTTCTCTCCCTTTGCTTCAGCCCATTCGCCTTTTAATTTCCAGAAGATAAGTGCGATTATCAGTAAGCCCAGAGGTACATTCGCCCAAAAGATGCTTCTCCAGCCGAGGTATTGTGTTAGTAACCCTCCCACAAATGGCCCGAGGGAAAGTCCTGCATAGACAGCGGCGACATTTATCCCCAGAACTCTGCCCCTCTCCTCGGGAGGGAATACTGAAGTTAGAATAGCTACCCCGGTGCTGAAAATCATTGCCCCTCCTATTCCTTGCAAAACCCGAAAGGAGATGAGCATAGCTGCTGAAGTTGAAATTGCCGAAAGAAGTGAGGCAGCAGTGTAGGTAATCATGCCGTAGGTGAAAATCCTCTTCCTTCCATATATGTCGGCTATTCTGCCGATGGGGACGAGGAACATCGCTGCTGCTAGGAGATAGGCTGTAGCTACCCAGCCCAGCAAAATGGCGTCCATGGCTAGTTCGTCCCCAATTGACGGCAGTCCTATGGCTATGGAAGAGCCCATGAATGGGGTGAGAAAGGCGCCCACTGTAGTCACCAGTAAAGCCGCTCGCCGACTCGGCGCCTTGTCCACGCCTGTCCCAGTTTGTTGAATCTGCATAAACCTGCCAATTCTACCATTAACCGTCCCAAGTTTGAAGGCGAGAGCCAGAGACTCGGTGAGACTTGTAGCTGCGAGGCTTCAGCCTCGCTCCGGCGACCCTTTAGGGTCGTCGCTACATTTGACCCCTCAATATTTGCTCTATGTCATTGCGAGCTAAGCGACGCAATCTTAAGGAGAATGGTGATGTTTACAGCGATTGGCCATAGAATCCAATAACCTTATGGCGATGTGCTATACTTTGGAAAAGATAGTCGACTTTTGTGACAATACGCTGTCACCGGTGTATGCTATGATGGAATCTGATGGAAGGGTGAGGCGAAAGGTATGAGGCGGTCGGCTGATGCCTACCTCGATATAGAGACCACCGGTTTATCCCAATTTTTTGATTATATCACTGTAATCGGTGTCCTCCATTGCGATGGCAGAAACAATGAGCTAATTCAGTTAGTCGGCGAAGAAGTGACCAGGGGCAACCTCATTACAGCTCTTAGGGATGTAAAAACAATCTACACCTATAACGGCGCGAGATTCGACCTTCGCTTCATTTCTAATTCTCTTGGCATAGACCTTGCCGCAGAATACTATCATCGTGACCTGATGTACGACTGCTGGAGGTGTAATTTGTATGGTGGTTTCAAAGCAGTTGAGCGACAGTTGGGCATTCCCCGGCGGCTAGTTGGTATCGGCGGCTACGAGGCAGTGCAGTTATGGTGGAGTTATCTAAAGGGCGGCAACAAAAGCGCCCTGGCTTTATTGCTGGAGTATAACAGGGAGGATGTGGTAAATCTCAAAGCGCTGAGAGAGAGGCTGAATTCGTTCTGAGGGTTGCCGCTGTAGTGGCGTGGCTAGTTCTCTCAAGGACTACGAAATCCGAAATTCTGATATTTAAACCCTAAGCAAATTCAAAAATTCCTTAAGTTGTGGTGCACAGTGCTATAATAGATGGCTTGTGCTTTGTGCGCTTCTTAAAGCTGGAAAGGTACGCTAGGTTATGGCAACTGGAACTCAGACAAAAGGTTTTTATGGGTGGTGGATGTTATTTTTCCTGTGGGTTGTTTATACCATTCCGATTGGGTTTGCCTTCTACAGCCCAGCGGTGCTCTATCCCTTTATGATTGAGGAGATGGGATGGTCGCGAGGAGAAATCATGTTCGGCTCCACTGCCACCATGTTGCTCTTCGGGCTCACCGGTCCACTAACTGCCTGGATGATTGGCCGTTTCGGAGCCAGGGTTACTCTGGCTACCGGCGGAACCATTGTGACTATAGCTACCTTCCTGATGGGCTTGGTGGGCCATATCTATTCAATGTACCTAGCTCTATCCTTCCTTGTTGGGCTGGGGGTATCGTTTGCCTCGATGATTCCTGTCCAGATGGTGGTTATCTCCTGGTTTAATGTCCGCCGGGCGCTGGCTATGGGCTTGGTGCTGGGGGGTGGAGCTATCGGTGGTTTTCTGGCGCCTCAAATCATAAGTGAGGCGGTTCAGGCTGCCGGTGGGAACTGGCGCATTGGCTGGTTTATTATCGCTGTAGCCTCAGTAATTGGGATAGTCGTGGCTATACTTACAGTGCGCAACCAGCCGGCTGATGTGGGCCAACATCCTGATGGGGTGGCTTCATATGAGTTGGAGGCAGCGGCAAGCGGTAGCAGCCGAGCAGCCCGAACTTATCGTGCCCCGGTTGATTGGACTTTACGCGATGCTCTAAAGACGCCGGCGCTGTGGCTTCTAGTCGGTGCTGTGGTGTGCTGTTTCTTTCTCTGGCAGGTAATTGTCAGCCAGGGGCCTCTTCATCTGCAGGACAGAGGGTTTGACCCAGCCATGGCGGCCTTCTTTTACAGCCTGGCTATTGGGTTGAGCATTGTGGGGCGTTTTACCATCGCCGCCGTAGGCGACATAATTGAGCCACGCTTCCTCTTTGCTTTTGGCGCCTTTTGCATCCTGCTGGGAGGGATTCTGTTCTGGTTTGTGTCTCCCGACGCTATGTGGACGGCTTATCTCTATCCGTTGCTGGCTGGCTTTGGCTTTGGGGTAGTCTATATCTGCGTGCCTACTATTATCGGTAACTACTGGGGTTCTACGGCTTTTGCGGGCATTAGCGGGCTGGAATCGCCTATTGCACTGTCGTTTCAGGCCATGGCCGCGCCTCTTGCCGGGTTTCTTTACGACCTGCAAGGCAGCTATTTCACGATTATGGGCATCTCATGGATAGCGGCGGCCATCGGTTTTGTGACTATACTCCTGTGCACGCCACCTAAGCCGAAGATAAGGCTAGGCACGAGGGGCAGCTCAGTTTAGACAGCGTGTTTATAGCCAGGCTCTTAATCGTCTGAGAGCGGCTATTTTCTCCTTATCACCAACTTTAGCCTTTTCCAGGGCTTGGTGGAGTATTTTGATGCTCTTATCATAAGTTTTTCTGTCTACAGGATAGGGGTGTCCATCTTTGCCGCCATGGGCGAAGCTGTAGCGGGCAGGGTCTCGCAGACTGATCGGCACGTCATAAATAAGCTCTGAGATCAAGCCGAGGGCGCGTAGGGTTTTCGGGCCTACGCCCTCCAGGCTCAGCAGGTTTTCGAAGTTCTCCGGTTGATGCTCATAGGTGATAAGAAG
>Ga0163210_1001240_pt1 | contig 11047 bp, 12 predicted proteins | sample Kivu_220m_FD_113536 | JGI IMG/M metagenome (GOLD analysis project Ga0163210, IMG submission 113536) | Freshwater microbial communities from Lake Kivu, Western Province, Rwanda to study Microbial Dark Matter (Phase II) - Kivu_220m | ecosystem: Environmental > Aquatic > Freshwater > Lake ... | reverse complement strand
TGGCGCCGGCGCTGGCCGCGACGAAGGGCCTGCTGGCGCACGCCGCGCAACCGGCGCAACTCGTGCCGGCCATCCGCGCCACCATCGGCGCTGCCATGCTGCACGGCATCCTGCTCGCCGTCGGCCTGGCCGCGGCGCGCTTCGTCGGAGCACACTGATGGCCGCCTATCTCATCGGCCGCATCACTGTGAAAGACCCGCAAAAGTGGGAAAGCTATCGCAGACAGGTGCCGGCGACGCTGGCGCCGTGGCAGGCGGAGGTGGTGTTCCGCGGCAAGCCCTTCGCCGCCTTCAGCGGCGCGATCGACCACAGCGACGTCGTCGTGCTGCGCTTCGCCGATTCCGCCGCCGCGCGGGAATGGTTCGACTCGCCGGCCTACCGGGCGCTGATCCCGCTGCGCGAGGAAGCGGCCGACGTCACGCTCGTCGCCTACGAATCCTGAAGGCGAAAAAAGGCCGTGACCTGCTCCGCCGGTCACGGCCTGCGTTCCTGCTGCAAGCGGCGCGAAGGGTCGTCAGGCTTACTTCTGGAGGCTGCCGACGAAGTTCAGTTCGACCAGCGGCTTGGCGTCCACCTGCGGCACGTGGCAGGTATTGCACTGGTAGTGGCTCATGATCAGCGTCTTCTTCATGCCGTCCTTGCTGATGGCAAGGTGGGTATCGCTGAGTTTGGGAGACTGTTTCTCGCGGTATTTCTCGAGACTGTGGCAATCCAAGCACTGGTTTTCCGCTACGGTGATTTCGTCGAAGTTGTCGACGGCGTGCGGCACCAGGGGCGGCTGCCCCTTGATAGTGCGGTCGATCGGCTTCTGCAGGCCGGGCTTCTTGCCCATGTAAGCAAAATGCGCTGCAGGCGCCTGGTCGGCGGCGGCCGTATCCGACCCGCGCAACGTCGCCACGCCCCCGTATTGGGCGCACCCGTACAACACCGCCGCAAGAACGGCTGCCAGACCAATCGTGACGGACCTTTTCATGATCGTCTCCCTTCGCCTATAAAGTTAATCGAACATACCTCTTGCTTTCATGCCGCCGGCGCAATGCGCTTCGCCGACGGAGAAATCCTTTCCACCTTGTTGCCGAAGCGCGTGCCGAAGGCGAACACGTCCTTCGAGCAGACATCGATGCAGCGGCCGCAATTCGTGCAGTTGGCGGCCAGGATCACCGGTCCTGCGCCGTCCACGCCCTTCAGCGCCGGGCGGATCACCTGCGGCTCGGGGCAGACGGCGAAGCAGTCCATGCAGTCATTGCAGGCCTCGCGTTGCGGCAGCCTGACGCGCAACAGCGACAGCTTGCCGATCAGGCTGTAGAACGCGCCGACCGGACAAAGACGGCCGCACCAGCCCTGGCGCATCACGAACAGCTCGAACAGGAACACCGCGAGCACCACCGCCCAGGCGAAACCGACGCCGAAGAACAGGCCGCGATGCAGCATCGACACCGGATTGACCATTTCCCAGGCGATCGTGCCGGTCACGGCGGCGACGACCAGGGTCATGCCGAGAATCCAGTAGCGCGTGTTGCGCGACAGGTGCGCCCCGCCCTTCAGACCCAGCCGCGTGCGCAGCCAGTCGGCGAGGTCGCTCACCGGGTTGACCGGGCAGACCCAGGAACAAAAGCTGCGCCCGCCGACCAGCAAATAGAACGCGACGACGATGGCGACGCCGATCCAGGCCAGTTGCTCGGGCGTCTTCCCCGCCGCCAGCATCTGCGCGAGCAAATAGGGATCGGTGAGCGGCAGCAGATTCAGGGTATAGCTGAAGTTGAGATTGCCCTTGACGATCCACCAGCCGAACCACGGCCCGGCGAGGAACAGCAGCAGGATGCCGATCTGGCTGATGCGGCGCAGGAACAGCCACTTGTGGGCGGCCAGCCAGCCCTTGGCGGCGATCGCCTCGGCGCCGATTCTGTTGGGAAGCGCGCTCATTGGAGTACCTTCCCCCCAACCCCCTTCCCGAGGAAGGGGGTGACGCCGGTTCGCCGCCGAGCGGCTCCGGTTCGTGGCTGGCGCCCCTTCGGGCGGCCGCGCGGGGCGCTCATAGGAGTACCTTCCCCCCAACCCCCCTTCCCATGGAAGGGGGTGACGCCGGTTCGCCGCCGAGCGGCTCCATGTGTTGATTGCGCCGTCCTTGTGGCGGCCCGGCGGACGGCGCTCACAGCTTGTTCCCCTGCAAGGCCTTGAGCGCCGGCGCCGGCGGGGCGGCGTCCGACGACGACGGCACGTCGGGAACCACCTTGCCGGAGCGGTGATCGTATTTCAGGCCTTCCGGCGTGTGGTACCGGTGCTCGATGTCCGGTGTCACCAGGCTGCCGCCCGCTTTCTCTTTCTCGACCCAGCCGAGACGATAGTGGCCGGACAACTGCCCTTTGGCCACGTAGAGCGGCAGAACCTTGATCGCGGCGATTTCCGTCGGGCAGGCTTTCTCGCACAGACCGCAACCGGTGCAGTGCTCGGAATGCACCACCGGGATGAACAGCGTATGCGCCCCGGTGCGCGTATTGGACTGCGGATCGAGAGTGATCGCCTTGTCGAGCACCGGGCAGACGCGGTAGCAGATGTCGCAGCGCAGGCCGAGGAAGTTGAGGCAGGTTTCCTCGTCGACCAGCACCGCCAGGCCCATTTTCGCCTTGGTGATGTCCTTCAGCGAGTGATCCAGTGCGCCGGTCGGACAAGCCTTCACGCAGGGAATGTCCACGCACATTTCGCAGGGCGCCTGGCGCGCCACGAAGTACGGGGTTCCCGTCGGCATGGGATCTTCCGGCCTGGCCAGATGCAGCATATGGTAGGGACAGTCGCGCACGCACATGCCGCAGCGGATGCAGGCGGCGGAAAATTCGGGTTCGGGCAGTGCACCCGGCGGGCGCAGGGCGGCGGGGGGCAGCGCGGTGGCGTTCCGCGCATAGAGTCCGACACCCAGCCCGAGCAGACCGACGCCGCAGGCCATGCGGGCGGAGTCGAGCAGGAACTGTCGCCGCGCCTGCGAGGAGGCGGGCGCCTTCCTGGGCTTTTCGGTATCCATGATGCGTGCCGGGCTGCGTCTCCCGGCGGACGGCCCTTTCAGGCCGCCCGCCGTCGCGCTCCCTGATGCCTTGTCGGATTACGCCTTGACGATCTTCACCGCGCACTTCTTGAAGTCCGTCTCTTTCGAGATCGGGCAGGTGGCGTCGAGCACCAGCTTGTTCACCAGGCGGTGTTCGTCGAAGAAGGGGATGAAGACCATCCCTTCCGGCATCTTGTTGCGGCCGCGCGTGCTCACGCGCAGGGCGACCTCGCCGCGGCGGGTGACGGCCTTGACCGCGTCGCCGTGCTTCAGGCCGCGCTTCTCGGCGTCCTTCGGGTGCATCCACACCGGGGCGTCCGGGAAGGCGCGGTAGAGTTCGGGCACGCGGCGCGTCATGGAGCCGGTGTGCCAGTGCTCGAGCACGCGGCCGGTGCTCAGCCAGAGGTCGTATTCCTTGTCCGGCATCTCGGCAGCATCCTGGTAGGGCAGGGCGAAGATCCACGCCTTGCCGTCCTCCCGGCCGTAGAAACGCACGCCTTCGCCGGCCTTGACGTAGGGATCATAGCCCTCGCGGAAGCGCCACAGGGTTTCCTTGCCGTTCACCACCGGCCAGCGCAGGCCGCGCACCCTGTGGTAGTGGTCGAACTCGCCCATGTCCTTGCCCTTGCCGAGCGTGAAGATGCGGTATTCCTCGAACAGGCCCTTCTGCACGTAGTAGCCGAAATGCTCGTTTTCGTCGGTGGTATAGCCGGCCCAGGCGTGGGCATTGACCTTGGCCGCCTCTTCCTTCGGAAACTTGTTGACCTGGCCGTTGGCGAACAACACCTCGTAGAGGGTCTTGCCCTTCAGTTCGGGCGCCTTGGCGAGCAGGTCGGCCGGCCACACCTCGTCGGTCTTGAAGCGCTTGGCGAACTCCATGATCTGCCACAGATCGGACTTGCTGTCGCCCGGCGCCTTGACCTGCTGGCGCCAGAACTGGCCGCGCCGCTCGGCGTTGCCGAAGGCACCTTCCTTCTCCATCCAGGAGGCGCAGGGCAGGATCAGGTCGGCCGCCATGGCCGAGACGGTCGGATAGATGTCGGACACCACCACGAAAGCCTTCGGATTGCGCCAGCCGGGATAGATCTCCTGGTTGATGTTCGGGCCGGCCTGCATGTTGTTGGTGGTGGTGGTCCAGTAGAAGCCGATCTTGCCGTCCTTGAGCATGCGCGACTGCAGCACGGCGTGATAGCCGACGCGCGCGGGAATCGTGTCTGCCGGCAGCTTCCAGATCTTCTCGGAAATCTCGCGGTGCTTCGGATTCATCACCACCATGTCGGCGGGCAGGCGGTGGGCGAAGACGCCGACCTCGCGCGCCGTGCCGCAGGCCGTCGGCTGGCCGGTGAGCGAGAAGGGGCTGTTGCCCGGCTCGGAGATCTTGCCGACCAGCAGGTGGATGTTGTAGTTCATGTTGTTCACCCAGGTGCCGCGGGTGTGCTGGTTGAAGCCCATGCACCAGAACGACGTGACCTTGATCTTCGGGTCGGCGTAGGTCTTGGCCAGCAACTCGAGCTTGTCCTTCGGCACGCCGGAGATTTCGTGGGTCTTCTCGAGCGTGTATTCGGAAACGAACCTGGCGAACTCCTCGAAGCTGATCGGCTTGGACGCATTCGGGTCGCCCTTGGGCTTGCCGTCCGGGCCGGGATAGCCGTTGTTGTTCGCCACCTGCTCGAGCGGATGGTTGGGGCGCAGGCCGTAGCCGATGTCGGTCACGCCCTGGCGGAAGAGGGCGGTCTTGGCGACGAAGTCCTTGTTCACCGCGCCGGACTGGATGATGTAGTTGCAGATGTAGTTCTGGATCGCCAGGTCGGACTGCGGCTTGAAGATCATCTCGTTGTCCGCCAGCTCGCAGGAGCGGGTGCCGAAGGTGGACAGCACATGGAACTTGACGTGCTTGGCGGTCAGGCGGCGGTTGGTCATGCGCGACCACAGCACCGGGTGCATCTCGGCCATGTTCGAGCCCCACAGCACGAAGGCGTCGGCGTGCTCGATGTCGTCGTAGCAGCCCATCGGCTCGTCCATGTTGAAGGTGCGCATGAAGGCGGCCACCGCGGAGGCCATGCAGTGGCGCGCGTTCGGGTCGATGCTGTTGGAGCGGAAGCCGGCCTTCCAGAGCTTGATGGCGGCATAGCCTTCCCAGATCGTCATCTGGCCGGAACCGAACATGGAAACGCCGAACGGCCCCTGATCGGGGTTCTTCATCGTTTCCTTGACCTTCTGCGCCATGATGTCGAAGGCCGCATCCCAGGAAACCGGGGCGAACTCGCCGTTCTTGTCGAACTTGCCGTCCTTCATGCGCAGCAGCGGCTTGGTCAGGCGGTCCTTGGCGTACAGCATCTTCGCCAGGAAGTAGCCCTTGATGCAGTTCAGGCCGCTATTCACCGGGCAGTCCGGGTCGCCCTGGGTGGCGACGATGCGGCCGTCCTTGACGCCGACCAGCACGCCGCAGCCCACGGCACAGTAGCGACAGACGCCCTTGTCCCAGCGGATGCCGTCGGCGGCCTGCTGGGCAAGCGCCTCCTTGGCGGGAAGGGAAATGCCGGCGGCGGTAGCTGCGGCTACGGCCGCATTCGCCTTGATAAAGTCACGACGCGTCAGTTTCATTTCAGGCCTCCTTCTCAGGATCGGATTCGAATTGATGAAAAACCATGGCGCAGGACAGCACGCCTTCGGTCGCGTTGATGCGGTCGAAGGTGCCGGTGGTGTCGCCGTCGCTTTCGCTTTCGATGGTGACGACGAGCCTGCCGTCGTCCGTGGCGGCGTGGATTTCCACGCCGGGGATCTGCTCGAGGTTGCCGCGCACCGACAGGATCTCGGTCGGCTTGGCGTGCACGATGATGCTGGATATGTTCATACGGCCTGGCTCATGTTGCGGGTGAAACAGCCTTGCGCCCCGGAAGGGATCGATTGGCATGGTATGCCTCGCGGCATCCGTGATGTATTGATAAATGTCAAGTTTTGAAACGAATTTCAGAATTCAACAAACAGACTTTTTATCGCGTCATAGAGGCCGCGATTCGCGCCGCCGCGTGCTAGAGTTTGCCGACCGTTTTGGTCAACCTTCCGCATGACGAGATTTGTCTTCGCCCTGCTGCTCGCCCTGTCGTTCGCGCCCTGCTGCCTGCCCCCGGCACATGCCGACGGAGCGCCGAATGTCGCCGCCGCGGCCGATCTCAAGTTCGCCCTGAGCGAGATCGCCGAGGCGCATGAGCGCGCCGGCGGCGCGCGCGTCCGGCTCAGCTTCGGCTCCTCCGGCATCTTCCGCCGCCAGATCGCGCAGGGCGCGCCGTTCGAGCTGTTCCTCTCCGCCGACGAGGCCTACGCCGAAGCGCTCATTCAGGAAGGCCGCGCCGAGGGGCCGGGCGCGCTCTACGCCATCGGCCGCATCGCGCTCTACCTGCCCAACGGCTCGCCGGTGAAGGCCGACAACAAGTTGCGCGACCTCGCCGCGGCGGCGAAGGACGGCCGGCTGAAGAAGCTCGCCATCGCCAACCCCGAGCACGCGCCCTACGGCCGCGCCGCGCGCGAGGCCCTGCAGCGCGCCGGCGCCTGGGAAGCGGTGCAGGGCAAGCTGGTGCTGGGCGAAAACGCCGCGCAGGCGGCGCGCTTTGCCGCGAGCGGCTCGGCGCAGGCGGGCATCCTGCCCCTCTCTCTGGTGCGTGCGGAAGAGCTCGCCGCCAAGGGCGGCTTCGCCACCCTGCCGGAAACCTGGCACGCGCCGCTCAGGCAGCGCATGGTGCTGATCAAGGGAGCGGGCGCGGCGGCGCGCGCGTTCTACGACTTCCTGCAGTCTCCCGAGGCGCGCGCGGTTCTCGTCCGCCACGGATTCGTGCTGCCCGAGACGGCCAGGTAATCTCCGCCCATGGACTGGCCGGCCTTCACCCTTTCGCTGCAGCTCGCCCTGGCGACAACGATCATCCTGCTGCCGCTGGCGGTGCTGATCGCGCGGCCGCTGGCCTGGCGGCGCTTTCCCGGCAAGAGCTTGTGCGAGGCCCTCGTCGCGTTGCCGCTGGTGCTGCCGCCGACGGTGCTCGGCTTCTACCTGCTCGTCGCCATGGGCGACGCCTCCGCCCTCGGCCAGGTCTACAAGGCGCTCACCGGGCGTGCGCTGGTATTCACCTTCGACGGCCTGCTGCTCGCCTCGCTCGTCTTCAACCTGCCCTTTGCCGTGCAGCCGGTGCAGCGCGCCTTCGACGCCATCCCGCGCGAGGTGCGCGAGGCGGCCTGGTGCTGCGGCATGACGCGCTGGCAGGCGCTGTGGAAGGTCGAGTTGCCGCTGGCCTGGCCGGGCCTGCTTGCCGCCATCGTGCTGACCTTCGCCCACACCCTCGGCGAGTTCGGCGTCGTGCTGATGGTCGGCGGCAACATTTCCGGCGAGACGCGCACCGTCGCCATCGCCATCTACGACCGCGTGCAGACCTTCGACGACCGCGGCGCGGCCATCATGTCGGCGACGCTGGTGGGCTTTTCCTTCGCCGCCATCGCCGCCATCAACTGGCTCGGCCGCAAGGTGGACCACCGTGGCTGAAGGCCTTTCCGTCCGCCTGCGCCAGCGCGCGCCGATCCCGCTCGAGGCCGAACTCGCCTGCGCGCCGGGCGAGCTGCTGGCGCTGGTCGGCCCCTCGGGCAGCGGCAAGTCCACGATCCTGCGCTGCATCGCCGGCCTGCATGCGGCCGCCGAAGGCGCGATCCGCTGCAACGGCGAAACCTGGTTCGACGCCGGGTCCGCCGCGAACCGCCCGGTGCAGGCGCGGCGCATCGGCTTCGTTTTTCAGCACTACGGCCTCTTCCCCCACCTTTCCGCGCTGGAGAATGTCGCCGCCGCCCTGGGCGGACTGACTTTGCAGGAACGCACGGCGCGCGCGCACGAACTGCTGGCGCGGGTGCACCTCGACGGGCTGGCCGCGCGCCGGCCGGCCGAGCTCTCCGGCGGCCAGCAGCAGCGCATCGCCGTGGCGCGCGCGCTGGCGCGCGATCCGGCCGTGCTGCTGCTCGACGAGCCCTTCTCTGCGGTGGATCAGGTCACCCGGCGCAAGCTGCAGCAGGAACTCGCGCGGCTGCGCGCGGAACTCGACATCCCGATGCTGCTGGTGACGCACGACCTGGATGAAGCGCGCATGCTGGCCGACCGCATGGTCATCCTGCACAAGGGCAAGACCCTGCAGGCCGGCCCGCCCGACGAGGTGATGACGCGCCCGGCCAGCGCCGCCATCGCCCGGCTGGTCGGCCTGCACAATCTCTTCGAAGGCGCACTGGTGACGGACGGCGGCGCCCTGAAACTGGCATGGCTCGGGAACAGGCTGGAGGTGTCGCGCATCGAAGGCCGGCCGGGGGATCGCGTCAGCTGGGTCATCCCGCCCGAGGGCGTGCTGCTGCACCGGCGCGAACGGCCCTCGCGCGGCGAAGCGGAGAACCCCGTTTCAGGCGTCGTGCAGGACTGCGTGCGCCTCGGCCCCTTCACCCAACTCCGCCTGCTGCCCGACGGCGGCAGCGAACCGCTCGCCTTCTCCGTGCCCAGCCACGTCGCCGAGCGCAACGACATCGCCCCCGGCGCCTCGGCGCGCGTCACCCTGCTCGCCAATAGCATTCACCTCATGCCGGGGGAGGCGCAGGCCGACGGACGGGCGAACTAGTACCTGCTCACGCCGCCGTCGTGGTGACGGCGTGCTCGCGGCAGATCTTGGCGGAGTCGGCGCGGCCGAGCGGCTCGCCGGTCAGGCCGCAGCGGAACGCCGCATCGCCGCGGCGCTGGAAATGCGCGCAGCTGGCGCAGACGCCGAAGCTGCGCCCGCCGCGCCGGCGCTGCAGTGTGCGCAGCAGATCGGCCAGCGCGCGCTCGACGCGCGCTGCGTCGGCCGCGGGAAGGTTCGCCACCGCCGCCGCCCAGTGCACGTCGAAGTCGCCGGCGCGCAGCAGCCGGCGCCCCGCCGCCGAAAGCCGCAGGCGCACGACGCGGCCATCGTGCTCGTCGGCGTAGCGCTCGACCAGCCCCTTGCGGTACAGCAGCAGCAGGCTCTGCGACACGGTGCCCTTGGTCGAACCGAGGTACTCGGCCAGCGCCTGCGGCGTATTGCTGTAGCGATTGGCGTCGCGCAGGTAGCCGAGCGCGACGAGGTGCACCGGCTGCAGCTCGGCCGACAGCGCGCGCTCGCGCAGCTCGCCCTGCGCCAGGCGCGCCAGGCTGCCGATCAGGGCCAGCAGGGCTTGCGGCAACTCGTCCATGCCGGCATGGTATCGCTTCGAAACCATCTTGACAAGGCAGGGCGGCCCCGCCATACTGGTTTCGTGTCGATACCACTTGGCACGCGATATCAGCCACCCCACCCCACGACATGGAGACGCGCATGAAAAAAACGAAGATAGCGATTCTCGCCGCCGCGCTGGCGGCGCTGCCCCTCGCGGCGCCGGCCGCCGACGACAAGGTCGCCTACCCGGAAGGCTTCCGCGACTGGCACCACGTCAAATCGATGGTGCTCAACAAGGGACACCCGCTCTACGAGGCGGTCGGCGGCATGCATCACATCTACGCCAACAAAAAGGCGCTGGCCGGCTACAAGGCGGGCCGCTTCGCCGAAGGTTCCGTCATCGTCTTCGATCTGTTCGAAGCCGTGGACAAGGACAACGCCGTCTCGGAGGGCAAGCGCAAGGCGGTCGTCGTCATGCAGAAGGACGCGAAGCGGTTCAAGGCCAGCGACGGCTGGGGCTACGAGGTCTTCGCCGGGCGCAAGGGCACGCTCGACGCCAAGGGCCAGGCCGATTGCCACGCCTGCCACACGCAGCAGAAGGCGAAGGACTTCGTCTTCAGCGCCTTGCGCGACTGAGGTCGGCCTGCCGCCCGATCAGTCGCCGTGCCGCGGCGACTGACTCTTGTACGGCAGGTGGCGCGCCGTCTCCGCTTCGTAGTCCAGCATCGCCGCGTCCTCGCGCGCGAGAAAGTCCGCCACGATGCCGCGCATGCGCGGGTCGGCGATCCAGTAGGCCGACCGGGTCGGCACCGGCTCGAAGCCGCGCGCGAGCTTGTGCTCGCCTTGCGCGTTGGGCTCGAAGCGGGCGAGACCGTGTTCGATCGCGTACTCGATGCCGCGGTAGTAGCACAGCTCGAAATGCAAACCCGGGCAGTCGGTGTCGGCGCCCCAGTGGCGGCCGTAGAGGGCGGTGTCGTCGCGGTAGCAGATGGCGGAAGCGACCGGGCGTTTGCCCTGCCAGGCGATGAAGACGACCATGCGCCGGCCGAGCGCGGCGCCGGCGCGCGCGAAGAAGTCGAGCGGGAAGGCCGGATGGTTGCCGTGGCGCACGAAGGTGTCGCGGTAGTGGCGGTGGATGGCGCGCCTGAGCGCGGCGTCGATTTCGTCGCCGTGGCGCGCCTCGATGCGCAGGCCGGCCTCGGCGACGGCACGGCGCTCGCGCTTCAGCTTCTTGCGCTTCTGCGCGGCGAAGCCGTCGAGGAAGTCGGCGAAGTCGCGATAGCCGCGGTTCAGCCAGTGGAACTGCACGCCGCGGCGCAGGAGCAGGCCGCCGTCCCGCAGCGGCTGACTTTCCGCCTCGCGCACGAACAGGCATTGCCAGGAGGAGGCATTGAGTTCCTGCGTCAGCGCGAGCGCGGATTCGACGAGGGCGGATTTCACCGCCGCGTCGGCATCGCGCGCGGCGAGCAGGCGCGGCCCGGGCGAGGGCGTGTAGGGTACGCCGGTGACGAGCTTCGGGTAGTAGGCGCGGCCGCTTCGTTCCCAGGCCGCCGGCCAGTTCCAGTCGCGCGAGAAGTCGCCGAAGGAGTGTTCGCGCAGGTAGAGCGGCAGCAGGCCGGCGAGGGCTCCCGCGTCGTCGCGCAGGGCGAGGTGCATCGGCCGCCAGGCGAGGCGCTCGCCGGCGGCGCCGGTCGATTCCGCCGCGCCGAGGAAGGCGCGGCTCATGAAGGGATCGTTGCCGGTGGCGAGGCGCTGCCAGTCGGATTCGGGCAGATCGGCGGCGCTGGCGAGTATTTGCGGCTGCATGCCCTCTCCCCTTCTTTCC
>Ga0163210_1001238_pt1 | contig 11069 bp, 10 predicted proteins | sample Kivu_220m_FD_113536 | JGI IMG/M metagenome (GOLD analysis project Ga0163210, IMG submission 113536) | Freshwater microbial communities from Lake Kivu, Western Province, Rwanda to study Microbial Dark Matter (Phase II) - Kivu_220m | ecosystem: Environmental > Aquatic > Freshwater > Lake ... | reverse complement strand
GTCTTTATACTCGTCCTTCAGAAGGAGAAAGACCTTTCCCTTGTGCACAAGGGAAAAAGAAGCAGGGATAGGAAAATTTTCAAACATTCTGCTCTAAGGTAATGGAATTCTTTGCATTTGTCAATCTCCACTCAAGATTCACCATTTGACAAGGCTCCGACTTTATTATAATTTTAATCAGCCCATTCGGCTCCCCGGGCTAAAACCGGGGGTATGCCTTTCGACAAGCTTAAGACCCCGAGCACAGCCGTGGGTGCGCCGTCGAACGTATCAAACAGGCGTCACACAACAGGAGATTCCCATGGAATACGAACCCGTCATTGGGCTTGAGGTCCACGCCCAGCTGCTGACCAGATCAAAGATTTTCTGTGGATGTTCAACGACGTTTGGGCAAGAACCCAATTCCCTGACCTGCCCGGTCTGTACAGGACAGCCTGGTTCTCTTCCCGTTCTCAATCGGAAGGCAGTAGAGTTTGCCATTAAGCTCGGCTTGGCAACCCAGTGTCGTATTGCGCCTTACAGTCTCTTTGCGAGGAAAAATTATTTCTATCCGGATCTCCCGAAGGGCTACCAGATCTCCATGTACGAACTTCCGCTTGCCGAGGAGGGATTCATTGAAATTTGGGTCGACGGGAAGAAGAAGCGAATCAAGATTATTCGAATTCACCTGGAAGAAGACGCAGGGAAGTTGAAACATGGTGAAACCCCGGAGACAGACGCCTTCAGTTATGTGGATTTCAACCGTACGGGGGTTCCTTTGGTCGAGATTGTGAGTGGACCTGACATCCGGTCTCCTCAGGAGGCTGGAGATTATTTGAGGGAGCTTCGCGCTATTCTCCAATATCTCGAGATTTGCACGGGGGATATGGAAAAGGGGAATTTTCGCTGCGACGCCAATGTCTCTGTGCGGCCCATGGGGCAAAAAGCCTTTGGTACGAGAACAGAATTAAAGAATATGAACTCGTTCCGCCATGTGGAGATGGCTCTGGAGTACGAGATTAAGCGCCAGATTTCTTTGTTGGAGGATGGGGAGGAGGTTGTCCAGGAGACAAGGCTCTGGAATGTGGACGAAGGAATCACAGCTCCGATGCGGGGGAAAGAGGAAGCCCATGACTATCGTTATTTTCCCGATCCTGACCTCGTCCCAGTGAGAATCGACGAGGCATGGATTGCAAGAATTCAAGGGGATCTTCCTGAACTTCCGTCGCAAAAAAGAGAGCGCTTTGTAAAGCAATACGGCATCCCGGAATATGACGCGGCCATCATCACCTCCACCAAACCGCTGTCCATTTATTACGAGGAGGCTGTTCGCCTCTTCCCCGAGCCCAAGACCGTGAGCAACTGGGTGATGGGAGACCTTCTGAGGGAACTGAAGCGAGATGAGAGGGAAATCGATCAGTGTCCGGTGACCCCCGTGTACCTGGCAGAGATGCTTTCGATGATTAAAGACGGAACGATCAGTGGTAAAATCGCCAAGGATGTATTTGAGGAGATGTGCCGGACAGGAGGAAAGCCGTCCCAAATCGTTCAAGAGAAGGGGTGGGTTCAGATCCTCGACAGGGGAGAGATTGAGAGGGCGATCGAGAAGGTCCTCCAGGCTAACCCGAGACAGTTGGGTGACTACCGTAAAGGAAAGGAGAAACTCTTTGGTTTCTTTGTGGGAGAGGTGATGAAACAAACCAAAGGCAAGGCCAACCCAAAGCTGGTCAACGACTTGCTGAAAGAAAAACTGAAAGGAGAAAGCTAAGGTTAAGGCTGAGGCTAAGGTTGAGAGTGAAATAAGTCTATTTTCTTAACCTAAACCTTTACCTTAACCTGCCCTTTAGGCTGCATGACCTTCAAGACCATCGAATGGAAAGGAGACCGGGTAAGGATCCTTGACCAGAGGAGGCTCCCCGGTCAGGTCTGCTATCTTGACTGCAGAAACGCGGCTTCCGTGGCCAGGGCGATCCAGAATATGACGATTCGGGGTGCGCCCGCCATCGGCGTCGCCGCTTCCATGGGAATTGCCCTCGCTGCCCAAACGATAAAAACCTGCAACCTGAAGGTTTTTGGGGAAGATTTGAAGAAGGTCTGTGAGCAGATGAGGCAAACCCGCCCCACGGCGGTCAACCTCTTCTGGGCCGTGGACCGAATGGAAAGATTGCTCGATCAGAGGTGGTCTTTCAGCATGGGTGATATCAAGAAGAAACTTGAGAATGAGGCCTTGCGAATCTATAGAGAGGACTTACAGATCAATCGGAAGATTGGACACAATGGAAGGGGGCTGATTCAGCAGGGATACGGAGTGTTAACCCATTGCAATGCAGGTGGGTTGGCTACTGCTGGAATCGGGACAGCCTTGGGGGTCATTCAGGCGGCTTGGAAGGAGGGGAAACGTTTCCATGTTTTCATTGATGAGACAAGGCCTCTCCTCCAAGGGTCCAGATTGACGGCCTGGGAGCTGGCGCAAGGGAAGATTCCTGCCACCGTTTTAACCGATCATACGGCCGGATGGCTGATGAAGAACAGAAAAATCGACCTCGTCATCGTAGGCGCGGATCGAATTGCTCGTAACGGCGATACAGCTAATAAAATCGGCACGTATGGACTTGCCATTCTGGCGAGATACCACCACGTCCCTTTTTACGTAGCGGCTCCCACTTCGACCTTGGATCCTTCGTTGCCTTCGGGAGAGAGTATTCCTATTGAAGAGAGATCGGCGGAAGAGGTGACCCACCTGAGAGGAAAGAGAATCGCTCCAGAAGGAATCAAAGCCTACAACCCTGCTTTTGACGTTACGCCGCACTTCTTGATTCACGGGATCATTACAGAGAAGGGGATCCTAAGAAAGCCGTATGAAAAACATCTGAAGAGGGCAGTTGGCAGAATACAGTGAGAAGTAACCAGTAGGCAGTATGCAGAAGGCAGCGGGTAGAAAACCCAAAGGGATGATAGCAGATAGCTCGGAGTCAGTTGCAAACAGGAAATCACAAATTGAAAATCGGAAGTAGAAGATGGCCGATCATCACGCTGCTCACAGATTTTGGATTGAAAGGTCCTTACGTGGCGTCGATGAAAGGGGTGATTCTAAGCATCAACCCCAGGTGCACGCTGGTCGATATCACCCACCAAATGAACCCTCATGATATTCGAGAGGGGGCCTTCATCCTGGGGCAGGTCTTTTCAGCTTTTCCAAAGGGAACCATTCACCTGTCCGTCGTCGACCCCGGAGTGGGGAGCACGAGAAGACCCATCCTCATCGTGACCCAGAACTATCTTTTTGTGGGTCCAGACAACGGCCTTTTTACCGTTGCTCTCCGCAGAGAGGGTGTGAAGGAAGCGATTGTCCTTACAAACCGGGAGTTCTTTCTTCCCGAGGTCAGCGCAACCTTTCATGGAAGGGATATTTTCGCTCCAGTGGCCGCTCATCTCTCATTGGGGATTAAACCGGGGAGTTTTGGCCGTGTCGTCAACTCGTGGCAGGAGATTTCTTTTCCTGAACCGGTTCGCAGGCGGGGAACATTCACCGGGGAGATCATCCATATCGATGCTTTTGGAAATCTTGTGAGTAACATCGATCGTGAGAGCCTGGGTGAATTTTCAAAAGGTCGGCCCGTGGCCATCCGGGCTGGAAAGAGAACCCTCCTGGGGCTGAAAAAAGGGTACTGGGAAGCAAAGAAGGATGAGCCCGTCGCCCTGATCGGAAGTGGAGGTTTCCTGGAAATTGCGGTCCGGGAAGGCAACGCAGAGAAGGTTTTGAAGGTTAGGAGGGGAGACCGCGTTGTTCTTCGAAGGGGTGACTAGCACGTTCATCGTTCAAAGTCCATCGTTCACGGGAGTGAAGTATGATCTCAAAAAAGGCCCAGGAGATTCCCTCATTCATCGTCATGGACGTTCTTGAGAAAGCCCAGGAACTTGAAAGAATGGGGGAGAGGGTGATTCACCTGGAAGTGGGTGAACCCGATTTTGATACCCCGGAGTGCATTAACGAGGCAAGCTATCGTGCCATCTGTGAGGGAAAAACCCACTATACCCACAGCCTCGGGCTCATCGAGCTGAGGGAGGCCATTGCTCAAGATTACTGGGAAAAGCACCGTGTCCATATTTCTCCTGAGCAGGTCCTGGTCGCCTCAGGAACTTCACCTGCCATGCTCCTGCTCTTTTCTTCCTTGCTGGAGGAAGGGGATCAGGTCATCCTCTCGAATCCTTATTATCCCTGCTACCCGAATATTATCCGGTTTGTGGGTGGGTCTCCCGTCTTTGTCGACGTGAAGGAGGAAGAAGGTTTCCAGTACCTTCCGGAGATGATCGAGGAAAAATTGACACCGAGCGTCAAAGGAATTTTGATCAATTCCCCCTCCAACCCAACCGGCAATGTCATGTCAGCCGAAAGGATGCGCCAGATCTCAGAATTTTCCCCCTTCATCATCTCCGATGAAATCTATCATGGGCTGGTTTACGAGGGGGACGCTCATTCGATTCTCGAATTTACGGATCGGGCTTTCGTCATCAACGGCTTTTCCAAACTCTATGCCATGACGGGGTGGAGGCTGGGATATTTGATTGCGCCAAAGGAGTTCATCCGTCCCATGCAAAAAATTCAGCAGAACCTCTTCATCTCGGCCAGTTCCTTTTCACAGTGGGGGGCGTTGGCCGGTCTGAAACGAGCAGGACGTGATGTCGAGCGGATGAGACAGACCTATGACCGCCGCCGGCGATTCCTCATTCCGAAGCTCAAGAACCTCGGATTCGGAATCACCGTCGAGCCCACAGGTGCCTTCTATGTGCTGGCGAATGCCAAAAAGTTTTCTGAAGACTCCTACAGCCTGGCCTTTGATATATTGGTAAAGGCGAAGATCGGCGTCGCGCCGGGGATCGATTTTGGAAGTAATGCGGAAGGCTATCTCCGGTTTTGCTATGCCAATTCCATGGAAAACCTCGAAGAGGGGATGAATCGGCTGGAGCGATACCTTGAGCAATACAGGTAATTCCCTCAGCATAGAGCAGAGGACATAGGGAAGTCTGGAGGGCGCTCAGTTTCTTGAGTTCGTTGGGTCTATTGAGTTAAACCCGAGAAACTCAATAAACCCAACAAACCGAATCAGCGGTCCGTTTACCCTGGACCCTGGAACCCTTATGGGCTTACCATTTCCACCCGCCCTTTATTCACCTTCAGGATGCAAAATGTGCGGACGGGTTTTCCAGCCTCTCGAAAACCTTTCAAGCCTGAAACGCCTTGAAAATTTTTGATCTTCGATATTTCTTCACTGAACTGGCCTGGGGAAGAGACTGGTTTCGAACGCAGTGTGTCCAGGACAAGTCTGGCACCATCATAACCAAGCGCTTCAAGCGTTTCGGGGTCACGTTTATATGCACTCCGAAAGTTCTCAACAAAACGGACAGAGGAAGAATTGTTTTTGAAGAAGGCGTCGGCGAAAATTGACCCCTCAGCCGCTTTTCCGGCGACAGGGATCAGGTCTGGACCATTCCAGGCATTCGTTCCCAGGAAGGTTACTCCCTGAATATCATAATAAGCCATCTGGGACAAAAGGAGGCCAACACGATCATGGGTGTCCGGAATGAAAAGCCCATCGAGGATAACGCCTGAGTGAAATTGGTCTCCCAACCTTTTTCTGGGAGCATCCTGGTCCTTGACTGCCTCAATTTTGAAGAAACCTCGAATCTCACGGCTGAAATCTGTCTGTTCTTCGTGGTAGGCCATTGCCCCGATGATTCTTCCGCCCTGCCTTGACACCTCCTGAAGAAAAAGGTTTCTCCAATAACGTCCGTAGGGTGAGTTTGGGTAAAAGATGCCAAAAATGTTCAATCCCAGGGTTTTCAGGGCGAAGGACACCAAAGTTTGAATCTGATCAGAGGGAAGAAGGGAATTCTGGAAAATGAATTCGTTTGCTCCGGACGACAATTCCTTTTGGCAGAAAGTTACGATGGGGACTCTCAACTGCCGGGCTTTCTTTGCTGCGCCGTCAAGCTCGATGCCAAGAAGGGGACCCAAAATGACGATTGCATTTTCTTTGCTAATCAAGGTTTCGACCGCTCTCTCCGCCTCCCCCGGGTCGCCTTTGGAATCTCTGAGGGCAACAGAGAAGGCCGGACCTTTTTCTGAGGGGTCCAACTCCTTAACGGCCAGTTGAATTCCCTGGAGCACCCTTTCCCCGTAGGGTTGGTGCACACCACTCAAAGGGAGAACGACCCCCACCGTGTATTTGGCCTTACTGAGAGCGGAGACAGGCTCGATCGGTTCCTTCGTCTGAGAAAGATAGTCTGCTTTTGGGTATTCATTTTCCCATTCGTTCATGAGAGTTTTTGCGAGCACGTCGTTCCCATGGCGCTTGGCGGTCTGGGCCAATTTCCACTTGGCGTAGCCTCCTCCGTAGGCTCCCCGATAAAGGGACACGATCCGCTTGAGATCCTCTTCTGCCTCAAAGGTGTCTATGATCGCTCGCACTTTCTTTTTCAGTTCCTCCTGGGGTTGACCGGAAACGAGAAGCCCCTTTCCATACCATTGAAGGGCCGAAAACCGATCTCTTAACTCGAGGTGGTTTTGCCCGAGGAGGGAGAAGACATGAGCCATCCTGGCGGGTGAAAGAAAGGTGGGAATCAGCTCATTCAGGATGCGGATTGCCTCCTTGGGTCTCTTGAGGTCGGTGTAACAGAGACCCATTCTGAATTTAGCCTCGTTGATGAGGGAGCTGTTGGGATGATTGGTGACAATTTGCTTGAAGCGCCACAAGGCCTTTTCGACCTCACCTTTGGCGTAAAGGAGCTCTCCGTCCCTGAAGAGGAGGGTGTCTTCGGGCTGGGGTTGGGCCAGAGCAAACTGAGCAAGGAGAAACAAGAACAGGAGAAGGAAAGGGAATCTCCTTCTCTTATCTCTTGGTTTGATGCGTCGGGGTGACATAATGGATTTCAGGAAGGGACCGGTAGTCTTCGTTGAAGTCAATTCCGTACCCTACGACAAAGACATCATCGATCTCTCGTCCCGGATAGTCGACCTCAATCTCGACTTCCCTTCTGGCTTTTTTATCCAGAAGAGCGCAAATCCTTACAGAACGGGGGTTCGCAAGGGCCAAGCGATCTTTTAAGAACAGGAGGGTTCGGCCGCTGTCAACGATATCCTCAATAATGAGCACATCCTTTCCTTCCAGCGGAAGTTCCACATCCTTGGTAATCTCAATTCGGCCGGAGGTCTTCATCCCCGCGCCATAGCTGGCCAATCTCAGAAAATCAATTTTCACAGGGATGTGGAGATGGCGGATTAGATCCGAGAGGAACATGAACGCCCCTTTCAAAATGCAGACCAAAATCAAGTCCTTCCCGCGGTAATCGCTGGAAATCTGGTCAGCCAGCCTCTGGACGATGGCATCAATCTGTTCCCGTGAGAGCAGGGGATGGAGATGATATTCATCCATACCATTTACTGAGAAAGCAAAGTCCAGCGCTTAGGGGAAGGGCAACGGGTCCCACCCCGTCCCATGCCAGGTGCAGGGTCCGTATCGTTTAAAGGCAACGTCAATCGTTCTTTTTCAGACCTGACGTTTTGTTCTTTCTTAGACGTAACCTTGACCTTTCGATGAAACAGGCTTCCTGACCCTAACCTTTACCGGTTAACAAAACAGGGCTCGCAACTGTAGCCTTTGCCTGAGTCCTCTCAGGAATTCTTATCCTTCGAGGGTGAACGCACATGGCCGATTTACAGAGCGTGTTCCAAGACGACGACTTCCATCGTTGCTGGAAGGGAGGTCTGAGCAAAGGCGACCTCGCTTGTTTTGGGTCGCCTGACGTTCGTCTTCCCTTTTAGAAAATCGTCCACAGGAGCGATAGGGAATCCACATTTTTCTGTCTTGAAATGCATGGGAATGAGAACCCTTGGTTTGATTTGTTCACCCACCCGCGTTGCCTCTTTCGAATCGATGGTGAAATACCCGCCCACGGGAACGAGGAGAACATCAACCGGCCCGATTTCGACGATCTCCTTCTGGCTGAGCACGTGACCCAGATCCCCCAAATGGCACACCTTGATTCCGTCCACTGAAAAGACGAAGATCGTGTTGGCTCCCCGCTCATTCCCTTTGGATGGGTCATGATAGGAGGCGATTCCCTTAAAAGTGATCCCCTTCACGGACGTTGTGCCAAGTTCCTTCAAAATCTGGGGAGAACCCGGGAGGCTCTTGGTATCATTATGGTCTGAATGGTCATGGCTCGTTAAGGCCACGTCCGCCTGATCGTTAATTTTCCCATAGGCGAGTTGGCCGCCGTAAGCACCGGATTCGTAAGGATCAGTGATAATTCTTATTCCCTGATCGGAAGTGATCAAAAAGGCTGAATGTCCATACCATTTGATCTTCATAGGAACCTCCTGTCGTCAAAGAATAGATTTAATATAACGGGGTTCGCACAAAAGTCAATCCTCCCTTCGGACGGCGGACGATGAGCGTTGGACAACGAACCACGAATCCGATAACGCGTGACGAATAACTTCAAATTTTGAACTCTCAATTTTTAATTCCTAACTTGTTTGCAACCGCTCTCTTCTTCCCCTCAAGCGTTCCCTTTTTGTCTCTCCGGTCATCGATCTTCATGGTCGTGACCACCCTGAGCGCACCCTTTTTGAAGGGGACCGCATGCATCTTCAAGGCGATTCTTATGAGGTCTTTGAGATTCCCCTCGATATTTGTGCCCATGGCCGTCAACTCATACCTGACTTTTTTTTCATTTCTTAGGGCCTTCACACACTCCGCCACGTACGAACTGACGCTCGGTTCCTTTGTTCCAATTGGAACGACACTGATCTCCAGAATTGCCATACCCCTCCTGTCATTTCAAATTTTAAATTGCAGATTTTAACTTGAACCGGAAGACTTGCTCATTCAATCTGCAATCTGAAATCTGAAATTTGAAATCTCAATTACTTTCTATCATCTGGTCTCGAAGTTGTCAACGCCGACGAAAACCATTTCCTTTTCCCTTAAAGTGTTGTATAAAGAATTGCGTATGGGTCAGGCACCGGATGTGTCCATCTTTATTGCCTTTTCAGCAGGGCTTCTTTCCTTTGTCTCGCCCTGCGTCCTTCCCCTGGTTCCTTCTTACATCACCTACATCACCGGGGTCTCATTCCATGAACTGACGGCGGGTGAAAGTAAGTCAAAACTCAGATGGATTACGACCTTCCACTCCCTGTTATTCATCTCCGGGTTCTCAACCATCTTCATCATCATGGGTGCTTCCGCCTCCTATCTGGGACAGGTGTTGGCGCAGTATCAGCAGTGGATCATGAAGGCAGGAGGCGTGTTGATCATCATTCTCGGGATACACTTTACAGGTCTGATTACACTCCCGTTCCTTCAGATGGAGAAGCGGTTTGAGATGAGGAAGAAACCCCTGGGTTATCTGGGTTCCTTTTTGGTGGGCATCATATTCGCTGCGGGCTGGACTCCCTGTATCGGACCGATCCTTTCCACCATTTTGATCTATGCCAGTACTTCCAAGAACTTCTATACGGGAATCTTGCTTCTGTCTCTCTATTCCATGGGGCTGGGACTCCCGTTCTTCCTTGCCTCCCTGGCCTTTAACTCTTTCCTCTCGGCTTTTGAGAAGTTGAAGCGCTACATGAGGGTGATCACCGTGGTGAGCGGCCTTTTCCTGATCGCGATTGGAACTCTCATGCTGACCGATACCTTCAACGAGATCAGTCAATACCTCAACTCCCTCGCCAATCCCTAAAACCTGACACCGCAAAGAGCACAGGGCATAGAGCAGAGAGTGAAACACTGAGGGATATTGTTTAACCCTATGCTCCAAGCTCTTCTCCCTCTGCTCTTATTGTCGGATGCTCATCAACGTGAAGATGCCAGCGAGGCCGAACAGGAGGGTAGGCGTCCAGGTGGAAAGCATCGGAGACAGGACGCCTGATTTCCCGAAGGAGAGAAAGATATAGAAGGTTACTCCGTAGGCAAAAGCGATCAGGACGCTGACCCCGATGCTCAATGCAACCCCTCCGGATCTCCCGGTCTTCAGGGCGAAAGGAACGCCAATGAGCACCATAATGAGGTTCAGGAGCGGGTAGGAATATTTCGCATAGAGGTCCACGAGATACCGAGTGGCGTCATAGCCTGAGTTTTGAATCTTTTGGATATACTGATGAAGTTCTGTGTAACTCATTTCCCTGGATCGCCTTTCAATCGTCTGGAAAGCCGCCCAATTTTCCTCAAGAGCATACTCCTTTTCTTCAAACGGGGTCGTCCGAATCGAGCCATCTTCTCTAAAATCCCTGACGGTTCCATCTGAGAGCCACCATCTCCCGTTCGCCCATTTCACCTCCCGTGCATCAATCCTCTGGATACAGCGAAATTGATCATCGAATTGATACACCGTAAACCCCTTCAACAGCCTTTTTTGCGGGTCGAGCATCTGAATATTAAAAATACGCCGATCCTTGTGATACCAGATTTTATAATTCTTGAAAAAACTGGTAGGGGTTTCCCGATAAACCTCGACATCGAGCAAATAGCCGCTTTTTTGATTGGTCAATGGAACCAGATGCTCATTTCCCAAGAAGCTGATGAAACTCATGAGAAAGGCAGTGAGCAGCAGAGGGAGCGTGATCCGGTAGAGGCTAATTCCACCCGCTTTCATCGCCGTAATTTCGCTGTGTCGGGAAAGCATTCCAAGGGTTAGGAGCGTGGCAAGAAGAACCGCATAGGGAAGGGTCCATTGAAAGGCTACCTCCGGCACTTCGTAAAGGAGGTATTCGAAGATCAACGGAAAAGGTGCCCGATGCTTGACGAACGTGTCCACCTTTTGAAAAAAAAGCACAATGACATAAATAAGAATCAAGCTCCCCAGGGTGAGGGAGAATATCTTCAAATATTCGCGGACGACATATCGCTGAATGGTCCGGTGGCCTTCAAACATCTCAAAAGAGCCCTTTCCATTTCCGCTGGATCCTATCGAAAGCTTCCGTTGCCCAGATCACAGGTTTGAATGGAGATTCGTTGGCGACCTTGATCAAAAGGTAGATCCCGAAACCTCCAAAAACGACATTAGGGGCCCAGCCAGCCCAGTAGGGC
>Ga0163210_1001236_pt1 | contig 11084 bp, 11 predicted proteins | sample Kivu_220m_FD_113536 | JGI IMG/M metagenome (GOLD analysis project Ga0163210, IMG submission 113536) | Freshwater microbial communities from Lake Kivu, Western Province, Rwanda to study Microbial Dark Matter (Phase II) - Kivu_220m | ecosystem: Environmental > Aquatic > Freshwater > Lake ... | reverse complement strand
TCGGGTCGATCCCGTCCGGCTACTCGTCGTCTTCGTCGTCCCCGTCGTCCTCCACCGGGGCGTCTTCGTCGTCCCCGGGGCGGTCCGCGAGGGCTTCGTCCAGGCCGATGTACCAGCGGCCCTTCTTCTTCGCCGGGTGGATCCGCAGCCAGAGGTCGTCGGGCAGGTAGACGTTCGTGCCGCAGTCGGAGCACTTCACGAGCCTGTCCCTGCCGTCGATCATCAGCGAGCCGGCGCACTGCGGACAGGAGAAGGCCACGGGACCGGAGAGCCCCGCCTCCTCCTCCACGGAGCCACCCATGGGCCATGCGCCGACCACGAGGGTCGCCCCGTGCACGGCCTCCTTCAGCCACTCCGGGGCCGGGAAGACGGGGGTCCTGTCGCCGCAGGCCGGGCAGACCATGACGTCCTGTCCGCGGTACTCGGCATCCATGTCGAATTCCCTGCGACACTTCCTGCAGCGGGGGACCTGCCGGCCGGTCATCATGGTCATGTTGAAGTGGCCGAAGATGGTGCTGTTGTTCCCCTCGTTCGGCTCCAGACCCGGCACCTCGGCGCTGACGTCCTCGAGGGTGTCCTTCCAGATCTCGGGGGGGTACTCGATCGGGGACTGGCAGCTCGGGCAGAGGACCTCCGTGTAGGGTCCGTCGACGTGCACCGGGGAATCGCAGTGCGGGCACCGGATGGAGATCTCGAGAGCCGCCCAGACCATGGCGTTCCGCCTTTCGGGTTCAACGGACCGGGGATCAGCTCGGCTTCAGCCTCGCGGCGAGCAGGGTGAAGTCGTCGGCGTACTCCCCCGATCCCTGGAAGGTGCACACGTCGCGCTCGATGACCGCCAGAAGCTCTGCGAGGGGGATCTCGCGGTGGTTGGTCGCGATGTCCGCCAGACGCTTCTCGCCGTACTCCTCGCCTGCGGAGTTCATCGCCTCGCTCACGCCGTCGGTGTACATGAGGAGAACGTCGCCCTGCCGGATCGGCAGGACGCCTTCGCGGTAGCGGGTGTCCTGCACCACGCCGAAGAGCAGTCCGCCCTCGGTGAGCGTCTGGATCCTGCCGGCGCCGCTGATGAGGAGGGGGGGATTGTGTCCGGCGTTCACGTAGCGGATCATCCGCCGGGCCGAGTCGACCATCACCATGAAGAAGGTGATGAACATGTCGGAGGGGGTGTTCTCGTACACGAGGCGGTTGATCTTCTCCGCGGACTCCGCGAGGGAGGCACCCATGGCCTGGGTGGTCCGCAGCGACGCCTGGAGGTTGGCCATGAGCAGGGCGGGGCCGACGCCCTTCCCCGCCACGTCCCCGATCGAGAGGACGATCCGTCCGCCGCTCAGGGGGATCATGTCGTAGTAGTCCCCGGCGACGTCCAGGCAGAAGCGGATGAGAGCCTCGACCTCGAGCCCCGGCACATCCGGGATCCTGCCCGGGAGGAGCCCCCTCTGGATGTTCCTCGCCACGGCGAGCTGCTCCAGGAGCTTCCGCTTCTCCAGCTTCTCCTCCATGAGGTCGAGGTTCTCGGTCACCAGGGCGATCTGCGGGGCGAAGCCCTGCAGGAGGTCCAGCTCCTCGGAGGTGAAGTCCTCCCCGTTGGTTTTGGACCCTACCGAGAGGAAGCCGATCAGCCCGGACTTCGTGCAGAGCGGGAGGAGGACGGCGCAGTTCCGGGTGCGAAGCCACCCCTCCTGCTCCGGACCCACCGGGATCCTGCCGCTCGCGAGCAGCTCATCCAGCAGGACGGGCGATTCGTTCTCCGCGAGGCTCGCCACCAGCGGGTCGCCCTGGGCGAAGGGCGCCGGATCCTTCCCGTCGACGGCGAATCCGGTTCCGTCCTCCAGCCGGAGAACGGGGCAGACGCTCTCGGCCGACAGCCCGTCCGCGAGCCGGGTCTCGAGCTCCCTCCAGAAGCCGTCGTCCTCGGCCCTGACGAAGCCGGAGGCGAGGAAGTCGCGGAGCAGGATCCGCAACCGCGCCCTCTCCGGGTAGAAGTGCTCCTCCAGACGCCTGCTCAGGCGCCGCTGGGTCGGCATGAAGGCGAAGGCCATGAGGATGCCGAGGATCAGGGTCGGCGTCTGGCTCCGGATGCCCATCCCGTGGAGCAGGATGGCGCCGAACAGGTAGAGCAGGCCGAAGAGCGCCAGGAGCAGCAGGAGGTTCACGGCAAGGAGCCGCGTCCCGCGCTTGAGCCTCCCCTCGACCTCCAGGAGCCGGTACTTCCCGAAGGCGTAGGCGAAGGAGAGCGGGATGAGCAGCATGAACAGGAAGACGAGATTGGTGAGGAGGAGGCTGGTGGTGAAGCTGAGGTTCCGGAACAGGTCGGGAACGAGCGTCACGAACCAGGCGAGCAGGCCGTAGAGGGTGATCCCGGGAGCGGACCCCCACAGGACGAGCCGCGTCTGCCGCTGCTCGATGAAGCCGACCGCCCGGCGGTGGTTCCGCACGAGCAGGAAGAAGCCGAGCGCGAGGTAGAGCGTCTGGTAGGCGACCACGGGGAGGATGGAGTACTCCCCCGTGAAGAAGAAGAGCGTCCCGATGACCAGCGGGGGCAGGAAGAGGACGAGGTTCGCGGGGATCCTGTGCTCCGCGTTGAGACGCTGCCTCGTGGGGAAGACGAGCTGGAGCTTCAGCCAGAACGCCGGGGTGAAGAGGGAGAGGGAGACCGCGGCGACCATCAGCTTCATCGGCAGATCGAACGAGGCGTAGGTGTCCGCGAGGCTGGTGCTCGTCATGCACATCTGGAGAGCCATCGCGAAGCAGAACAGGACGAGCGCGCGCACGGGGGAGGAGAAGGGCTTCCCGAGCAGCGCCCAGAGGGCTACCAGCACCAGCCCGGCCACGATGAGCGTCCGCAGGAGGAGGAGACTCGAGACGGCGAGCTGGATGGCGATGGGAATGGAGCGGGTCTCGACGGTGGTGGTGCAGAGTTGATACTCGTGCAGGAACTTGATCTCCATCCGGAGGCCGTCCGGGGTATCGGTGTTGAAGATGGAGAAGTAGTTGTCCAGAGTCGGAGGCACGCCGTCGATCTCGACGAGGATGTCGCCCCTCACCGGATACGGGGGACCGGTGAAGTCGTCCAGGTCCACCTCGGCGAACTCGGCGTACGGCGAGTCCTCGTGGAGGCGGAGGAAGCTCCACATGTCCCCCATGTTGGAGAGGTTCAAGACCTTGGTGAACTCGCGGGTCATGTACGTCCCGCAGAACAGGCTCACTCCGAACGACGCGAGGAGCATCAGGGCGATGGTCAGCTTCTTCATGGCCGCCTCCTCCAGGGCAGCACAATATACTACGGGGGAGATCCCGCGGATACGGTCGGAGCGCGGCTGGGCCGCCGGACCGCCCTAGCGGACCGTCTGTCCCACCCGGTAGTCGAGGAGGCTCTGCATCCACGGGTGGCTCCTGTCCGTCGCGTCGCCGTCCTCGTCGTCGATGCCGGCAGCGGAGACACCGAGTTCCCTCTTCATCCGGGCCACCACCCTGTCGAAGCTGAGCAGCTCCCTCGGATCGCCGGGTCCCCCGGGGAAGAGCGCGTCGTAGAGCGCCTCCTCGCCGGGGGCGATCGTCTTCCGGAGCCCGAAGGACTCGAGCTGCAGCACGAACCTGCAGATCAGGTCCGAGAGGTCGTCCTCCCCGTCGTGCGGATCCTCCCGCGTGAAGAGGGAGATCGTCAGGGCAAGCTCCTCGAGCCTGCCGAGCTCGTCGCAGTCCAGATCGCCGTTGAAGGCGCTCCGCACGTAGGTCGCGATGAACTCGCGGAAGAGCTCGAGCTTCCGCTCGAAGATCCGCGTCTTGTTCACGGCGGCCGCGTCACGGGCCTGCTCGATGGATCCCTGTCTGCGGATGAGCATCATCGTGATGATGACCGTCATGATGCAGCCGAGGACCGCCGCGAGGATCTCCACCGTGAACCCGTTGGGACCGCTGTCGAAGAAGGACTTGAAGAAGACGAAGACCGCGATCGCGAGCAGCATGGTGAGCAGCACCAGCAGGATGTCCGCCCGGTATCTCCGGCTCCTCAGCAGCGAGCGTCCGCTCGATCCGGCCATCGTTCCCTCCCCCCGCGGCTCCGCCTGGGCGGATGCCCCGGCTTCGTCACGGCTCCCCCACGCTCCCTGCGGCCCAGTCCAGGTAGGCCTCGAGAGCCTGCGTCACGGGGACCGCGATCACCTCCGGCACCTCGTACGGATGGGTCGCACGGACCCTCTCGATCAGCCTCGCCACGTGCGGGACGGGGGTCTTCATCACGCAGAGCCACTCCTCCTCCCGGCACGTGCGCCCCTTCCAGACGAAGTGGCTGACTACAGGCCCCGACACCTGCGCACAGGCCGCGAGCCTCTCCGCCACCACCCCGGCCGCCATCGCCTCCGCCTCCTCCCGCGAGGGCAGCGCGGTGGTCACCTGCGCCAGGGTCCTCTCCCCGCTCATCGGCTCCCCCTTCCCGGGTTCAGGCGCCACAGGCCGCGCACCCCTGTCCGCAGCGTCAGGAACAGGCCTGCACAGACCACGAGCAGCCCGGCCTCCAGAGTCAGAGCACCCGGGGAACCCCATCCCCCGCGAAACATCTCCCCGACCGACTCCAGCACGTCGGCCGGGAGGCGCGGCACGAGGAACCTCGCGGCGAGGGGCACCCCCAGGACGAGCACCAGCAGCGCGATCGAGAACCACTGCTGGCCGCTCCGCACGGATCGGGCACGGAGAGAGACGTGCAGACCGACGAGGCTGCCCAGCACGGCTGCGACGAGCCCGCCAGCAGTCACCGGGAGGAGCAGCCCGGTGCCGGGCATCTCCCAGCCCTTCACGGCGGACCAGAGGGAGTAGATCGCCATGACCACCCACGACGTGCCGAGCCCGAACAGCACCGGGAACAGCGCTTTTCCGGCCAGGAGCCGCCCCGGAGCGACCGGCGAGGAGAGGAGGGTCTCGAGGGTCTGCCGCTCCCTCTCCCCCGCGAAGGCGTCCACCGCCAGCGGGCCCGCGACGTACAGGGGGACGAAGGCGAAGACCACGTACGCCGCGGTCGTGTCCCCGAGCGATCCCGGCAGGACGAGGCCGAAGACGACGAAGTAGATCGCCAGGAACCGGACGAGACCGGTCCTCCCCATGGCGGAGAGAAAGCCGAGCCATTCCCGACGGAGCACGCCGCCCATCAGCGCTCCCCCCCGGTGAGGTCGAGGAAGACTCCAGACAGGCTCTTCCTGTACGGCCGGAATTCCACGACGCGGTTGCCCGAGGCCAGCAGCTCCGCCAGCAGGTCCGCCGGCGATCCGATGCACTCGATCAGCGCTCCGCCCTCCCCGTCGGGGGCGTGCTCCTCGCCGCGGTGCCGCACCGGGCCGCTCTCCACCCGCACGAAGCATCGATCGGGCAGCCCCTCCAGCTCTCCCGGGGGGCCGGAGATCAGTGCCCTGCCGCGGTCGACGATGGCGACCCGGTCGCAGAGCTCCTCCGCCTCCGGGAGGTTGTGCGTGGACAGAAGGACGAGCCGGCTCCCGGCCAGTCGACCGATGACCTGCCGGACCTCCGCGGCCCGCACCGGATCCAGCGACGAGGTCGGCTCGTCCAGGATCACCATGTCGGCGGGCACCAGGAACGTCCTCGCCAGGGCGGCGAGCCTCCTGTTGCCGGTGGAGAGGTCCTTCACGCGGGTGCCCGCGGAGTCGGCGATCCCGATCTCCTCCAGGACCGCAGACGCGCGGGTCGATGCCTCGCCGCGGCCGACTCCGTGCAGCCCCGCCCAGACCGAGAGGTTGTCGCGGACCGACAGGGAGGCGACGAGCCCGTCCTCCGCGAAGAGGACCGACGTGCGCCGGCGGTTCCATCCGGACCGACCGGGGTCCTCGCCGAAGACCTCGAGGCAGCCCGCGGACGTCTTCACGAGCCCAAGGACCGTGCGGATGGCCGTCGTCTTGCCAGCCCCGTTCCTGCCGAGCAGGCCGAACACCCCGCGGCCGGGGATCTCGAGGTCCAGCCCGTCGAGGGCCGTCACTGCGCCGTACGACACGGAGACTCCGCGGAAGACCGCCGCGGGGGTCTCAGCGGACATGCCGCCCGATCCCGTCGATCAGACCGCAGAGGGACCGCACCATGGACTCGAAGAGCTGCGCCCCCTTCTCCGCGGACACGCGGGAGAGGTCCGAGCCGGCGCCGCCGTCGGGATATCTCTCCAGCCACTCCGCCGCGGTCAGCGATTCGCCCGGGGAGGGTTCGTGAGGGTACGCCCTCCGGGGGAAGTCCGGGATCTCCATCCCCACCAGGCGCCAGACCATGGAGACCTCGGTCACCGTCACGTGGTAGCCGGCGTCGCCTCCGAAGAGCCGCTCCTGCAGCTCCTTCACCCCGGGGAGCGTCCAGTAGGGAACGTACCTGAGGTCCGCGCCGGGATGCTCCGCCAGGGCCTCCCGGATCCCCTCCTCTACCGGACCCCGGTTCCCGCCGTGGCCGCTGACGAAGAGCACGGCCCGGAACCCGTGCGAGCAGAGGGAGCAGGCCACGTCCCTCGCCAGGGCCGAGAGGGTCGAGGCCCGCAGCGAGACGGTGCCGGGAAAGGCCATGTGGTTGGGGGAGTGCCCGAAGGTGATCGCCGGGGTCACGGCCGCGCCGGTGATCTCCGCGGCCGCCGCGCAGAGTCGCACGGGGATGATCGTGTCGCACGCCAGGGGGGCCGCCTCCCCGTGCTGCTCGAGGGAGCCGGTCGGCACCAGCGCGGTGCGCCCGTGCCGCAGGTGATCCCGGACCTCCGCCGTGAGCGCCCCCGCGAGGTTCACATCGTCCCTCCCATTGTCCGGATGCCTCCGTGGAAGCATACTTGCCCCCGAGGAGGCGGAGCAACATGAAACAGCCGGTCATCGAGGTCCGGGGACGGAGCTGGCTCAGGATCCCGGTCCGCACCCGGCTGGTCCTGAAGGGCGACGACCTCCTCCAGGCGATCGCCGACGGCCTCGCGGAGGCAGGGGAGGCTCCCCGTCCCCAGGACGTCCTGTTCGTGAGCGAGAAGGCGGTGGGCGCTTCCCAGGGCAGGTACTTCCTCCTGGACGACGGCCTTCTGCAGCCTCGACGCCTCGCGCGGCTGCTGAGCCGCTTCGTCACGAAGACCCCCGCAGGGATCGGTCTCGGCATGCCGGAGACCATGGAGTGCGCCCTCCGGGAGTGCGGCGTGCCGAGAATCCTCCTCGCAGCGGTCGTCGGGGCGTTCGGCAGGCTGATCGGAAGGCGGGGCTGGTTCTACGGCGTCGCAGGCCCGAAGGCCAGATCGATCGACGGTCCCACGAAGGGGACCATCCCCCCCTTCAACCGGGCGGTCAGCCTCTCCCCGGAGGATCCCGACGGGATCTCCCGGGAGCTGGCCGGGCGCTTCGGCTGCATGGCGGCCGTGGTGGACGTCAACGATCTCGGCGGAAACATCCTGGGAGCCTGGCCCCCGGAACTGGACCGCGGCCTTCTCGTGGAAGTACTCCGCGACAACCCGCTCGGCCAGGGGACGGAGAGCACCCCGGTCGGCATCGCCCGCACGGGCGTCTGACCCCTGCGGCTACTTCTTCCTGCCGGTGGCGTGGTCCAGCATCCCCGTCAGGACGGAGAGGATCACCGCGGCGAGCACAGCCCACCAGTAGCTGGCGATGTGGAAGCCGCCCACCCATTCGTTCGCGATGACCAGCACCAGTCCACTCACCAGAAACCTCGACAGCCCCAGCGTGAGCAGGTAGACGGGGCAGGTGATCAGGTTCAGGAGCGGCGCGAGCAGGAAGTTCAGGAGGCCGATCACCAGGGAGGTCCATACGATCGGCCAGAAGCCCGTGAACTCCATGTTCGGGCCGAGGATCAGCGAGGTCAGCCAGAGGGCCAGACCGGTCACGAAGAGCGAGCCCAGGAGCCTGTTCATACTCCCACCTTCCTTCCACGGGTCATAGTATAAGCAGGACGCACCCGGGAGCGGTGTTCCCATCCGGAAGGGGGATCCCGATGTCGAAGCCGATGTGGTCGATGTTGCTGCCCGTCCTTGCCGTCGCGGCATCCGCCGGTTCTCCCGCCGACCTGCACGGATCGCTCGAATCGATCGGCGACATCCGAGTTCTGAACCTCTGGGGGACCTGGGAGGAGATGGGCCTGGCCCACGGCTACCTGCTCGGCCCCGACATCCGGACGGTGTTCGAGGAGTACTTCTTCGAGCTGGCGGGGGGAATCGGCGCCTACGACGCGGCACGGCAGTTCGTACAGAGCTGGTTCGACATCCCGGCGGAGTTCGAGGAGTACGCGGACGGCCTTCTCGCAGGGATCGCGGACACGATCGGCCTCTACTCCGACAAGCTGGGACGCGACATGGACGTCCTGGACTTCTACGTCGTCTCCTGCACCCCGGATGTCGCCGCGCTCAAGGGGTTCCGACCCTTCGCCTGCTCCAGCATCAGCGCCTGGAACGGGGCGACGGAGGACGACCCCCTCCTTCAGGGCGCTCCAGGCGTATCCCGGAACCTCGACTTCTACGTGGACGACACGGGAGCGATCCTGGACGCAGCGCTGCTCACGACCTACGCCCCTGACGGCGGACAGGAGTTCGTGACGGTGGGGTTCTGCGGCTACATGGGCTGTCTGTCCGGAATGAACGCCTCCGGTGCCAGCGCCTCGATCAACATGGGCAACCAGCAGGGCACGGTGCAGTACTCGCCGGCCTTCGTGCCGGTGACCATGGCACTGTCGCTGGGCCTCTCGGATCCCGACCGGGACGGCAGCGGCTCCTTCGATCTCGAGGACGTGAAGGCCGCCCTCACCGACGGCAACATGGCCAACTCCTACGACTTCCACATCGTGGGGGACCGGGACCTCGCCGGCGAGGACTCCTGCGCGGTGGTGGCGGAGCTGTGCAACCGCTACGGCTTCGCCTTCCGGTACACCTGGGATGAGCCCTCCATCGCCTCCTCCTCGATGATCCTCACGAACCACCACCGGGTCCTCATCCCACCCGTTTCCTGCTCACGGTACGCCCTCCTCCTGAACAGCCTGGTGGTGGATCCGAACGTCACGGTCGACCGGCTCTGGACCTTCATGCAGATGGTGGGCTACCCGGCTTCCCCGGGCTACGGGGGGACGTTGCAGACGATCGTCTTCCTCCCGGAGCAGCTGGAGATGGGGCTGGGCTTCGCGACCCTCGCCACGCCATCCTACCAGCAGGACCCGGAGTGGATCTCCTGGACCGACATCTTCCCGAACCACGAGCCGGAGGGCGTCGAGACCCCGCCTGTCCAGGAGCCCTCGATGGACGTCTTCCCAAACCCGACCTGTGGCGCGGTGACCGTCGTGACGAGCCCCGGCGGCGCTCCCCCGGTGCTCTTCGACCTCTCCGGCAGAAGGATCCTCGTCCCGGTGACGGATTCCGCCGGATCTGGGTTCTCGATGGACCTCTCGCGGCTCCCTGACGGAATCTACCGGGTGCTGGCCGTCGTCGAGGGCGAGTCCGTCTCTGAGGAGCTGGTCCTCCTGCGGTGACGGCAACTGCTTGACAGCAAAACCCGTGCTCGCCTATAGTTGGGGCTCTGCTGGCGGGTCGTCCAATGGTAGGACTGCGGACTCTGGATCCGCCTATCGGGGTTCGAATCCCTGCCCGCCAGCCATCTCTTCTTCTGGCGTTGCCAGAAGCTCTAAGTAGTTGAATCCCTTTGGTACTTCCGGTGTTCCAAAACCGGACACCGGGTCATAGGTCAGCCCGTCCGGGAAGAGCGCTGGGTCAAGCCCGGATCAGTGTGCAAATTCATGAGCCCTCATCGGGACAGCAGACTCAGCCTCGATCTTGTCTGAGCTGAGGGCTTCCATCCACTCCCAGTACCCCGCCATCTCCAGATACTTCCGGTCTTCGCTCCACACCTCGTCCTGCTCCAGCAGCAGCGCTCCGATCAGCCGCAGCGCAGAGGCTTCGTTCGGAAAGATCCTGATCGCCCGCTCCCGGCGACGTATCTCCTGATTCAGTCGCTCGATCCCGTTTGTGGTCCGAAGACGCTTCCGGTACTTCGCCGGCAGCCCCATCACCGTCAGGGCATCGTCCAGATGAGCCTCGAGCTTCCCCACGGCCTTGGGCGCCACCGCCTCGTACCGCTCGATCACTCCCGCCGCAAGCTCCCGGGCCGTCTCCTCGTCCGGAGCCTCGAAGACCAGGCGGATTCGCGCATGCAGCTCCTGCTGGAGACGCTGGGGCGTACTCTCCAGGATGTTGCGCATCAGGTGGGTCTGGCAGTGCTGCCAGCTGCTCCCAGGCAGATTCTTCCGGATCGCCTGCACCAGTCCCGTGTGATTGTCGGACACCACCAGGTCCACGCCGCTCAGACCTCGCCCGCGGAGCCAGCACAGGTACTCCTCCCAGGATACCTCGCTCTCCGTCCGGCTCAGTTGCAGTCCCAGGATCTCCCGGCAGCCGTCATCCCGTACCCCGATCCCCACCAGCACTCCATACGACCGTACCCGACCCGCCTCCCGTACCTTGATGTACAGCGCATCCAGCATCAGGAATGGATACAGGTGCTCTTCCAGCGGGCGCTCGTTCCATCCCGTCACGATCGGGTCCAAGCGCTTGCACAGATCCGAAACGCTGGAGCTCGGGATCTCGATTCCGCACATCTCCTCTACCACGCGGCTCACCTTGCGCGTGCTCACCCCGTTGATCACCATCTCCAGGATCGCCAGCACAAAGGCCTGCTCGCTCCGCTGAAGCCTTCCGTACAGCTCCGTGTCGAAGCGACCGTCCCGCAACCTCGGCACCATCAGCTCCAGGCGGCCGATCCGCGTCCGAAGCATCTTCGAGCGGTACCCCGCCCTATACCCCTGCCGCGTCTCAGCCCGCTCGTACCGCTCTGCTCCCAACTGCTCCGTGGCCTGCTGCTTCAGAATCTGGTTGGCCACCTTCTCCATCACCACGGCCATCCCCGCGTCCGAGCTGAACAGCCCTTGCACATCTTCCGCTTCCAGCGTAATGTTGAACTGGGTCATCCGACATCCCTTTCCCGAGTTGGTGGTTCGACGAGGAGTTCAGGGACTAGGATGACCCTCTTCTATCCCCTAGGCAACCCTCCTGAATGTGCACACAATACCGGGCATGACTTCGC
>Ga0163210_1001234_pt1 | contig 11090 bp, 10 predicted proteins | sample Kivu_220m_FD_113536 | JGI IMG/M metagenome (GOLD analysis project Ga0163210, IMG submission 113536) | Freshwater microbial communities from Lake Kivu, Western Province, Rwanda to study Microbial Dark Matter (Phase II) - Kivu_220m | ecosystem: Environmental > Aquatic > Freshwater > Lake ... | reverse complement strand
GCTAAAGATGGACGGATATGACCAAATTTTTCTTGTTGGCCGATTTCTTTCTGCTCTTTTTGATATTCTCACTTTAACTCTTGTTTACTATCTGACTCTTCAGGTTTTCAGAAATCAAAAAATCTCTTTGTGGGCCACTTTTTTTTACGCAGTTAGCGTCTTTCCTATCCAACAAGCCCATTTTTTTACAGTTGATTCTTTCACAGTTTTTTTTACCACTCTTTCTTTGCTCTTACTTCTACTTTGGGTAGAAAAACAAAACCTTTTGCTCGCGTTTTTAATTGGGTTTTCTTTTGGTCTGACTCTGGCTAACAAAACTTCTATTGGTATCACCTTGCCAGTATTTATCTTGACTATAGTTTCTTCTCCAAAAATTCCTAGAAAGTCCGCTGATTTACCAAAATATTTTTCAGTTTTATTACCTACTATTTTAGTGTTCTTCTTTAGTTTAGTTCTAGCGTTTAGAATCTTCCAGCCCTATGCTTTTGACGGCTTTTTAAAAATTTCCCCGCACTTCTTACAAAATATTACTGACGCTCACAAAATGATTACTGGCGAAATTGATTATCCTCCCAACATCCAATGGGCTTATACTCAACCTCTAATTTACCCTCTGGTAAACATTTTCCTCTGGGGTTTAGGACCAATCATTAGTCTCTTCTCGCTTTTTGGCATAATTTACACCTTGGCTAAAATCAAAAAACTAAAATTTAAGACGATATTGGTTTTACTTTTGTTTTCTCTTACTATTTTTACCTATCAAGGAGTCCAGTTAGCTAAATATATGCGCTACTTTTATCCAATTTACCCAATCCTGGCTCTTTTTTCAGGTCAATTCCTCTACCAATGTATTAATTCATTGAGAAAAAGAACTAAAAATCCCTATATACTATATACTATATACTATATACTTTTACTTCTAGTTCTTGTTTGGCCCTTGGCTTTTGTCTCTATTTATTCCCGACCCCATTCACGAATAACAGCTTCCGAGTGGCTCTACAAAAACATACCTCCGAGAGCTAAAATTACCAGCGAAGAGTGGGATGATCCTCTCCCTCTGTCAATACCTGGTTATAGTTCGACCTCTTACACTCAACTACCTTTAGGTTTTTATAATCCAGAAAGCCTGCCAAAGTGGCAAAAAATCACTGAGCAGCTTAATCAGGCCGATTACATTATCATGTCAAGCAACCGGCTGTGGGACTCAATTCCTCGCTTACCAAAACGTTATCCGGTTACCACTCTTTACTACCAATTGCTTTTCCAAAACAAATTAGGCTTCAAAAAGGTAGCTGAAATTAATTCTTATCCCACGCTTGGAGTGGGAAACTTGAAGTTTAAAATAAATGACTCTTTGGCCGAAGAATCTTTTACCGTCTACGATCACCCGAAAATTTTAATTTTCCAGAAAGAAAACTTTTCCGAAGACCTACTGCAACCGCTTTTGGACCCACAGCTTATTAATCAAGCCAGGCAAATCAACCCCAGGAAAACTAACAAAATTAATTTCGGGCAGCTGTTTTTTCAAAAATTCTAAAATAATTTTGTCATCATCAACATAAATTTTTGGCTTAAGTCCTTGAAGAACTTTGAGTTTAAATAAATGAGGTTGTTCATCGTCCAGATTAAGGTAAATTTTCTTAAATAATCGTTTAATCTTTCTTTTCTTCAGCCAAGTTTCTGTTTCCTTGGTCAAAAACGAATAGCGGGCCGAAATAAGATAAATTTCAAACCTGTTATCTTGGACAACCCTTTCCATAAATAGAATGTTTTTTCTAATTGGCGGCCGCAAAAGATAAAAATGAGAAAGCTTTCTTATTTTTTGATTAAACTTTGAACAAGGAAAACGGCAATTTAGACTGTCAGCCGTTCCTCCCCTAAAAAACCACTCCAAAAGCCTTTTTGGTATCAAAGGGGGTTTGTCCACCAACACTCCATCTAAATCAAGACCGATGCGGATTGGTGGGTTGTTTTCCATATGCCAACTAAAATTTAGTAATTGGTAATTGGTAATTGAAAATTGGAAATTTTCCCTTTATTATATCCTTAATGACTCATTTTACCAAAACTCTCTGGTTGCTTTTTAAATCAGCCCGACCCCGGCAGTGGACGAAAAATCTAGCTGTCTTTGCCGCTATTATTTTTACGGGTCAACTTTTTCATCCCCTGCTTTTGGTCCTCACCTTAAAAATATTTATTGTTTTTTGTTTGATAGCCTCCGCCGCCTATTTAATTAATGACCTTTTAGACTACCCCCAGGACAAACTCCATCCTTTTAAAAAAAGACGGCCGATTGCTTCAGGAGAATTAGACAAAAACCCAGCGATAGTTACTGCCATTGTTTTAATTTTAGTAGCCTTGGAATTTGCTTTTCTCACTTCCTACGCTTTGTTTTTTATCGCCATTACCTTTGTTATTCTCCAACTTTCTTATACCTTCTTTTTCAAAAAAGTCTCCCAAGCAGACATTTTGGTCATTGCCGCTGCCTATATTTTAAGAGTCTATGCCGGTGAACTGGTCACTGGTTATCATCTTTCTGTCTGGCTGATGTTAACAGTTATCTCCCTTTCTTTATTTTTAGCTGTGGGCAAAAGACGAGCAGAGATTACTCTGCTGACAGGAGGAAAACCCAACCAACCTCTTCCTCCAACCCGAGCCACTCTGATGCGCTACCAACCAGAACTTTTAAACATCTATACCAGTATCTTTGCGACTTCCACTTTCCTCACCTATGGTTTTTTCACCTTCTTTGAAAAAATACCAATAATCAGGCAAGGATCAATTTACCAATTCTTTTTAAAATATGCCCCTGCCTGGGCGGAAAGAAAATGGTTGATGATTACTGTTCCCCTGGTTTTGTATGGCATTATGCGCTATTTACAGCTGATTTATGAAAAAGGTGAAGGAGAATCACCGGAAAGAATCCTTTTGTCTGACAAACCACTGATACTGACAGTAACGAGCTGGGTTCTATTGGTGATTTTGATTGTTTACTTTTTTTAATAAAGCAGTTAATCCGAATGGCTTGGATTTTCGCTGATAAGCGCTATCCGTATCACTAAAGAAATTCGTAAGACTACCTGACGCGCTCGCGGATTAACGCGGATAAAATATGACTCATGATATTCTCGTGATTTTCTATTGGTGGCTAATTCTTTTAGGGATAGGGTTGGTTTTTTTGCCTCTAACTTTTAGGGTTTTCGGGGGCTTTTGGGACCGCGGTTATGCTTTTGGAAAAATATTGGGGATCCTTCTCATCTCCTATACTATCTGGCTGCTGGGAAGCCTGAAAATTCTGCCGTTTTTCAGAGAAACGATCCTATTAATCATTATTCTCTTCTTAAGCCTGAATAGTTGGCTTGCAACACGGAAACACGGAACCTCACTTCGTTCGGCACAGAAACACAGAAAATTCCGTGTCTCTGCCCCTTCCGTGTCTCCGCGGTCCCTTGTGGGTTATCCGTGGAAAATAATAGTCTTTGAAGAACTACTCTTCTTTATCTGTCTCGCTTTCTGGGGGATTATTCGCGGTTTTCAACCAGATATTCAAGGTTTAGAAAAATTCATGGATTTTGGCTTTGTTAATTCAATTTTACGTACTAAATTTTTCCCGCCTGCTGATATGTGGTTCATTGGCGGAACAATCAATTATTATTATTTCGGTCATTTTGTTACCGCTCTTTTAACCAAACTCTCTGGAATAGATTCTGCTATCACCTATAACCTAATGATCGCTACGCTTTTTGCTTTGGCTTTCACCACCACCTTTTCCCTCACCTCAAATCTTCTATGTTATGCAACTCGTAACCCGCCTGCCCGCCGGCAAGGCAGGCAACTCGTAACCCGCAAACTAATCCTCGGCGGCTTTATCGCCGCTCTTCTTTTAACTCTGGGCGCCAATCTCCATCCTGCCTGGTATAATTTCAAAATGAAAATTCTAAAACAGCCTTACTGCAATGGTTCTCTAAATTATTGGTATCCTGACGCTACCCGTTACATCGGTTATTGTCCAGAAGTAGAAGACAAAACCATTCACGAATTTCCCTCTTACTCTTTTGTCGTCTCCGACCTCCACGGCCATGTTTTGGATATTCCCTTTGTCTTACTATTCCTGGCGCTTCTTTTGGTACTCATCTCTCACGAAAAACGCAAATCACTTGCTAAAAAGTCTAATATCCGAATATTCCCGAATTTTAATAGGCCGAATAAATCCGAATATATCTTTTCGTCACTTACGAGAATAGCTCACCAATTTAGCGAGAAACCGAATTTAGTTTTACTCCCCCTAACATTGGGCATAATGTATATGACTAACTCCTGGGATCTGCCAATTTATTTTGTAGTTTTGGGCTCTGTTCTTCTTTGGTTGAATTATCAAAAGTTTGGCTTGACTTATCAGATTATTTTCAGAACTGCTCTATTCTCTATTATCTATTTTCTCTCATCTCTTATCTTTTCCCTTCCCTTTCATCTTAACTTTTCCCAAATCGCTAAAGGAATCGCTTTTGTTCGCACTCATTCTTTACCTCACCAACTTTTAATTCTCTGGGGTGCCCCTTGGTTCTTCGGCTCAACTTTCTTACTATTTTTATCTAAGGACAAAGTCAAAACCCTTTTACGGAGAGAAACCCTCGTCAAGCGATTCTCCAACCTGGTCGGTGTTCCTATTTCCCTCAAAAAAGTTCCACACCTATCACCTATCACCTATCACTTATCACTTACTGATATTTTTGTTCTCATCCTCCTTACTATTTCCACTCTTTTGGTCTTCATCCCCGAAATCTTCTATGTCAAAGACATCTATATTCCTTCCTACCATCGAGCTAATACCATGTTTAAACTCACCTACCAAGCTTTCATAATGTATTCAATTACCATCGGCTATATCATTGTTAGGGTTTTCAACTCGCCTAAAAGGGGAATCCTGAAATTTTCACTGTTCACTGTTCACTGTTCACTGCTCACTGTTTTAATGCTTTATCCTTTTTTCTCCATCAAATCTTACTATGGTCTTAAAACTTACCGCGGACTTTATGGCCTTCAATTTCTTGAGCGTCTTTATCCTGACAACCACCAAGCAATTCTGTGGCTTAAGCAAAATGTTTCTGGCCAACCAGTAATTCTAGAAGCGGCCGGTGATAGTTACACTGATTACAACCAAATCTCTATGGCTACAGGTCTACCCACAGTTGAAGGTTGGTTAGTCCATGAATGGCTCTGGCGAGGTAGTTTTGATGAACCAGGCAAAAGAGCCAGTGAAGTCCAGCAAATTTATGAAGGAGATTCCACCACCGCCAAAAATCTGCTGAAAAAATATCAAGTGCAATATCTCATTGTCAGTCAATTAGAGCGGGAGAAATACCCGAGTCTTAACGAGACCAAATTCGCGTCTTTAGGCCAACTCGTCTTCTCCTCGGGAAGTACTAAAGTCTTTAAAATTAAAAATGAAAAATAAAAAACCAAAAACACAAACTTAAAAATATTTAAATTTTTACATTTTTGGTATGTGTTTTTAATTTTTGGTCTTTATTTTTTGGTTTAAATATTCCTGAATCTTCTCCCAATCCCCTCCCACCGGCAGTAAAACCCATTGTCCGGAAGAATGGGATTTCGGATGATACAAAAGACCTTCGCCGCCCAGGGCCCCACCGTCTAACACTATACTCTCTAAGCTAGTTCCTGGCCAAAAAGAGGAAAAAAATCTTGCCAAAGGCAGAAAATCTTTTTGGTCAAGGTCAGTTTTGGTGTTTTTGCCCACAATCTGCCATAAATTCCAAAGTCTTTTAGGATTACCTAAAGTCTTTGAAGAAAAAATTTTATCTTTAAGAGCGAAAATGACTTTTTGCTGCCGGATAGTCCGGGCAAAATCAGTCCCTTCCTCACCTTCGGCATAACGGCTGCGAACAAATTTTAAGGCTCGCTCTCCATTCATCGTTTGCCAGCCAGCATCAAAATGAAGGTATTCATAGCGGCAGGAAAGTTTCGGGTCACCACTGCAATCATCGTTTTCTTTACCAGGAACTGGATAGTAAAAATCATCAAACGAGTGGTCCACATCAATCTTAATTCCCCCTAGAGAATCAATCACCTCTCCAAATATCTTAAAATCGACCAATAAGGTCTCATCAATTGGTTGATCAAGAATTCCGGTTGTCTCTCTTCCCACTAATTCAAAACCACCATAGTGATAGAGAGTATTGATTTTTGTTTTTAAGGGATCAATCCAGATATCCCTGGGCAAAGAAACAAGTAAAAATTTTTTAGTTTTTTGATTAGCTAACAAAACCATCATCGTATCCGTTAAATCCGAAGCTTCGTGCCCCGTTCCACCAATACCTAGGATTAAAAGATTAAACTGGCCGTTATGGCCGACAGTTGGCAATCTGACCCAAGCTAAACCGGCCAAAAGGACTTCAACTAAAAACAAAAGCAAAAAAAGACCGGCAAGAACAACCAGTTTTCTTTTGGATAATTTGGTTTGAACTACTCCCATCAAGAAAGAAATTTTAACAAAACGATGTTCAAAGAGCAAGCAAAAGGGAGACAATGGCTAAAATCACCCCACCCAAGGCGGCGCCAATTGTGGGCAAACTTATCCCCGCCTCCGGCAGTTCAACCGGCGTTGGTATAGGACCGGTAGGCTTGGGAGTCACCGTTGGCGCTTGAGCCACAGTACACCCACAATCCTGCTCCCGATCACAATTTGGGTTAACACAACGATAGACTCCCTCAATTGAGTGGCAAGTTAGCTCTTCTGGACATTCACTCTCCTGACCGCAAACTTCCCAACAATTTTTGTTGCAAAGACAATCCTTTTCTCCCGGACAGGAAAGATCAACACATCGTTTAACTCCAGAAACAGTCTGACAACGAAGGGTGCCCTCACAATTATCATCAGATTCGCACTCTCGATAACAACCAAGAAGGGGAACAACCGTGGGAGTAACTGTTGACGTACTAGTTGGAGTCAAACTAGGCGTTAAGGTAGAAGTTGGAGTTAAAATTCCCGTCGGTGTCACACTGGGGGTTAAAGTCGGAGTTAAACTACCAGTAGGGGTAATTTCACCTGTTGGCGTGGGAGTAGAAGTTAAGAAGGGCGGATTAACAGAAAATTGAAGTTTACATTCAGGAGTAGCCGCTTTGGGCACTTTTTGCGGCACAGTTGGCGCTACCGGTTGGCGGGTAGCAATTTTATAAGCGGTTAAAACCGCCAAAATGGCTAAAATGACCGTGGCTAAAATCAACCCAATAGTTAATAGTCTTTCTTTCCTCATTTTTTTTCCTAAGTAACCTAGGTAACTTAGGTCTGGGGGCACTCAACCTCAATTGTCACTTCATAATCTCCATATTCTTGAATAACATAAGAAAACTCCTCACTCCTATAAAACTTCAAGTTACCCTCCTCATGGTCAAAAGTAGCATTTTTCTCCTCAACAATTACTTCTTCGCCATTTTTCTTAACTATAAATTTAATCGTAACAATATCGTCATCAGGCTCGTCAGTCTTACCCATTCCACTGAAAACAACTACATCCCCAATATTGAGATTACCTAAGTCTCTATCAGCAGTAACGCTTTCACAAACACAACCAGTGGGAGTAACCTGACCTTGACTTTCGCCTAATTGTCTTTGCTTCACTAAAACTACTGCCAATGGCAAGCTGATTACCAAAAATAAAACTAAAACCAGGGGTAAAAATTTAAAGAGATCTTTTTTGGGACGGATAAAGGACATGACAAAAGAGTCCCTTTTCCCCGGTGGAGGAGGTGGAGAAGTTGGAGAAACCACTCCCTGCAAAGTCTCGTTAGGTAATGTTTGAATTTGACCGACTGGTAAATCTGATGGAGACATAAAATTTCACTAAAAATTGACCTAATTAATCTAATATCTAGTTAATTTAAAGATAAATCCTAACTTCGAAATCCGAAATTCCAAACAAAATCAAATTGCTAAATTGTTAAATTGCTAAATGGTTAATTGAGCTTTTTTAATTTGTATCTTAACCATTTAACCATATAGCCATTTAGCCATTTGGTTTGTAATTGTTTGGAGCTTAGAGATTAGAATTTAGAATTTGAAACCTGTTTAGGTCAATCAGGAATTAAAAATTTAAGAAATACCTTCTCAAAAAAATTCCCACCGTAAATACTCCTATTCCCATCATAGAGACCAGAAAAGTTGGTGTCAAGATCCCAGGTCGGGGAACACCTGGTTCGGTCCCAGGTTGAGTAGTCCGGGGTGGTAAAGTCGGAGTTGGTTTTACCGTCGGAGTGGCTGAAGGCGTCGAGGTAAATGAAGGCAATTCTTCATCCCCCGCGGCCAAAACAGTAAAACCATGCTCGACTGTCTGTGCCTGACCACTTTCATCTTGAAAACGCACTAATAATTTATGTTCACCTGGCTCAAGACTTTCTGGCGGGCTCCAGGACCAATTGCCTTGCTCGTCAGTCACCACCTGACCAAAGTAACTTGGAGAATTTAAAATGATCGTCAAAGTTGATTTCTGAGGACCCTTGCCAAAGAAGTTAGGCTGCCTGGTAGACACCAATTCCTCTTGGGTCGGATAAGAAATTTCTAATTCAATCTTACTTTGGGGTATCTCTACCGGAGGCAAAGTGGTATCAACCTGAAAACCAGAGGCTTGAGTCTCTGGTAAAGGAGTAGGAATAGAAGTGGGAATAGAGGTAGGCAACTGAAGAGGAGTTGGCTGCTCCCCTGAAGACAAACTCTCTTTTTGGCTAGTTAAACCAACTTCTTTCTCTAAAGTCAAAGTTGGCGCTGGCGAATCGGCATTAGTAGTAAAAACAGCGGTGGCTATCCCTAAATGGCCTCCCTGAACAAAAATCTCCTCTTGCGAAGTCTCACGATCATAGGAAGCGTAACTGCCAAGGTCAACACTCCTTGCCAAAGATAAAGTAATTAGCCAACTACCTGATGCCTTTACCAAAGCTGACTGTAAAGTGACATTGGGTAATTTCAGATAGACCAGCGCTCCTTCGGCTGGCTGACCATCAGCCATTTGTACTTTTCCATAAACAGGATCAGCTGGCGGCGCACTTTCCATAATCTTGGGACCAGTCGTGATTTCATACGGTTGGCCTTGATTATCAAAAATCTTCCCGCCGGAGCCAATTTTGAAAAGATATTTTTGGGAAGGAAAAAGATTTTTGATAGTCACATAATGAGTAGTATATTTACCAATCTGTCCAGAAAGTTGATCTCGTTCATCAACAAAAGTCATTTCTTCTCCTGCTTTTTCAATTTTGACAAAGCTACTCACCTTTTTGCTGCTCACCCAAGAAACTGTAAAAGAAGTGTCAATAAGATTAGTAATTTGCACCTGACGAGGAACAATCTCTGGATCAGCCTTAAGGAAAAAGAGCTGTTTGCTTTCCACTAAAAAAATGCCCGCCAAAAGACTAACTAACAAAAAGATTAAACCCAAAACCGTCGGTAATCGGTAGGGTGGTTTTCTCATCAGTTTTTTTATCATCACTGATAGTTTTTACCTCGATTCTCCAAGTAGTTCAAAACTTCTGTTTTAATCTTTGGGTCTAATGGCAAAAGTTGTCTTTCCACGACTTCTGGTACTGCCGTTTTGGTTAAACGATGGTAAACATCCATTCCTATCCAGCTTAAGATAGTAATAAGAGTCAAAATGGAAATTACCAAAAGATCACGGTTTATCTTGCTTTTCCTGATCATTCCAGTTTAGTTTTTTTAGTCTGAAATAAACTTACTAAATCACCGGAAAAATCCAAGAGCTCTGCCTCCCCAACCATCTTCTTAGTTAAAGAAAATTTAGAACTTTTAATAATTCTTCTTAAATTAAAAACTTTTTCCAAGAAACTTTCTAAATTTTCAAAACTCCCTATTAATGAAGTTTTATAACCTATCTCTTGAAGACCCTCTTTTTGCCCCTCAAAGCTAATTTTTTCAAAAGTTAAACCAGAAAAAGAAACTTCGTTTCCGCTTGCCTCTGACTCTAAATTCCCTAGGAGAGAAGAAAACTCAATTTCTGTAGGCAAAGTCTCATCAACTAAATATAATCTTGGCGCTACCTGAAAATAGGCAGTTTGAGCTAAAGAAAGCTGTTGGATTTTAACACTCAACTTGCGGTTAACCTCCTCTTTCTGTCTGATTTCGGCAATTAAATTGGCAATTGTCAAAAAAGTTGGCCTTAAAGCCAATAAAGCAAAAAAGGAAATAGTAAAAAAGGTTAAAATTAGGCCCGTGTAGACTCTTGCCTTCTTAGTCTCGGCAAGTTTAGCGGTCAGCAAAAGATACTTTTGGTAACGAAAAAAATCTCTTTTAAAACTTAATAGCATTTTTATTACAAAGTATCAAATTTATTACAAAGTATCAAACTTTATTTATTCTTTTTTAAACAAATCGGCAGTAATCGTAAATTCAATTCCCGCTTTTTTCTCGTCTTTAGAAACCTGGATAACTTCTACTTTAGCAAAATTCTCATACTTATCAAGATTTTGCCGAAAGCTATTCAATCCTTCATATGATAAAGCCACCGCTGAAATTTGGACTTTATCTTTACTAAATTCAAAATCATCTAAAGAGACATCAGTGGGAACGAGGGGCATAATTGCTTCTAAAATCTCATTGGGAGTCGAGTAAGCAGTCAAATTATCAATCGTTTTTAATCTTTCTTGAAGAAATGTAAACTCTTCTTCAAATCCATTCATCGCTTTAACAATTGCCTGTTTTTGGAAAATATCCTCATGCAAATCCGAAATCCGCCGGTCCAAGTAAAATCTTGACAAAAAAGCACAAATGACAATAAATTCGGTAAAAACAATAATCCAGCGGCCGACTGACAAACTCCAAATCAAAAACCGACCGATCGCCTTTCGTTCAAACTCCTCTTTTGGCAAAAGCGAAATTTCGTGTTTTGGAGACATAACCATATTTATGATAAACAAAGTTTGATTGCTTTGCAAATAAACACTCCTTGTCCCTCTTGTCAATTAAGAAAAACAACTAGTATAATTTAAGTTGGCGTGAAATTAAAAAAGATCTGGCAAAATGGAAAAGTTCTCCTTTCCCGAAAACAAACCAATATTTTATCGGCTGC
>Ga0163210_1001233_pt1 | contig 11090 bp, 4 predicted proteins | sample Kivu_220m_FD_113536 | JGI IMG/M metagenome (GOLD analysis project Ga0163210, IMG submission 113536) | Freshwater microbial communities from Lake Kivu, Western Province, Rwanda to study Microbial Dark Matter (Phase II) - Kivu_220m | ecosystem: Environmental > Aquatic > Freshwater > Lake ... | reverse complement strand
GGACCCTCCCCATCGCCAGCCAGGCGAGGGCGCCCGGGGCGTTCATGGAGCGCATGTCGAGGATCCGCAGGTTCGCGGAGTCCGCCAGGCGGACCATCGAGGCTCGCCGGTAGCGTCGGTGATGCCCGAAGACCCGGTCGAGCGAGCCGTACAGGCACGGATGGGCCGGGACGACCAGGCAGAGCCTTCCTCCGGGGGCGAGAAGGCCGGCGATCCCCCGGACGGCCGCCAGATCGTCCTCCACGTGCTCCAGCACGTTGACCGACACGACGGAGTCGAAGGGACCGGCACCGCCCCCCGCGAGGTACGCCTCGAGGGTGGACTCGACGACGGAAACGCCCTCCGAGGATCCGAACAGGTCCCGCAGGAGGGCGGCGTGCCGGGGTGAGGGCTCGAGGCAGGTGAAGGGACCCGCGGAGACGCCCCCGCCGACCAGCAGCCGCGTGAAGTTCCCGGCTCCGGACCCGATCTCGAGGCACCTGCCGCGCAGGTGCGGGGCGAGGACGCGGAGGATCCAGCCATAGTAGTTGGAGGCGCCGCCGAGGCTCCGGAACTCCCAGCCGTCGTACTCCATGTCCTCCACGGCCGCGGGCGCCCTAGTCGAAGAAGCGGAACCAGACGATGGTCACCACCGCCTTGACCGCGTCGATCCAGCCGACCTTCTTGCCCTCGGAGTAGGTCCTGCCGCTGTAGCTGATGGGCACCTCGTACACCCTTGCCCGCCGCCTGGCGATCTTGGCGGTGATCTCCGGCTCGAATCCGAAGCGCTTCGAGCGGATCCTGATCCCCTCCAGGATCTCGTGTCGGAAGGCCTTGTAGCAGGTCTCCACGTCGGTGAGGTTCAGGTTGGTGAACATGTTCGAGAGGGTGGTGATCAGCCGGTTCGCGACGCAGTGCCAGTAGTAGAGGACCCTGTGGGGACCGCCGAGGAACCTCGACCCGTAGACCACGTCCGCGCGGCCGTCCAGGATCGGCGCAAGGAGCACGGGATACTCGGCGGGGTCGTACTCCAGGTCCGAGTCCTGCACCAGGATGACGTCTCCCCTCGCGGCGGCGAACCCGAGGGCCAGGGCGGCTCCCTTTCCCGAGTTCCTCCCCGTCCGGAGCAGCGTCACGCGGGGGTCCGACTCGACGAGCCGGTCCGCGATCCCGAGGGAGCCGTCGGTCGATCCGTCGTCGACCATGATCAGCTCCATGTCGTACCCCGCGCAGGAAGTCGAGACGCGGCGGACGATCTCCTCCAGCGTGGCCGCTTCGTTGTAGACGGGCATGACGACGGTCAGCTTCATCCGGCACTCTCCCGCTGGCGTTCCATCCCGTGGACGCCGGATGGGGGATGCGTTGCGGAGGATCGTCCCGCGTGAATCTCGCACCTTCGGACCGGGGGGTCAACGGGGTCCGGGACGGACTCCCGGCGGAACGAAAAGAGCCCCGCGGACCATGCGGTCCACGGGGCTCCCATCTTCAAGCCGGCGGCGTCCTACTCTCCCAGAAGGTGACCCAACTAGTACCATCGGCGCTGGAGGGCTTAACTTCCGTGTTCGGAATGGTAACGGGTGTGGCCCCTCCGCCATGGCCGCCGGCAAAGCCGGCAGTTCCTTCAGATCTATGCAGGGCTCGAGAAATCCGCAACGAATACCGAGGTCTTGTAGTATGAAAGCCGCACGGCCGATTAGTACTGCTCGGCTGAACACATTACTGTGCTTACACCTGCAGCCTATCAAACTCGTAGTCTCCGAGTGGCCTTTAGGATCTTGCGATCGGGAAGTCTTATCTTGGGGCCGGTTTCGCACTTAGATGCTTTCAGCGCTTATCCTGGTCCGCACATAGCTACCCAGCGATGCCCCTGGCGGGACAACTGGTACACTAGAGGTGCGTCCACTCCGGTCCTCTCGTACTAAGAGTAGAACCCCTCAAACTTCCTACGCCCGTGGAGGATAGGGACCGAACTGTCTCGCGACGTTCTAAACCCAGCTCGCGTAACGCTTTAATGGGCGAACAGCCCAACCCTTGGGACATTATCCAGCCCCAGGATGCGCTGAGCCGACATCGAGGTGCCAATCCGCCACGTCGATATGAACTCTCGGTGGCGATAAGCCTGTTATCCCCGGCGTACCTTTTATCCGGTGAGCCACGGCCCTTCCACTCGGGACCGCAGGATCACTAAGACCTACTTTCGTATCTGCTCGACCTGTCCGTCTCGCAGTCAAGCTCCCTTATGCCTTTACACTCGACGCGCGATTACCGACCGCGCTGAGGGAACCTTAGTGCGCCTCCGTTACTTTTTGGGAGGCGACCACCCCAGTCAAACTACCCACCTGACACTGTCCAGGAACCGGATTACGGTCCTCTGTTAGAATTCCACCATACCGAGGGCGGTATTTCAAGGTTGACTCCGCCGGAACTGGCGTCCCGGTTTCAATGTCTCCCGCCTATCCTGCACACAGCACGCCGAAACCCAATATCAGGCTGCAGTAAAGGTGCACGGGGTCTTTCTGTCCTTCCACGGGGAAACGGTATCTTCACCGCTACTGCAACTTCGCCGAGTCCATGGTTGAGACAGTGCCCAAGTCGTTACACCATTCGTGCGGGTCGGAACTTACCCGACGAGGAATTTCGCTACCTTAGGACCGTTATAGTTACGGCCGCCGTTTACTGGGGCTTCAGTTCAGAGCTTCACCGACAATTGCTTGAAGGTTGACCCTTCCCCTTAACGCTCCAGCACCGGGCAGGTGTCAGTCCCTATACGTCGTCTTGCGACTTGGCAGAGACCTGTGTTTTTAGTAAACAGTCGCCAGGGCCGTTTCCCTGCGGCCCAGCACGGCTCGGGGGGCAAGCCCCTCCACCGGTCCGGGCGTCCCTTCTTCCGAAGTTACGGGACGATTTTGCCTAGTTCCTTAACCATGGTTATCTCGAACACCTTAGGATTCTCTCCTCGCCTACCTGTGTCGGTTTGCGGTACGGACGCCTGACGGATTCGCTTAGAAGTTTTTCTCGGCAGCATGGAACCAGTCACTTTGTGAGCCTAGGGCTCTCGTCGTCACCCCTCAGGAACACGAAGGGACGGATTTGCCTATCCCTTCTCCCTACAGGCTTGAACCGGGACTTCCATCACCCGGATGACCTTACCTTCTGCGTCACTCCATCGCTCAAACACCCGTCCGGCGGTGCAGGAATGTTCGCCTGCTCGCCATCGCCTACGCCTTTCGGCCTCGGCTTAGGATCCGACTAACCCTGGGAGGATCAGCCTTGCCCAGGAAACCTCAGGCTTTCGGTGTGAAGGTTTCTCACCCTCATTGTCGCTACTAATGCCGGGATGATCACTTCCATACGCTCCAGCATTCCTCCCGGAACACCTTCGACGCGAATGGAACGCTCTTCTACCACTTCGATCATTGATCGAAGTCCGCAGCTTCGGCGGTACGCTTAGCCCCGAGTATTATCGGCGCAAGAAAGCTTGACTGGTGAGCTGTTACGCACTCTTTAAATGAATGGCTGCTTCTAAGCCAACATCCCAGTTGTCAGAGCGTTCTCACTTCCTTAGATGCACTCAGCGTACTCTTGGGGGCCTTAGCTGGCGGTCTGGGTTGTTTCCCTCTCGGCCACGGAGCTTATCCCTCGTGGCCTCACTGCCGTGGAACATGTAACCGGCATTCGGAGTTTGGTTGGGGTCAGTAAGCTTGTAGGCCCCCTCGCCCATCCAGTGCTCTACCTCCGGTACACTCTTGCACGACGCTAGCCCAAAAGCTATTTCGAAGAGAACCAGCTATCTCCAGGTTTGTTTGGCCTTTCACCCCTACCCACAGTTCATCCCCTAATTTTTCATCATTAGTGAGTTCGGTCCTCCACTTGGTTTTACCCAAGCTTCAACCTGACCATGGGTAGATCACCTGGCTTCGGGTCTACCGCACGCAACTATACGCCCTGTTCAGACTCGGTTTCCCTTCGGCTCCGGCCTTCTCGGCCTTAACCTTGCTACGTGCGAGTAACTCCCCGGCTCATTATGCGAAAGGCACGCCGTCACCCCGCAAGGGGGCTCCGACTGCTTGTAAGCACACGGTTTCAGGTACTATTTCACTCCGCGCCAGCGGTACTTTTCACCTTTCCCTCACGGTACTGGTTCACTATCGGTCACAGGCGAGTGTTTAGTCTTAGGCGGTGGTCCGCCTGGATTCATACCGGATTCCACGTGTCCGGCACTACTTGGGTGAGCACTCCAGATCCAGGGTCAGCTTTCGCATACGGGCCTATCACCCTCTTTGGGAGATACTTTCCAGAACATTCTGCTAGCTGGCTTTTCGATCCGAGGAGAAACGCGCTCCTCCGAGTGCTTCCCGCAACCCCGACGACGCAACGCACGCGATGCTTGCACGCCGCTCGGTTTAGACTGTTCCCTTTTCGTTCGCCACTACTGGGGGAATCGCATTCGCTTTCTTTTCCACCGGGTACTTAGATGTTTCAGTTCTCCGGGTTAGCTTCCCTAAACCTATATATTCAGTAAAGGGATACTCAGGGGTTGACCTGAGTGGGTTTCCCCATTCGGAAATCTCCGGGTCAAAGGCTGTTTGCGCCTCACCGGAGCTTATCGCAGCTTACCACGTCCTTCATCGCCTGCCTGTGCCAAGGCATCCACCGTGTGCCCTTAGTAGCTTCCACACAAACCAAGGTATTGCAGTTACGGATTTTGATCTCGTTTACCCTGCATAGATTTCAAAGAACTGCGCGATCCCTCGCAAGAAGTCGTTCGGGTTGTCCTGGTGGAGATGGCCGGGTTCGAACCGGCGACCCCCGGCTTGCAAAGCCGGTGCTCTCCCAGCTGAGCTACACCCCCCCCGTTCCCGGAGGACGAAGCGTGGTGGGCCTGACTAGACTTGAACTAGTGACCTCACGCTTATCAGGCGTGCGCTCTAACCAGAACTGAGATACAGGCCCGCCTTCTAGTCGCTTCGCCGGTTCCCCGGGGCAACCTGTCTGGAGAAGACGAATACCGCAGAGAGGCCCATGCTCAACCTGGATACGCGGAGGAGGTCAGCCTCCGCCTTCTCCTTAGAAAGGAGGTGATCCAGCCACACCTTCCGGTACGGCTACCTTGTTACGACTTAGCCCCAGTTACCAGCCTCACTTTAGGCGCCTCCCTCTTTGCAGTTGGGTCGGCGACTTCGAGTGCTACCGATTTCCATGGCTTGACGGGCGGTGTGTACAAGGCCCGGGAACGTATTCACCGCGCCATGCTGATGCGCGATTACTAGCGATTCCAGCTTCATGCAGTCGAGTTGCAGACTACAATCCGTACTGAGGCCGGCTTTCTGGGATTTGCTCCACCTCGCGGTATTGCTCCCCTTTGTACCGACCATTGTAGCACGTGTCTAGCCCAGGGTGTAAAGGGTCATAATGACTTGACATCATCCCCACCTTCCTCCGGTTTATCACCGGCAGTCCTGCTAGAGTCCCCGGCATTACCCGATGGTAACTAGCAGCGAGGGTTGCGCTCGTTGCGGGACTTAACCCAACATCTCACGACACGAGCTGACGACAGCCATGCAACACCTGTGTGACTCACCCTGCTTTCACAGGATTAACCTCTTCCCGAAGGTCGAAGCTCACATGTCAAACCCTGGTAAGGTTCTTCGCGTTGCATCGAATTAAAGCACATGCTCCACCGCTTGTGCGGGCCCCCGTCAATTCCTTTGAGTTTCAGCCTTGCGACCGTACTCCCCAGGCGGGGTACTTAATGCGTTAGCTGCGGCTCTGAAAGGGTTGAGACTTCCAAAACCTAGTACCCATCGTTTACAGCGTGGACTACCGGGGTATCTAATCCCGTTTGCTCCCCACGCTTTCGCACCTCAGCGTCAGTGCTGGGCCAGTATGCCGCCTTCGCCACCGGTGTTCTTCCTGATATCCACGCATTCCACCGCTACACCAGGAATTCCGCATACCTCTCCCGCACTCAAGCCCGAAAGTTTCGAACGCAGTTTCACGGTTGAGCCGTGAGATTTCACATTCGACTGATCGGACCGCCTACGTGCCCTTTACGCCCAATGATTCCGGACAACGCTTGCTCCCTCCGTATTACCGCGGCTGCTGGCACGGAGTTGGCCGGAGCTTCCTCTGGGGGTACGTCAGGGCGCAGGCGTATTACTCCTGCGCTTTTTCTTCCCCCCTGACAGTGTTTTACAACCTATAAGGCCTTCATCACACACGCGGCGTCGCTCCATCATGCTTTCGCACATTGTGGAAGATTCTCGACTGCTGCCTCCCGAAGGAGTCTGGGCCGTATCTCAATCCCAGTGTGGCCGGACACCCTCTCAGGCCGGCTACCCATCGTCGCCTTGGTGGGCCGTTACCTCACCAACAAGCTAATGGGCCGCGGACCAATCTGTCAGCGGGAGGTCCCGAAGGATCCCCCCCTTTCGTCAGCGCACAATCAGTGCAAAGACCTATGCGGTATTAGCACAAGTTTCCCTGTGTTATTCCCCACTGACAGGTATGTAATCCACGTGTTACTCACCCGTTCGCCACTTTACTAGGGACGCATTGCTGAATCCCGTTCACGTTCGACTTGCATGCCTTATCCACGCCGCCAGCGTTCGTCCTGAGCCAGGATCAAACTCTCCGTTATTTATAACGAGATGTTCTTACCTATCTCTTCTGCTTTCTGGTCCGATCCGCGCAGAGTGCGGACCCGCCTGTCGCCAGGCGCAGACACCGGCCTCACCAGGAGGCCGGCCCCAGGAACCGACATGGGCCATGCTCTAGCGATACTCGTCTTCTCACGGATTTCAAAGATCGGGCGCTTTGCAGCGCGAGGGACAAGCCTAGTGAAACTTTTTTCGGCCGTCAACCCCGTCCTGATCCGCACTCGATCGGGCCGGGGTTCCACTGACCAGCAGTTTCGTCCCAGGCGAGGACGGTATATGAAGCACGCTACCAGGGTTGTCAAGGGATATGCAAATGCATGCGGGCCATGTATCTGCGATATACGGACGAGACCCCGGCCTTCCCGTCCGCCTCGGATCCGCTTCTTCGGATCGGGCTTCCCGCCCCGGACGCCCCGTGGTATCTTCCGGCAGTCGCCGGAATCGGAGGTCTTCTCTGCTCCCTGTCGAGGTTCTCCTCCGCATCGCCACGGAAGACGGCATGGTCCGTTCCGTGAACTGCACCGTCTCCGGGGGATCGGACGACCGATCCTCCGACCTGGTCGGCATGCCGGTCGGGGACCTCTTCGACCGCTGGCCCCTCCCGACCGCCTACACGATCGCCCTGTTCACCCCGCCTTCGGGTCCGAGGATCGCGGCGGCGCGGTCCGATGGCGACTGCGTCGCCTACGTCTACTACCTCGACGGGATGGACGACGGGCTCTGGAACCCGGCCGTCGCCCTCGCGAGGATCCTTCCGGACCGACCGATCCCGATCCTGAGCCCCGGCTTCGTCGCCCTCCTGGGCTACACCCCCTGGGAGGTCTCCCGGAGCGATCTGTTCCGCTCCATCCTCGGAGAGGGGGCGCCCCGGGAGGGGGCATCGATCACCCTCCTGGACAAGGGGGGAGCCGGCCACAGGCTCGTCTGTTCCGCCACTCCCGGGATCCATGGCGGGATCGATCTCATCCTCATCCCCCAGCCCCGGGACGCGATCTTCCCGGTCGCCGACCTCGAGAGGCTCGCCGGTCTGGAGGTCCTCGGTCCCGAGGACCTGCTCGCCTTCCTCGTCGACACCCTGGACCTGGAGGCGGCCCTGCTGATGGTCCGCTCCCTCGAGGGATTCGTCCCCGCCGGCAGCTTCAACGTCGACATCGACGAGGAGCATCTCGAGAGCAGCGGACTCCTGGATGGCGCGACGCTCCGCCAGCCGGTGTGGGTCGACCTCGCGGGGGCGGGAGCCCCGGAGGGGTTCGACGGCCAGTGCCTGGCCTATCCCTGCGGCGACCTGTTGCTCATCGCCCCGTGGCGGGGAGACGCGGAGAGCCTGCAGCGGCGCGCCGACTCCCTCATGCCAGCGGTTTCGATGCGGTACGACCAGTTCCGCGCCACCCACGGCGAGTTCAGGTTGAGCACCCTCCTCGCCAGGTTGGAGGGTCTGCTCTCCGCCGCGGCACCGGGGGATCACGAGGCGATCGCCCGGGTGCTGGAGACCGCCGCCCGTGGATTCTCGGCCTCCGTGGTGGCGGTCTTCGGGGCGGAGGAATCGGCCAGTCCTCTCGCCACCAACAGGATCGACCCGGAGACCGAGGCGCTCCTCCTCTCCGACAGGCCCCTCGAGGAGTGCTTCGAGGACGCCCACGTCACGGTCCTGCGGGACGGCTTCACGCTCCTGACCGCCTGGAACTCCCCGCGCGAGATCCCCTACGCGACCGTCGATTCCTTCGGAGCGCTCCTCCGGAAGCAGGATCTCGGCGCGCTCACGGGCAGGCGGGAGGCGCAGCCGGACTTCACCTCTCTGCAGGCGGTCTTCATGAGGGACACCAGGGTCCTCTGGCAGGGCAGGTCGCTCAGCCTCTCCAACTGCTTCCAGTTCTACGGCGCGGCGAGGCAGTGCCCGGAGTGCCCGCTCTCCCAGCTCTCCGAGGGGGGCGGCAGGAGCGCCCGCCTCGAGAACCACGAGGGCTACATCGAGGAGATCCTGCCCGCGGGCGCCGGTTTCCTCGTGACCTGGACGAGGATCCCGGAGGCCCCTCCGGAAGAGCGGACGGACGGATCGCCGACGGGGGCGAGGTTCCCCGGAGGGGTCGCCCGGTACACGAGGGAAGGGGAGGTGACCGCCTGGACCGGGTGGTTCCAGGAGGCGACGGGCATCGGCTCGGACACCGCGGTCGGCCAGAACGCCGCCAGGCTTCTCGACAAGCTCGGCACGCAGGGGATTCTGACCCAGCTCAGGGCCTCCCAGGCCGGTCACCCGATGCAGGAGCCCCTGGAGTTCGCGTGGCACGGCACGCCCTGCTACAGCCGGATGAGGGTGGGGGACGACGGAGCGATCCTCCACACGATCCTCGACCCGGACAGGGCGGGGATCTCCCTCGGCGTTCCCCCCCTGGGACCCGGTTCGCTGGCCACGGGATCGGAGCCGGGCTCCCTCGCCGAGTATCTCTCGACCGCCTGCAGGCGAGAGGGTTGGGAGTTCGACATCTCCGGAGAGACGGGGGCGGACGGAGCCCCGGTCTGGCTGTCCAGGAGCGCGGCGACCGACCTGCTCACGCTGGTCCTCCACCAGCTGGCGCCCATGTGCCCGGACAGGTGGACGGGGCTCGAGACCGGCTGGCTGGACAACACCCCCGAGACCGGCGCCTTCTCGTTCCTCCCGGGGCGCTACCACGTCCTGCGTTTCGGCGTCCGCGGCACCGGGCTGGCGCCCCGGCCCCAGCTGCTCGAGCGCCTTTCGATCGTCCTGCGGGGGTTCGGGGGATGGATGGCCGGCCTGCCCGGCGAGAAGGTGGTGCAGGTGGGCATCCCCGCCGCGCTGGAGCCCTTCGCCGAGGTCGACATCCTCGTCTACTCCCCGGTCGCCGACTTCACCGATCTCTGCCGGGAGGCGCTCGGGGAGAGCTCCCAGCGCAAGGTGACGTACACCGCGTCCGCGGCCGGAATGGCTGCATCGCAGCCCCTCGCGAGGGCCGTGATCTGCCGTCTGGACCATGCCACGCTCCACTACGCGGCCGCCCTGGCGGTCCGCCTCCCCCGCCAGCCCGTCCTGGTCGCCTCCGGACTCGGACTGGGCCTTCCCTTCGGCGACTGCTGCGTGGAGCACCTGCGTCTTCCCGTCGACAGCGACACCCTCTATACCGCCATCCGGAGGATCACGCGTGCCTGAGACCATCCTGCTCCTCTCCCTCCTGCTGCACCGTGCGGAGGGGCCCGAGGAGTTCCTGCAGGACCTCTGCGACAACAGGTACGGTCCCGAGGGCGCTCTCTTCTGGGCCGCCGCGTCCGCCTCGGCAGAGGGGATCCGGCCCGACGCGGACACCCTGGCGGCCTGCCTGGCGGAGCAGCTCGCCCCCCTGGCGGACCTCTCGGTCGAGCCCGGCGCGCGCACCCTCTTCGAGGAGACCGACGAGGGCTACCTGATCGAGTATGCCGCCTCGAGCTGGACGTGGACCGGTCCGGACGGCAGGGTCCGGAGGGCCGAGGGACCGTCCAGGATCCTGTGGCGGGACGGGGAGTACTACTGGCTGGAGCTTCCCGTGATGGACCGGGAGCGCTCCGCGGGGATCGGCAACAGGGAGAGGATGCTCTCCGGGTTGCTGTTCACGGCGATGATCCTGGGGTTCGGCGTCACGGCGGTACTGGTGGCAAGGAGGGGCGTCCCCGCGGGAACCGGCTAGGACGCCGGCGACGGGCGGTCAGTCGAACCGCTCCCACTCGGAGGAGAAGTCGAGGATCTGGACCGGCATGTCCTGGAGGGTGAGTTCCAGCGTGACGGCGTTCTCCATGAAGTCCTCCATGTGCTTCTGCAGCAGGACGAGCTGTGACATGAAGAGCTGGTAGGAATCCAGGTTGTCGCGTCCCTCGGCCGGCAGTCCCGATTCCGGATCGAGCTTCGACTCCAGGTCCCTCAGCATCGCCGCAAACGCCAGCAGCATCTCGGTCGCCTGGCTGAAATCGTTCATTCTCCTCCTTGGTCGCGCCCCTCGCGGGGCACATGCCGAAGATTGCGAACGTCGCACGATTCGTCAACGCGGAGGAGACCCGCCGGGTTCCCCGACAGACGGGAGACCGCGGTCGCGAGGATGCCGCCGAATGCCTCCTTGAAGCGTTCCGAGCGGATCCAGACCGGATGGCCGCCGTTCTCCGCGACCAGCACGGAGGACCCCGGGAGCCCCGAGGCTACGCCGGAGCAGAACGCCGGCGGGGAGATCCTGTCGGATACGCCGCAGACCGCCACGAAAGGCGTTCCGACGGCCGACGCCGCGTAGTCGGCGGGTTCGAAGGCGTCCAGCCCTTTCCTGACGGAGCGGGGCAGGAGCCGCATCAGGATCGCGCCGCGGAGCCGCCCGAGCCGCCGGGTGGCCGCCTCCCGGAAGCGGCCGTAGGGGGCGTGGGCGATCACCCCCCGCAGGGGCTCCCCGAGGAGCCCCGCCGCCTTCATGACGACCATGGCGC
>Ga0163210_1001232_pt1 | contig 11090 bp, 11 predicted proteins | sample Kivu_220m_FD_113536 | JGI IMG/M metagenome (GOLD analysis project Ga0163210, IMG submission 113536) | Freshwater microbial communities from Lake Kivu, Western Province, Rwanda to study Microbial Dark Matter (Phase II) - Kivu_220m | ecosystem: Environmental > Aquatic > Freshwater > Lake ... | reverse complement strand
GCACGATGGGCCGCGCATGAGTGGTTCAGTAGATCGTTCGGAGAGGGCCCGTGGGGCCGAGGGAACACGCGCCGGTCTGTGCGCCCGGCACGTCAGCGTCCAGCCTGGCCAATCGGTGGCGGAAGGATGAATCGCCTCGGAGGTGCGGCAACCGGTGCTTGGGCGCCGGCACGTGCATGCCGGCGCCCGGACCAGGAAGGGGCTAGAACCTCAGGCCCTTGATGTCCGACCGAAACGTGAATGTGGCGCCGCAGGCGGCCTTCCAGCGGGCGCGCTCGTCCGGATCAAGCGCCGCCAGGATGGTCCGCTCGGCGTCCTGCTTGGCCTTCTCCAGCTTCTGGCGCGCAGGGGAGAACCGCTTGTCAAGTTCGCTTGTGTCCAATCGGATGGCGACCATACGGCGGGAACCGTCCGGTGAGGCGTCTTCCTGCTTCTGGGCGATCGAGGCCATCACCTCGCTCTTGACCGCGGCGTATTCGGCCGCGATCCTCGCGACCTCCGACCTGTGCTCGGCGGACAGACGGACCTGCTGGGCCACCTCAGGTTCGGCCATCGCGAGGGGGCCCCGCCATTGCAGGCTCAGTTGCTGAAGGCGATCCCACTGCTCCGCCGTGAGCACGGCCTTGATCCGAGCGTCGTGATCGCCAAGCTGGGCGCGGATCTGCTCATCGGCCTGCCTTTGAGCCGACCCGGGGTCGTTGGCGTCCGACCCGCTCAGCGTAACCGCCACCCTCATCTGCGACGGTTGGGCCAGGATGTCGCTGAGCTCATTCCGCTGCCTGATCCCGAGCTTCAGTCCGTTCTGCACGTCGGCCCGGCGCAGCAGCGCAGTGAGACTTGCGCCTGCTACACGCAGGGCTGGCGTGGCCAGGCGCAGCGTCTGCGTCCCGCCGAGTTGTGCAGCCGCGGGCGCTCCGCACGCGGCAACTGCAGCCAACGTGCCGGCATAGACCGACCATTTCATAGTCGAACCTCCTCGCGCCACTGCGCCGTGTCCTGCACGTGGCCTACCCTATAAGACGAGACAGGCCGGTCGAATCGTTACGTGCCCATGGCGGCAATGATGGCGTCTGCCATCTGCGACGTACCCACCGCCGTGCAGTCATTCCGATCGGCTTTCATGTCATAAGTGACGTTGTCGCCGGCGCGGATGACGGCAGCGACGGCTCGCTCGAGCCGATCCGCCGCCTCGAGTTCGCCAAGGTGGCGGAGCATCAGCATGCCGGACAGGATCAGAGCCGTTGGGTTCACTTTGTTCATGCCCGCGTAACGCGGTGCGGAGCCATGCGTTGGCTCGAAGAGAGCCGCACGCGCCCCGATGTTGGCGCCCGGCGCCACGCCGAGACCACCGACAAGCCCTGCGCAGAGATCCGAGAGAATGTCGCCGTACAGATTGGGCAGCACCATCACGTCGAACCGGTCCGGGTTCTGCACCAGTTGCATGCAGGCCGCGTCCACGAGCACCTCGTTGTAGTGTATGTCGGGGTAGTCCCGCGCCACCTCTCCGCAGACCCGGTAGAAGAGGCCGTCGGTGAACTTCATGATGTTCGCCTTGGCTATGGCCGAAACCCTCCGACGTCCGTACTTCCGAGCATAGTCGAATGCGAATCGGGCAACGCGTTCGGTCCGGCGGGCCGAGATCGGCTTCACGCTGATCGCGGCGCCGGGCTCGATCCTGCCCTCACCCATGGCGATGATGCGTCCGGCCTCATCGGTGCCTGCATCGAACTCAACTCCTGCGTACAGGTCCTCGGTGTTCTCTCGGACGATGACTAGATCCACGCTGTCGTAGCGCGACCGTACGCCTTCATACAGCCTGCAGGGCCGAAGGCAGGCGTATAGGTCCAGCTCCTTGCGCAGAGCGACATTGACGGAACGGAACCCCGCGCCGATCGGCGTCGTGATGGGGCCCTTTATCGCCGTGCCGTTGGCGCGAATGCTGTCCAGAACCGCCTGCGGAAGCGGCGTCCCCTCCTTCTCGGCGACGTCGGCTCCGGCGTGCTGCACGTCCCAGTCAAAGGCCACGCCCGTCGCCTCCCAGACGCGCCTGGCCGACGCCATCAACTCGGGTCCGATCCCGTCGCCGGGGATCATTGTCACTCTGTGTGCCATGCGGCTCTGCTCCCTTCACGGCCCGTGGTAAGCCGGGCGCTCAGCCCCTCAGGGCTTTACGAGCGTCGGCGGGCTCGCGTTGCCGCATCGGTCGATCGCCCGAACGGCGATCAGATCGGGAAACGCGCTCTCCGCAACCACGTGCTTGGTTCGATCCGCCGGTACGACTTCGAGCCGCCACGACCCGCCCGTGCGCGTCTGGACGACCCAGAGCCACGGCCTGCTGCCTGAGCCGTGACCCAGCGTCAGCGCGCTTCCCCTCCGCGTGACGTGCGGCGCGCCGGGACGTTGGCTCGCGAGCCAGGGGGACGCCGGCACCAGCGCAGGCTCGGCGTACGGACCGGACCTGAGTTTGTCGGCGATGCCGTCCAGGTTGCGCATCAGCACGCGCATGCTAAAGTGGACATTCCCGCCGGCGCCTGCCTGTTTCCGTGTCGCCTCGATCTGATCCAGTATCTCCCTGGCCTGCCAGTTCGAAGCGCCGTCTCGGATGCGGCTTGTGAAGTTCCCGGGCCACAGGTTGCGGCCAAGCACGTTCTGGTCTGCCCACCACTTAAGGAGGACCGGGTAGCTCTGAGCCGGCGGCGCGATCGCCCAGTAGAGCTGCGGCGTGAAGTAGTCCACCCAGCCCTTCTGAAGCCACAGCCTGGAGTCGGCGTATATCTCGGCATAGGCGTCGAAACCTCTGATCTGGGGCGGATTGCCGGGCCGCCATATGCCGAAGGGGCTGATGCCGAACTTGACCCAGGGCTTCACTGCCTGCTTGGCCTCGTAGATCTCGCGGATGAAGCGGTTCACTGCATCGCGGCGCCAATCATCTCGTGCCATGGCGCCCCCGCCGGCCCTATAGGTCCGCCACGGCCCGTCGTCCGGGAAGTCAATGGTCCGCCCTCCGGCGTCACGCTCCTGGTAGGGATAGAAGTAGTCGTCGAGATGAATGCCGTCTACGTCGTAGCGCTTGACGACGTCCATGATCACGGCAAGGCTGTGCTTCCGTGTACCCGGATCGGTGGGGTCGAGCCACAGGTGCCTACCGTAGGTTCGCACGATGCCCGGCAGCTTCTTGCTGACATGCCCTGACGGAATAGGCGACTTAGCCGATGGGTGCCGCGCCCTGTACGGGTTGAACCAGGCATGCAGCTCCATCCCGCGCTTGTGTGCCTCAGCGACTGCCATCTCCAGAGGGTCGTAGAACGGCTTCGGGGCCTGCCCTGACACGCCGGTCAGATACTCAGACCAGGGCTCGATCTTGGAGGCATACAGCGCGTCGCAGGCGGGGCGGACCTGGAAGATCACGGCGTTGAGCTTGAGGGATGCCGCAGTGTCCATGATCTTGATCAGCTCGGCCTTCTGCTGGGATACCGGAAGCCCGGGCCGCGACGGCCAGTCTATGTTCGCGACCGTGGCTACCCAGACTGCGCGGAACTCGCGGGGCGCCTCCGGTACGCCGGCCTGCCGCGCGCGTCGGCCGGCGCTGCAGGCTGACGCGGCCGCCACGGCCGCAACTCCGATCCATGCCATCCTCAGCAAGCGCATCGCTACTCCTCCCTTGGGTCCGAGTGATCGAGGGCAGCCCGAGTCTGAGCGTCGCGGTAGCGGCGGAGCGCCTCCCTGAACTCGCCGTGCCGCGCGCCAACGATGTTCGCGGCCAGGAGGGCTGCGTTGATGGCGCCTGGCCGTCCGACCGCCATAGTTCCCACGGGCACGCCGGCCGGCATCTGGGCGGTCGACAGAAGCGAGTCCAGCCCGCTCATGAGCCTGGACTCCATCGGCACACCCAGAACGGGCAGCACCGTATGTGCGGCCGTGACACCGGCAAGATGAGCAGCACCGCCCGCTGCTGCGATGATCACCTCGAGACCACGGCTCTCCGCGGTTGATGAGTACTCCGCCACGCGGGCTGGAGCGCGGTGAGCCGACATGACATTCACTTCGTAGGGCACGCCCAGGTCCTCGAGGGTGTCGGCGGCGTGCTTCATGGTCGGCCAGTCGGACTTTGAACCCATGATGATGCCGATCAGCGCCTTCATCGTCCCTCCTTCGCGTGCATCCGGCGCGCCGCGCCCCGTCCGTTCGGGGGACCGGCGCCTATGACATAATACACCCCCATGGCTTCCGGAGACACGATTGTCGTCGGCATGAGCGGCGGCGTTGACAGCGCCGTTGCGGCTGGCCTGCTGAAGGAGCGTGGATGCCACGTGATCGGCGTCACGATGAGGCTCTGGAGCGACCCTTCGGGAGACGCTCGGGCCGGGGGGTGCTGCTCGCTCGCGGGCGTCCAGGATGCGCGCGAGACCTGTGCGACCCTTGGGATCGAGCACTACGTGGTTGACCTGCAGGAGGAGTTCGATCGGCATGTCGTGACGCCATTCGTCACCGAGTACGTTGAGGGCAGAACGCCGAATCCATGCGTCACTTGCAACCGCGCAGTGCGGTTCACGCATCTGGCCAGGTTCGCGCGGCGCGTCGGGGCTGCCCGGATCGCGACGGGCCACTACGCTCGGTGCGCTCCCAACGGCGCGACAGGCCGCTGGGAACTGCTTCGGGCACGCTGCCTGGACAAGGACCAGTCCTATATGCTCTATCGGCTCAGCCAGGAGCACCTCTCGATCACCGTGCTTCCCCTTGGCGATACGCCATCGAAAGCCGAGACGCGTGCCCTGGCCGCATCATGGGGGCTTGGTTCGGCGCAGCGGCCCGAGAGCCAGGATGTCTGCTTTGTGGGGATGGGCGGCTACGCCGCGCTCGTGTCCAGGAGGATGCCGCACGCCGGCCGCCCAGGGCCGATCGTTGACGATCGCGGCGCGGAGATCGGGCGCCATGAAGGCGTTGAGCGCTACACGGTCGGTCAGCGAAGGCGCCTTCCCGCCAGCAGCCGCGGGCCGCTATACGTGACCGCCGTAGACGCACCCAATGCGGTCGTGCGCGTGGGTCCCGTGGAGCGCCTGTTCGCGAGCCGCCTCGTGGCCGGGGACCTGAACTGGGTCTCGATCGCCTGTCTGGACGCTCCGCTTGCCGTATCGGCACGCATCCGCTATAATGCTGGGGCGGCGCCGGCCGTCATCGAGCCCTTGGGCGAGCGGCTGGTGTGCCGCTTCCGCGAGCCGCAACGCGCGATCACTCCGGGGCAATCGGTCGTGTTCTATGATGGTGACCGCGTGCTGGGTGGTGGGATCATACGCGAGGCAGGTGACCGGACGGAGGAGGCGACGTGAGCGCGCGTGACTGGACCGAGGTGATCCTGGCGCTGCTGTTGGTCGTCAATGTTGCGGTGCTGGGAGGGAGCGTCGCCTACGCCCTGCGCCGGATCGGTGCGCTCTCGGCGCGGATTGATGCAGCCGTCGTTGAGGTGCAGCGCGACACGGTTGCCGCATTGCAGGAGACGCACGAGTCCCTCACACGACTATCGGCGCTTACCGATACGCTCAACACCCTGATCACGTCGGAGATCACGCCCACCATGAGCGTGACGCGCTCTGCGCTCGGGCACGTGGACACGACGCTGAAGGGCGTGGCCGATGCTACTACGGTCGTGCGTCGGATCGCGGCGGGGGCTGAGGCCTTGACTGCCCCCTCGGCGATGTCGGACGCGATGGGCAGGGTGACGCAGAGCACTGCCGGACGGATGGCCCTGCTGGCCGCAGGCGCCGTCGCGCTGCTACAGGGCGTCCTGGGAGTTCAACGAGCAAGACAGAGAACGGCCGACTGAAAGGAGACGACAAGCATGGAATCACAGGAGAACGAGCGAAGCGTAATGATGAGCGTCCTTGCCGGGATCGGCATCGGCGTCATCGTCGGAGCCATCGCCGGTCTGCTGTTTGCCCCGCGATCGGGGTCTGAGACCCGCGAGACGGTCGGACACACGCTCAGTGACCTCGGCCACAAGATCAGTGAGCTAAGCCAGCAGGTTGCCACGAAGGTCAAGTCCGCGGTCGAGAGCGGCAAGCAGGCGATGGCTGAGAAGGGGCAGCAGGCCGACGACGAGGGGAAGCAGGCTGCCTGAGCCCGGTCGGACCTCGGCCGAAGGTGCGCGGGCGTGGCTGATCAGGACGGCGCCGGCTCCGCGGTCTCACGGGCCGCAGGGCGACTACCGTGGCGGCGGCTCACGCCCGCAGCTATCACGGCGGCCGTCGCCCTCTACTTGCTCTGGCGCGTCCGCGCCATTCTGGCGCCGTTCCTGATCGCCCTGTTCCTGGCTGCTCTGCTCGATCCCGTTGTCACTCGGATCGCCAGGAGAGGGGTCCCACGAGGACGTGCCGTCGCCTCGATCTTCGCGCTGGCGATCCTGGCCGTTGTGCTTGCTGCCGTCCTGATCCTCCCTTCAGCAGTCGCGCAGGTCTCGGACCTTGCCTCCAATGTAACACTCTACGCGGACAACGTGAGCCGGTCAACGGAGCGCCTCACACGCCGCGCCGACGGCTGGTACGAGGAGCATCGCGCGACCCTGACCTCGCTCGGCGTCAAGGACAAGCCCTCGGCGTTCGTCAGCCAGCAGGCGGGCCCCGTCTCCAGTTATGTGCGCAGCGTGCTCGACAGCGTCCGCGAGGCCCTGGTGGCGATGGTGGGGCAGGTGCTCTGGCTCATCATCATCCCGTTGTCGTTGTTCTACTTCCTACTCGACTATCCCGTCCTGAGGGCCAGGCTCACGAGCCTTCTCCCCGCCGGTCGCCGTCGCGAGGTTGACCGCATGATGCAGGACATCGTTGAGATCTTCGGGGCCTATGTGCGGGGGCTGGCGAAGGTCTGTGTGCTCTACGGCGCCACGGCGGCCATTCTCTTCTGGATTCTCCGGCTCCAGTATGCGCTGTTCCTCGGCATCGCGGCCGGGGTGTTCTACGCCGTTCCCTATGTCGGTCCGGCGCTCTCAATGGTCAGCGTGATCGTCATCGCCCTGACGATGGGCAAGGGTATCGGTTACGCCCTGCTCGCCGTGGTCGTCTTCCTGTTCATGCACGTCGCCTACGACTACGGTGTCACGCCTCGGGTAGTCGGCGGCTCTGTCGGGCTGCACCCCCTTGTGAACATATTCGCACTCATGTGCGGCGTAACGCTGTTCGGAGTCTGGGGGATGATCCTCGCCGTGCCTGTCGCCGCCTCGCTTCAGAAGGTTCTCGTCCACTTCTTCCCGTGGCTCGTCGCCCCGCCTGAATCGGAGGAGAGCGGGCAGGAGAACCCCTCTCCGTCCTGAATCCGGGCGAGCGGCCTTGACAACCGCTTTTCGGTCCTGTATACTCTTAGTGTAGCTAAATACACGCTGGCGCTGCCGGAGCCGAGTCTGCCGTCCGGCGGCGCCCTGAGGACAGGCGAAATGCTCACCGCACCCGCAAGGAACGCAACGCCGGCTACCGAACCGCTCGACTTCGACCGAATGCTCCGTGAGCACCACCGGCGGGCATTCAGCTTCGCTTATAGAATGACCGGCAACCGTGAGGATGCCGAGGACCTGACCCAGGACGCGTTCGTGCGAGCCTATCGCGCCCGCGACCGCTACGACCCGACCCGACCCTTCGACCGCTGGCTGTACCGCATCATCGGCAACCTGTTCATAGATCGCCTCAGGTCAAGACCCCGTGCCGTCCCGCTATCCCTGGACGCCCCCATGGAGGGGAACGACGGCGACATGCTGTTCAGTGACATCCCTGACGAGCGCGCAGATCCGGCCTACATCGTTCTGCGTGAGGTCATGGATGAGAGACTCCAATCCGCGCTAAACGCCCTGCCGCATCAGTTCCGGCAGACCGTGCTCCTCACGGACGTCGAGGGTATGTCCTACGACGAGGCCGCGGACACGCTCGACTGCGCGGTCGGCACCATACGCTCTCGCCTCCATCGAGCCCGCGTGATGATGCGAGCCTCGCTGGCAGGACGTCCGGCGGGAAGGAGGCGCAATCGCTCGGCTCAGACCGCAGCCGTGCAGCCAGCGTAACACCACCACTCCCGGCCCGCACGATGTCGGGCTGTTACCATGCCGCCGAACGCCCGGATGCCAGTGCGCACTGCGGTGTAGAGGCGGCATGGTTCATCAGCGGAGTCGTCCGACGGACCACCGGACGGCCTGCTCCAGCAGTCTCCTGAAGCTCGGGTTCTCCCATGCCGACGGGCCGTGCCCGGACTGAATGGTGACGACGCGCGACCGCCCGTACTCGTGCCACCAGGCCAGCACCCTGGCGCTGGTCGGCTCATCCGTGGTCAGCAGCGGCTTCGAGGTGGGCAGAACGTCATAGTCGCCGTAGGTTTCGTCCACGATGTCGAAGTCCTCTACACCCTTCGTCACCGGGTGCTTCCGATCGGCAACGGTCACGCGGAACGCGACGTCGTCCTTCGCTGTGGAGGGCGGACGCTTTGCTCCATCCCTCTCGGTCTCGCGCAACCGGAAGCGTCCTCCAATGATCGCCTCTGCCTCATTCCAATCCTGGTAGTCGGCGAGCGCGTGGTGGAGCACCACCAGCCCCTTGCCGCGCTTGAGCATCTTCACGAGGTTCTCCCTGGACGCCTCGGCGATGTCCTGGTGCATGTCGTACCAGACCATCACGTCGTATTGGCGGGCCCGGTCGAGCGCGAACCACTGGTGAGCGTCCGGATGCGCCACCTCCCTGACACTCAGGCCCGGCATGGACGCCCAGAGCGCGTTGAAGCCCTTGCGGTCGAAGTCGTGTCCGCCGGTGACGATCAGAACGCGAAGCTCCTTGGGCGATGACGTGCCTGCGACTGCCCACACGCAGCACGCAACGCCAACGGCGCAGATCAGTGCAATACGGTTCACCGGCTTCCTCCCGAAATGACGCTTCCTCGAACTTCGTTGCGTCTGTCCGTTCGTCCTGCTGCAACGCAGCGCCGGTCGTCGCCTGCAGGTCGGAGAGCCGCCCACGTGGAAACTCGGCGGCGTGACCGACGCCTGTGCCAGTCGCAAGAACCATCCTGCCATCCGCCTTCGAGCCCTCGTCCTGGCGATCGCGGCGATCTGGCTCTCAGCGCGCTGGATCTTCTACGGAGAGATCGTTCGCTACACCTTCCTGACCCTCGCGGCGCCCTTCTGCCATGCCGTCTACATCCTGCTGATCCTCACGCTGGTGAACCTGCTTGTCGCATCGCGGAGGCCGCTCGCTGCGTTGACCGGGCTTGAGCTGCTTGCGGTCTACGCCATGGTCTCGGTCGGCTCGGCGATCATGTCATGCGACATGCAGTCCATCCTCATCACGTGCATGCCGTACCCGGTCTACACGCTGGATTCCCCGCAGAAGTGGGCCGACCTCATCCCAGGCGCCGTGCCGGATTGGCTGCTTGTCACCGATCGAGAAGCCGTGGCGGGGTTCTTCCGAGGCAACTCGACCTTCTGGACATGGTCCACGGTCCTTGCCTGGCTTCGTCCAGCGGCGATCTGGGCCTGCGTTCTCTGGGTGGTTGTGCTGACCATGCAGTCGTTGTGCGCCGTCCTGCGCAAGGCGTGGGTTGAGCATGAGCGGCTGACCTTCCCGATCGTGGCGCTGCCGCTTGCGATGGCCACGCAGCCGCGCACCTTCTTCGCCAACAGACTGCTATGGCTCGGATTCGCGATCGCCGCCGGCATCACGCTCCTGAACGGGCTGAACTACCTCTACCCGGCGATTCCAGCCGTGCCGATCAAGCGGCAGACCATCATCCCCATCACGTCGGGTCCGCTGTCGGGACCAACGACGTTCACGCTGGGGTTCTACTTCTTCGCCATCGCGCTGGGGTTCATGATGCCGCTCGATCTAGGGGTCTCCCTCTGGGTCTTCTTCATCCTCTATCGGTTGCAGCTTGCGTACGTGGCGGTCCAGGGCTTCCCGCCGGAGAGCCGCGCCCCGTTCACGGAGTCCCAGGCGTTCGGAGCGTACCTGGCTGTGTTCATATCTTCGGTGTGGCGTCTTCGCGCGCGGCTACGCGAGGCCTGGGTCGCGGCCTGGGGCCGGACGCCTTCCGGCGCATCGGAAGAGGGGCGAGCCTGCCGGCGCGCCTTCGCCGGGGCGACCTCGGGGATCGTGCTGCTCGCCTGGTTTCTCACCTGCTGCGGCATGCAGCCGGCGGCGCTTGCCGGCTTCCTGATCATCTACTTCGCCATCGCGGTGATGATCACCCGGATCCGCGCGGAGTTTGGCTTTCCCGTCCATGATATGCACGTCATGGGCCCCGGCCCGGCCCTCGTCCGCGTGTTCGGCGCCGAAGCCTTCAACCGCGGCACCCTGGGGATGTTCGCCACGCTCCACTGGATGCACCGGGCTTACCGGGGGCATGTGATGCCGCACCAGCTCGAGGCGATGAAGCTCGCCGGACCGGATCAGCGGTGCCTCGCGGCCATGGGTCGGGCCATCCTGCTCGCCACCCTCGTCAGCGTGCCCATCTGCTTCGTAGTGTTTCTGCAGGGCTTCTATGGGGTCGGCGCAGCGTCAGGCCATGTGAACCAGTGGGGGACGGGTTACGCCCGGGAGGCGTTCGGCCAGAACCTGCCGACGTGGCTGAAGAACCCCGCAAAGCCCCTGCCTGGCGAGGCGATCGCCACGGGCGCGGGGTTCGTCATGGCGCTGTTGCTCTCGTACCTGCGCTACCTCCTGCCGGGCTTCGCCCTCCATCCTCTGGCCTACGCCGTGGCCAATAGCTGGGGCATGGCCAACCTGTGGGTTCCGATCATGGTCGGGAGCCTGCTCAAGGCAGCTGTCCTCAAGGGCTCGGGGTTGCGCGGCTACCGCACGGCCCTGCCCCTCTTCTTCGGCCTGATGCTCGGCGAATTCGCCTTGGGTTGCACATGGTCCCTCGTCGGCATGTTCCTGGACACGCCGACATACGAGTTCTGGCCGTAGTGCCGCGCCGCCATGCGTTGCACCGGACAGCGGCTGCGGGGTAAGGTGGGCCCATGACAACACTCCGCTACGTCTACTGGCAGGACGGCAGGTTCTGGCTGGGTCACCTCGAGGATTACCCGGACTACATGACGCAGGGAGAGACCCGTGAGGAACTCGAGG
>Ga0163210_1001230_pt1 | contig 11109 bp, 11 predicted proteins | sample Kivu_220m_FD_113536 | JGI IMG/M metagenome (GOLD analysis project Ga0163210, IMG submission 113536) | Freshwater microbial communities from Lake Kivu, Western Province, Rwanda to study Microbial Dark Matter (Phase II) - Kivu_220m | ecosystem: Environmental > Aquatic > Freshwater > Lake ... | reverse complement strand
GCGATGTGGTGTATGTGCCGGAAAATTTTTGGTAGGAAGTAACGAAATCAGGGGACACGTACCAATTCAGGAGAATTGTTACATGTCCCCGATTTCGTTGGGGACACGTACCCCGGGCACATGTCCCCAAGAGGTAAGATGAAGAATCAGAACGAGATACAGCTGGCGGATTACGAGGTTGCGGAGCCTCAGCAGATCGACCTTCGCGATTACTGGGACCGGCTCCTGCGCCGCAAGAGCACCGTCATCGCGGTGACCCTGGGCGTTTTCATCCTGGGGACCTTCTGGACCTTCATCCAGAAGCCCGTCTACACCGCCAAATCCCAGCTCCTCATCGAGAAGGAGCCCAACATCCTGTCGTTCGAGCAGGTCCTGCAGATCGAGTCGATGCGGGACGATTTCTACCAGACCCAGTACCGGCTGCTGAGCGGGCGGGGACTGGCCGACACGGTCATCGAGAGGCTCAAGCTCTACGGGAACCCCGAGTTCGTGGGCCGGCCGGAGAAACGAAAGAAGCCCGTCGATCCGACCGATCACGTCTTCCGCGAGGGGCTCATCGACGGCTTCCTGGGGCGGCTTTCGGTCAGACCCGTACGGCTGACCCGGCTCGTCGACGTCGCCTTCGAGGCCCGGGACCCCAAGCTCGCCGCCGACTGCATCAACGAGCTCTCGGCCGCCTTCATCGACCTCAACATCAATATGAAATATGCCGCGACCGAGCAGGCCACCACCTTCCTCTCGGAACAGATCAAGGGCCTGCAGACGGAGATCGAGCAGAAGGAGAACCAGCTCCAGGGCTTCGAGGCCGAGGCCAACATCATCGCCCTGAGCGACAACGAGACCACGGTCATCGACCGCCTGAGCCAGCTCAACAAGGCCCTGACCGAGGCCCAGATCGAGCGCTCGCAGAAGGAGGCCACCTGGAACGGCCTCAAGAACGTCAGCGCGGATTACGTGCCCGAGGCCATCAACAATCCGCTCATCCAGCGGCTGCGCGAGGACTACGTCCGGCTCAAGCGCGAGACCCAGAAGATGGAGGAGCGCTTCCAGCCCGATTACCCCGAGCTGCAGCGGATGAAGGTGGAGATGGAGTCGGCCCGCAAGTCGCTCGACGACGAGACCCAGAACCTGGTCAAGGGGGCCTACTCGGAATTCCAGACGGCCCTCAACCGGGAGCGGTCGCTCGAGTCCGAGTTCAACGAGCAGAAGACCGCGGCCTTCAAGATGAACTCGAGCGCCGTGCTGTACAACGGCCTCAAGGTCGAGATCCAGAACAAGAAGACGCTCCTCGACTCGCTGCTGAGGCGGGAGAGCGAGACGGGCGTCGAGGCGCGGCTCAAGGGGCTGCGGACGTCGAACATCCGGGTGGTGGACCGGGCGCGGGTGCCGGTCAAGCCGTCGAGCCCGAACAAAAAGCGGAACCTCGTCCTGGCGCTCATTCTGGGGCTGGGCGGGGGCGTGGGGCTCGCGTTCCTCTTCGATTTCCTCGACAACAGTGTCAAGACGAGCGAGGACGTCGAGCGGTACGCGGCTTTGCCGACCCTCGGCGTCGTGCCCAAGTTCAGCCTGGAGGCGGCGACCAAGGCCTACTACTACGGGCGGAAGCTGAAGAGCGGCAAGGAGCCGGCCCGGCTCGAGGCTCCTAAAGAAGGCGCGGCGGCAGCGGCGGCGGGGCCCTTTGTCGCCGAGGTCGAGAAAGCCGAGCGCCCGGGGGGCATAGAGCTCGTGCCGCACTACTTCCCGAATTCGCGGCTGGCCGAGAGCTACCGGTCCATCCGCACGGCGCTCCTGCTCTCGTCGGCCGACAATCCCGTCAAGACGATCGCCGTGACCTCGGCCATGCCGGGGGAGGGGAAGACCGTGTCGGTGGCCAACCTGGCCATCACGCTGGCCCAGGCGGGGAAAACGGTGCTCGTCGTCGACGCGGACCTGAGGCGGCCGCGCCAGCACCGCATCTTCAAGATCAAGAACACCTTCGGGCTGACGACCTATCTCACGGACTCGGTCCCGGTCAAGGACGTGATCAAGTCGACCGAGATCCCCAACCTGTTCGTCGTGAACGCCGGGCCGGTGCCGCCGAATCCGGCCGAGCTCCTGGGCTCGGACAAAATGGCCCGGTTCATCCGCATGATGGCCGAAGAATCCGATTACGTCATCTTCGACCTGCCGCCGATGCTCGACATTAGCGATGCCCTCGTTCTCGGGGCCAAGGTCGATGGCATGGTGCTCATCGTCCATGGCGATAAGACCTCGCGTGAGGCGCTCAAGAAGGCGAGGGAGAAGCTGGACCTGCTCAAGGTCCGGACGATCGGCGTCATCATTAACAACGTGACCGTGCCGCGCCACGGGGCGTATTATTACAAAGATTATTATCACGGGTATCATAGGTCGTGATCGACCTCCACACCCACTTCCTCTGGGACTGGGACGACGGGCCGGACGATCTCTACCAGGCCCGGGCCATGTGCCGGATGGCCGAGAAGGACGGCACCACCGCGGTCTGCCTCACCCCTCATATCTTCCGGATGACCCGCCACGACAACGACCTGGGGGTCCTCAGTCAGAGGATGGCCGAGTTCGACCGGGAGATGAGGGCCGCGGGGATCGGCCTCGAGTTCCATTGGGGGGCCGAGGTCTTCGTCCACGCCGAGGTCGTGCGGGCCGTCGAGAAATATCGTTTCACCGTGGACCAGACGAGCTACGTCTTCCTGGAGTTCGACGCCGAGGGCGTGCCCGTCGGCGCCTCCAACATGCTGGCCCAGCTCATGAGCCGGGGCTTCGTGCCCATCATCAGTCATCCCGAGCGGAACCGCGGCTTCGCCGCCCGCCCCGAGCTCCTCTACGAGTTCGTCATGATGGGCTGCGCCGCGCAGGTCACGGCCGCCAGCCTGACGGGGGAGATGGGCAAGGAGGTCCGGGCGACGGCCGGGCTCTTCATGACCCATAATCTCGTCCATATCATCGCCAGCGACGCCCATCGGGCCATCGGACGGCCGCCGGGCCTCGGCCGGGCCGTAGAGGCGGCCGCGAAGATCGTCGGGGAGGTTAAGGCCAGAGCCATGGTCACGGAGGTCCCTCGGGCCATCCTTGACAACAGGGCCCTGCCCGACTGGGGAGAGCCGGTAGACCCCCTCAGGCACAAGACTTGGACGCAAAGGCTCCTGGGGATGCCCAGGCGGCCGACCCACCCCCTGGCCGCCAGGGGAGGGGGGGCCGAGGCCTCTGGCGAAAGGGGCCGGCGGCCCGGGTCCGGCCCGACGACGGTCCTTAAAATCAAATAAAGATTGACTTCGCCGACTAATCCATTGTTATAATGACGACAAGGAGTCCCCGATGTTTGGCATAGGCGTATTCAGGTCTAGGGTTCTAGCTTCGGGCCTGGCGCTGGCGGTCCTGTTGCTGATCGCGCCCCTGCCGGCGGCCTCTCAGACCAAACCTTCCTATGCGCGCCAGGGGATCCTGCAAGGGACGGTCTATTCCGAGGGCATGAAGTCCCGCGTCTCCAACGCCATCGTCAAGATCAGGAACCTCAACACCCAGAAGGAATACACGAGCCAGCCGACGGACCCGAAAGGCAATTACAAGATCCTGATGATCGAGGAAGGCTGGTACACGATGGGCGTGACGACGCCCGCCGGCGACTTCAATTTGAACTACGGCGTCTATATCAAGGCCGGCGAGACGGCCAAGCTCGCCGTCGAGATCCTGCCCGGGGGGATGCTCGAGGGCAAAGGCGGGGCCGGGGCCGGAGGCGGGAAGGGGTTCTTCTCGACGCCTGGCGGCGTGCTCGTCATCGTCGCCCTCGTCGGGGGCGCGGCTTTCGGCGTCTACGAGCTGACCAAGAAAGAAGAAGTCTCGCCGATCCGGTGAGATCTGCCCGGGGCTCGGGCGGCCGGGGCCGAGGATCAAAAAAACTCTTGACATAACCGGTTGATAATACCATCATTGTAGGGAGATGAGGTGGGGAGGTTAAAGATGAAAAAGATTGCTGTCGTCATGCTGATCGCAGCGTTCGCCGTGCTGACCCTTCCCGTCCGGGAATTGGCCGCGGCCGCGCCCGGGAGCGGGGCCCTGACCGGCCATATATTCAACGAGGACATGAGGACGCCCGTCCGCAACGCGGTGGTCATGCTTCGGAACATCACCACGCTGAAGGAATACGAGAGCGAGCCGACCGACCCGGACGGCCTGTACCGCATCCCCGGGATCGAAGAGGGGCGGTACGTGATGGGCGTCAAGGACCCGTCCGGCTCCTATAACTTCCACTACAGCATCCTGATCAAGCCGGACGCCTTGGCCAAGCTATCCGTGGCCATGAAGCCGGGCGATTCGCCGGTCAGACTCCAGCAGAGCTACTCCGGGAATAAGAAACGGACGATCGGCGAGTTCTTCAAGTCGCCGGCCGGCATCGTGACCGTCCTCGCCGCCGTGGAGATCACGCTTTTCGCCCTCGTCCTGGCCGAGCACGCGGAGCCTTCGCCCGTGATCATCGATTGAACCGATGCGTGCGGCCGTAGCCGCGGGAACCGAATACAGAGCGAGCGGGGCATGATGTGGGGACCGGGAAGTCCCCTGGAAGGGGAGAGTCTATGACTATCACGATGGTCCGGAAACAGAAAATGGTGGCCTGCGGCGTTCTCGCGGCTTTTGCCCTGCTGGTCCTGCCGGTCGGGGAATACGCCGAAGCCGCGACGCTTGCGCCCGGGAACGGGGCCCTTTCGGGCTTCATTTTCGGCCAGGATATGAGAACGCCCGTCATCGGCGCTGTGGTCAAGATCCGCAGCCTCAAGGACCAAAAGGAGCTGGCGAGCCAGCCGACCGACTCGAACGGTGTGTTCATGATCCCGGATATCCCCGAGGGGCAGTACCTCCTCGGCGTGACATCCGGGAAGAGCGATTTCAATTTCGACTATTCGCTGAGCATCAAAGCGGGCGAGCTGGGCAAGCTTTCGGTCGCCCTGGCCGCGGGGGCGAGGGGGCAGGAACCCTCCGCAGAACCCGCTCGGCCGAAGAAGGCCGGCTTCTTCAACTCCGTAGCCGGACGGGCGCTCCTCGTCACCGTGGTCGGCGTGGGGGTGTACTTCCTTTTCTTCAACGAGACCTCTCCCGACCGCCGCTGATCCCGCTAAAATAAGAGAGGGTCAAACCTACTTTTTTTCGAAAAAAGTAGGTTTGACCCTCTCTTTTTTTAGGTTCTTCTGACTTCTTAATGGGTAGCCGGATATAGGGACAGCCCGCCGCAGTGGAAGTAGACGGCGGTCTTGAAATTCTCCTTGTTCCTGTAGCCATAGGCCGACTTAAGGATGCCCTGTATTTTCGAGTTCAGCCCCTCGGCTACAGCGTTGGTCATCCGGTGCGTGAAGTAGTTTAGGATCGATCTGAGATAGACCTTAAAGCTCTTCGCGGCTTGGATCATGGGCCAGAGCCGGGAGTGGGTGGCCCAGTAATACCACTGCCGGAAGTGCTCGGCGGCCGCTTCCAGCGTCGGTTGATTCCACAGCTCCCGGAAGCTCTCCTTGAGCGCCCAGGCCCGGGCCGTCCGAAGGGGCTTATGGAGCAACGTTTCCAGTCGCTCCGCCTGTTCTAGGCCGAGGTTCTCCCGAGAGTGGAGCCACAGGTAGCGGGATCGCTTCAGTGATCTGTCCCCGACCTGCTTCAGTTCCCGGTGTTCTTTGGCTCTCACCTGGTCCAAGGCTCGGCCGATACGCACCATCAGGTGATAGCGATCGATCACCGTCTTGGCTTCCCATCCGGGCAGATGCTTGCGGAGGGCGATAAAATAGGCCTCCCACATGTCCATGGCGATGACCTCCAGGGCTTGCCGTCGTTCCGGCGTCATCTGCCTCAGATAGCGACCGAGACTCTCTTCCTTCCGGTCATCTTCCACATGCTCCACTGTCCCCCGTTCGAGATCGCTGAAGATCGTGGCATAGACATGCCCGCGGGCGATCGACTTCTCGTCGATGCCCATCGCCCGGATCATGCGCCCGGACTTGCGCTGAAGGCCCCGGGCGACCGCCTTCTTCTCCAAGAGCCAGGCTTGCGCCCAGCTGATCCGCAGCATCTTCCGCGCCTCCTGGATCGTCGACATCAATAACAGATCGATCGCCAGCCGTTCAAACAAGGCCGTGAACTGCGAATGAGGTTCCGCCCATGGGACCCGGACCTGCTTGACGCCATGGTCTGGGCAATCCACCCGAGGAACTCGAGCATGAAGGAACGTCTTCAGCTGGCAGGTGTCCAGATGACGCCAGACTCTCTCCGGAGCGTGATCGTACGTCGCCAGGGCGCGCCCACACTCCGGACAGGCCCAAGAGGCCCCTTCCTGATGAACCGCAAAAACATCGACCCGTTGGCGCTCAAGATCCAGACCGACCCGATCTACTGTCCAAGGTGACTCGAGACCAAAGACCTGACGATAAAACTCGGTATCCTGCATAGAATGGGCCCTCCCTGATAAATGATATTATCTCAGGAAGGACCCACAGAAAACTCAGAAGAACCAAAGTTTTAAGCGCTTGGGTGATATTTGCTTGGCCGGCGGAAGCTTGTTTGTCCTTTCCCCTTGGATCGTCGTCATCGCCGTCGCGATTCGCCGGACTATGGGGAAGCCGGTCCTCTTCAGGCAGATGCGGCCCGGCCTCCATGGGAAAAGCTTCGTTTTATACAAGTTTCGGACGATGAACGAAGCGAGAACTGTCGACGGCGTTTTGCTCCACGACAAAGATCGGTTAACGAAGTTCGGTCTCTTCTTGAGGAGAAGAAGCCTCGATGAATTGCCGCAGTTGTTTAATGTCCTCAAGGGCGATATGAGCATGGTGGGCCCGCGGCCGCTTTTAATCGAATATCTCCGCCGTTATACCAACGGACAGCACCATCGGCACGATGTGAAGCCCGGGATTACCGGGTGGGCCCAAATCAACGGACGCCAGAATCTGAAGCTCAGCGAGCGCATTTTGCTGGACGTATGGTATTCCGAGCACGTTTCATTCATTCTCGATTTTCACATCCTGATTCGATCATTTCATGTCATTCTTTCCGGAGCGGGTGTCCAGCCGGGACAAGGGCCGCGGACACTCGACGACTTGATGTCGGCGGATAAATAAGTCCGGATGAATACATTTCTTAAGAAGGGAGTATTGTGATGATCGTTATCCTCGGAGCCTCCGGATTCATCGGAAATTATCTTGTGGACGAACTTGTTTCCGCAGGCCGGAACGTCTTCGCCACCGGGTGGAAGAATCTGCCGGTGGACTATTATCAAAGCCGCGGTATTCCCTTCGTCCAGATGGATATCAGCCAGGCCGCCGATTTCGTCCGATTGCCTCAGTCGAATATCGAAGCGGTCGTCCTTTGCTCGGCCCATCTGCCGGCGAACGTCCAGGAATACGATCCCCAAAAGTATATCGATATCAACGTGACGGGAACATTGAACGCGCTCGAGTATTGCCGGCGCGCCCACGCCAAAAAGATCCTCTTTGCGGGGTCTCATTCGGACGTCGCCCGGCTATGGAATTCCGGTCGGGCGATTACCGAGGAAGATCCGAGGTCGCTTAATTATACGGGCGATCATGCCATGTACATCATTTCCAAGATTACGGCTGAAGAGATGATCAAGCATTATGATCAGCAATACGGCATCACGGGAATCGTCTTCCGGCTGCCGGCGGTGTATGGATATGGGCCGCACAGCGAGATCTATGAGGATGGGAAGCGGCGGATTCCCGGATTTGAGATGCTCATCAGGAGCGCTCTTTCCGGCGGCCCGGTCGAGATATGGGGAGATTCGAAGAAAGGGCGGGATCTTGTCTATGTCAAGGATGTGGCCCATGCGTTTGTTCTTGCGATTGACAGCCCGAGGGCCCGGGGGCTTTATAACATCGCGAGCGGGGTCAGGACTTCATTGGAGGACATGGTTCGGGGTATAATCGATGTCTTCTCTCCTGTGGGATCCCGGCCTCAGGTGATCTATCGTCCGGAGAAGCCTAACGATATGACATATCTCTATGATATTCAAAAAGCAAAAAACGATTTTGGCTATGTGATTCGCTTTCCCTATCAGCGTATGCTGGAGGACTACAAGCTCGAGATGGGCCAAAAACGCTTTCCTCACTTGGTGAAAAGAGAAATCAAGCAGCCGAAGTAAGACGATGAGAACAGATTTCATTTCTCCGGATTCGCCGGCGTGGGGCGAAACCCTGAATTGTCTGCCCCATGATCTTTACCATACCGGGGAATGGATGACGGTTTCGGCGGAATATGAAAGCGGCCGTCCGCTCGCTTTTTATGCCGAGGACTTGGGGCAGCGTTTCTTCGCGCCTCTCCTGATCCGCCCGATTCCCGTCGATCTTGGGGCGGCCGACGAGCTCCGCGATACGACCGGGCCCTATGGATATGCTTGTCCGCTCGCCAGTGCTTCTTGCGATATGTCACAAATCGGGCGATTCCTGGATGCGTTTATGGATCTGGGACGGCAAAATCATATCGTGACCGCATTTTTCCGCATGCATCCGTTTTTCCCGGTTTGGGAGGAGGCTTTGCGCTCCAAAGCGGAGCTGGTCTACCATGGCGAGACTGTCTACGTCGACCTGAATCTCAGCCGGGAACGCCTCTGGCAACAGATGCGTTCCGGGCATAAGGAGGACATCCGGAAACTTCAAAAAGCAGGATATCGCGTTTTTCTGGACGACTGGGCTTGGTATGATCCCTTTATCGCCTTGTATACAAATACGATGCAGCGGCGGCAAGCTCATGAATATTATTTTTTCCCATCGGAGTATTTTTATCGGCTGAAAGAGCTATGCGCGAATGCGATCCATTTGTGCGGTGTCTTCGCCCCTTCCGGGGAATTGGCCGCCGCGGCCCTGTTTTTGACTTGCACCGATATCGTGCAATACCACCTTTCGGCCAGTGCCCCGGAATTTTCTAAAGGATCCCCAACGAAGCTGATATTGGATCATATACTTTGGTGGGCTAAAGATCTTGGCTATAAAAAATTTCATCTCGGCGGCGGCCTGGGCGCGGCTCACGACAGTCTTTTTGCCTATAAAGCTGGATTCTCGCGTCAAAGAGGACGCTATTGGACATACCGCGTTATTCTGGATTCTGCGCGTTATTGTGACCTTTCCGAACGGCGAAGAGCCCTTGACGGTGGACCTCGGGCAGGAAATGAGTTCTTTCCGGAATATCGATGAGGAACGGTGGGGCAACCCTCCTCGAGTCACAGGGGACCGGGAGATTCGAGGGATATGCTTCGGGAACTCTTTAGGATACCGGATCCGATGAAAAATATTCGACTCTTTCTGTCTCCTCCTCATATGTCCGGAGGCGAGGAGAAGCTTGTCCATGAAGCATTTCTCAGCAATTATATCGCCCCATTGGGGCCTCAGGTCGATCTCTTTGAGGCAGAACTAGCGCGCTATTTAGGTGTCCCCTACGCCGTCGCGCTGTCCTCCGGTACTGCCGCCCTTCATCTATCCATCCTTCTGGCGGGAATCGAGCCAAACGATGAAGTGATCTGCCCCACCCTAACGTTTTCCGCTTCGGCCAACGCCATTCGATATGTGGGAGCAATGCCTATATTCATCGATTCTCAAGAAGAGACTTGGAATATCGACCCCGATTTGGTCGAAGAAGAAATCCGCCAGGCCTCGAGGAACGGGCATCGAATCAAGGCAATCATTTCTGTCGATCTTTACGGACAATGCGCCGATTATCTTCGGCTTGAAAAAATATGCTCGGATAACGGCGTGGTCCTCATCGAAGACGCCGCAGAAGCCATGGGCTCGACATACCAAGGGAAAAAAGCGGGAAAATTTGGCCTGATGGCCGCGATTTCTTTCAACGGAAACAAAATCATAACAACATCGGGCGGCGGTATGTTGATGACGAGCGAGGAAAGCCTTGCCCGCCGGGCTCGATACCTGTCTACGCAGGCCCGTGATCCGGCCCCGCATTATCAACATTCGGAAGTAGGTTACAATTACCGAATGAGCAACGTTCTGGCCGCCATCGGGCGAGGCCAATTAACAGTAATCGAAGATCGCGTGTCCCGCAAACGCGAGATTTTCTCAACATACTGTCAGGCTCTTTCATCCCTTCCGGGGATAGCGTTTATGCCGGAAGCTACATTTTGCCGAAGCAACCGTTGGCTGACTTGCCTGACCGTGAATCCTAGTCTGTTCGGGGCGACCCGAGAAGATATTCGGATCGCCCTCGAATCGGAAAATATCGAATCCAGACCTGTATGGAAACCGATGCATTTACAACCGGTCTTTTCTTCCTTCCGCTGTCGGGAAAGAGGTATCGCTCAAAAGCTTTTTGCGCACGGATTGTGTTTGCCTTCGGGAACCCAGATGTCCGAGGGCGATCAAAGTCGGGTGATTGACTGTATTCTAAAAGTTCATGCGGGCAAATAATGAATGTTGGCTCTTGATTCCGAGTGGGTGATTTCAGGGTAAAACGGCATGGGGGAGATCAGATCGCCGGCAGCGTGCAGGTCAGTATTTTCGGCCGGAGATATTCTTCGTCCCGCAGACCATAAGCCCTCCGCTGAAGGACGCGGATCTTGTTTGTCAGGGTACTATTGTGGAAGCCGATGCACCTTCAGCCGGTGTTCGCCGGATGCCGGGTCCGAGGAGGCGCCGTATCCGCCGGGCTTTTCGATCGCGGTTTATGCTTGCCTTCCGGACGCCAGATGACCGACAATGACTTCGCGCGCGTGGTGGGAATTATAGAGAGCTGTAGGTAAAACGCTTTTCGGTGGATGGGGTTGATGAAATGAATATGCGTTTTCTGAAACCAGGAAAAAGCGTGGTCCGCATGACGCCGTTCAAGAGACGCGCGCTTTTCTTTTTGGCCGATTCGCTTTTAATCTCGTTCTCGCTGTACGCGTCGTTCTGGCTGAGATTCGACGGCGCGATCCCGGCAGATTTCATTCGAAAATTCCCTTTCTACCTTGGGCTGGCTCTTATCGTCAAAATTTCGTTTCTAGCCATCTTCGGCATGTATAGCATTTCTTGGCGGTTTTTCGGGCTCAGGGACCTGCAGAAATTCATTGGGGCAGTTTCGGTAGCCTCTATCAGCCTAGGAGCGGTCTATATAGGCTTT